>JACCDW011514515.1_pt1 | contig 13798 bp, 16 predicted proteins | sample 7449781 | NCBI WGS metagenome assembly JACCDW01 (sample SAMN15323449, study PRJNA562643) | freshwater metagenome | isolation source: river surface water | place: USA:Blue River Watershed | collected 2017-08-18 | reverse complement strand
GATTTAACTAAACATTTGACTGAATCGTAATGATAAACTTTGAACTGATACGATGGAAAAATCTGCTGTCAACTGGCAATGCGTGGACAGAGATTGAACTAAACACAAACAAAACAAATCTAATAGTAGGCGCAAACGGGCATGGTAAATCAACCATTCTCGACGCGCTTACTTTTGTTTTGTTTGGTAAGCCATTCCGTAAGATTAATAAGCCCATGCTTGTCAATAGCGTGAATAGTAAAGACTGTAGAGTAGAGATTACATTCAAAGCTTACGGTAAAGATTATAAGATCATTCGTGGTATCAAACCTGCTATCTTTGAGATTTGGGTAGATGGTTCTTTGCTCAATCAGGACTCAGCATCTAAAGATTATCAAGAATATTTAGAGAAGTTCATTCTTAAGATGAACATGAAGTCTTTCTGCCAGATTGTTATTCTTGGCTCTGCATCATTTACTCCGTTCATGCAATTAACTCCTGCTGATCGTCGTACAATCATCGAAGACCTTCTTGACATTCAAATCTTTTCTATCATGAGTCTTCTGGTAAAGCAGCGTTGGCAAGAAAACAAAGAAAGTGTCGAAAAGAACCGTATGCTTGTCAAGTCTGCACAAGACAAGAAAGAATATATCGAAAAGACTTTAGGTAATCTCAGACAGAATAATGATGATAGATTGACCGAATATGAGAAGCAACTTGCCGATTTTGCACTACAAAAGAAAGATTTGTTGTGCAAAGTTCAAAGTCTTGCGGACGAGAAAGAAAGACTTGTAGATGAAGTTTCTAATCTTTCGGATTTGCGTAAGCTTTATGAAGAACACATCAAGTTAATTGCTACGCATGATTCCAACATGAATCGACTGAATAGAGAAAAAGACTTTCTAAAGAAGTCTGATAATTGTCCAACTTGTAAGCAACATATTGATGAGACCTTTAAGTCTAAGAGAATCCTTTCTCTTGGCGATGAGATTTTATCAATTGGCAAAGAAGTTGCAAATGTTGAATCATACTCTCAAGAACTGATTGATGTTATCAATAGAAAAGATGAACAGTCTAAGCGTGTTCAGGATATCAATTTAGAAATCAAATCCAGTAAACAGACCATGATGCATATTGTTTCTATGATGAATGATATCGAAGATAACATGGACAAGATCAAGAATGCAGATAAGCTAGTAATGGACAGCGAACATGACTTGAAGTCTGCGATAGAAGAAATCTATAGACTAGAAGGTTCTTTGCAGTTTAGACTGAATGAAAGAACTATGATTGATACTGCCGCGTCTCTACTCAAAGATGGCGGCATCAAGACCAAAATCATCAAACAATATGTTCCTATCATTAACAAGCTTGTGAATAAGTATCTAGATAGAATGGGTTTCTTCGTCAATTTTAACATCGATGAAAACTTCAATGAAGTAATCAAATCTAGACACCGTGATGAGTTTTCTTATGCAAATTTTTCAGAAGGTGAGAAGACACGTATCGATTTGGCATTAATGTTTACTTGGCGTTCTATTGCTAAGATGAAGAACAGTGTTAATACCAATCTTCTTATACTAGATGAAATTCTTGATGGAAGTCTTGATGCAAATGGCACTGATGAATTCCTAAAAATTATTCAGACGTTGACAGATGACACAAATACATTTATCATATCGCACAAAACAGATACAATTGCCGACAAGTTTGATAAGACATATCGATTTGAAAAAGTTCGTAATTTTAGTAGGTTGACAACATGACAGTAAAAGAATCCGCAGAGTATGATAACTTTCTAGGCAAGAAAGAAGAAACTGCAAAAGAACAAACACTTGCAGAGTTTCTTGGTATGGAAGAAACTAATGAGAACGAACGCGAAAAGCTTTGGGTAGGAATGCCTGAATTTGAACAAAAGGATAATCCTCCGTTCAAGACGCTCTATATTCATTTCCGTAGTAAGCAAGACTTTGATGAGTTCCGCACAAAGTATGCACAAGTGGACGATGAACAGACTATTACAGATAAGACTAAGAGCCTGTGGTATCCGCATCTTGACAAAGACGAAAACTCTTTGAAGCGTTGGTTTGAAGAATGACAAATCCTACACATCCAGTTTACATCATTTCAAAAGGTAGACATGAAAGCATGTATACCTCGCGCTCCCTTGCGCGTATGAAGATTCCACATTACATTGCAATTGAACCACAGGATGAAAAACTTTATGATGAAGCGTTGGATAACTTTGGCATTCGTGATTATGTTACTCTGTTGGTTGCTCCTTTTTCCAATCATGGTGATGGTCCAGGCAGAGCTAGAAACTGGTGCTGGGATCATTCGATTTCAATCGGTGCTGAAAAGCATTGGGGGTGTGATGACAATATCTCCGACTTCTATCGACTACACAAGAACCAACGCATTCGTGTGGAATCTGGTGTAATCTTTAAGGCCGCAGAAGACTTTGTTGATCGCTTTGAGAATGTTCCTATCTCAGGCTTTCAGTATAGGTTCTTTATTGCACCTAATCAGTCTTATCCACCTTTCAGTATTAACACTCGTATCTATTCCACTCTGCTCATCTCTAACAACTGTAAGCATCGTTGGCGTGGTCGTTACAACGAAGATACTGATATCTGTCTTCGCGTATTGAAAGATGGCGATTGCACAATTCAGTTCAATGCATTTTTGCAAGGCAAGTCTGCCACTCAAACTGTGAAAGGTGGCAATACTGCTGAGTTCTATCATGCAGAAGGTGAACTGGATAAGAGCAAGTGGCGCGATGGACAGTTGAATGCAACAGGCACAATCAATAAGTCTCAGATGCTAGTTGATATGCATCCAGACGTAGCTAGGATGGTTTGGCGATATGGTCGTTGGCATCATTATGTTGATTATCTTCCGTTTCAAAAGCCAGAACGAGAATTGAATCCAGAACAATTGCAGATCCGTCGAAATCTTGGTCTTGGTCCAAACGACAATCAATTGAGATTGAAATCTACCGTTGATTTGTCTGTCTTGCCCAAGGTCAATAATTACGGTATGGTTCTCAAAAAGATATCAAAGACTTAACCGACTCATTTTTGTCTTGACATATATCATCGTTTTCTATAGATTGTGTCTATTGCAAAGGAGAAAACGATGAACCAGATGCTCAGACTTGATGATTCCCACATTGTTTCGCATATCGTTTTTGAAGCAAAACCTGAAGTTTATCACGTAGACCTTTCGTCTGTATCAGACACTCTTGAGTTTCCTGATATGATTGAAACATCTTACGGAAATGAAAAGTCGTTCTATCTGTATAAAGTCAAGCACGATAAGCACGATAATGTGTACATTGCAACTTATAAGCAACCTAACAGCAAAGCTGTTTTGCTTGTCTATATCGGATAAGCTTGACAAACTCCTCAAATCCGTCTATGATATCTTCATAATTGAGAGGTCACAATGGAAACAGCACACAATCATAATGCGAAGAGCCAGCTTGCAAAGCTGCTGGCTACCGAAAACATTACGGTACAGCACAAGCCTGATGCCAAGACCGCGTGGTTTGACGTAAAGTCTCGCGTTCTTTGTCTCCCTGTCTGGCGCGAAATGTCCAATGATCTGTACGACCTGCTGGTGGTGCATGAAGTTGGTCATGCTCTGGACACTCCCGCTGATGGTTGGATGGATGCTATCACTGATATTGCCAAGCGTATTGCTGGCTCTACTTCCAATCGTGCAGTTCTCGCGGTCAAGGGCTTTCTGAACGTGATCGAAGATGCCCGCATTGACAAGCGCCAGAAGCGCCGCTTCCCTGGTGCCCGCCGCAACTACGTCAAGGGTTATGCCGAACTTATTGAAAAAGATTTCTTCGGTACTGTGTCCAAGAACGTCAACTCTATGTCTTTCATTGACCGCTTGAACATTTACTGCAAGGGTGGTGCAATGCTCGGCATCAAGTTCACTGCCGAAGAAAAAGCTATGCTTGTTAAAGTCGAAGCTGCTGAAACTTTCGATGAAGTTCTGGCTCTCACCGAAGAAATCTTTGCTTGGTCTAAGCAAAAGCAAGAAGATCAGCAGCAGGAAATGGATGACTTCCGTGCAAAGTCTGCTGAAACTGACGGCGACGGTGATGATGAGTCCGAGTTTGAATTCAGTGATGATGAAGCCGAAGATGATGAAGCCGAATATGGTTCATCTGGTTCTTCTTCTGATAATGACGAAGAAGACGAAGAAGATGCTGATGATGCCGAAGCATCTGATGCTGGTGATGCATCTGGTGAAAAGAAAGATGACAAGCCGCTTGATATTGGTTCTCAGGGTAATGATGACATTCCCGAGTCCGAGACTGAAAAGGCTTGGCAGGAACGTCAGAACGACCTTGTGATCAATTCGAACGAAGAATATATCTATGCTAAGATTCCTCGTCCTGTCAATTACGATAAGGTCGTGAATGATTACAAGATTGTTCTGGCTGATCAGCGCAAGTGTGTTGCTGGTTTTTGGAATGTCGAATGGCTCCAGTCAGTTCGTGCTGAACTTCAAAAGTTCAAGTCTGATGAAGCTGCAACTCTTTCTTTCATGGTGAAAGAATTTGAGATGCGTAAGTCGGCTGATGAATATGCTCGGACTTCGGTGTCTAAGACTGGTGTGATCGACACTAACAAGCTGCATTCTTACAAGTATAACGATGATCTGTTCCGTCGCATCACTTCGGTTGCGACTGGCAAAAACCACGGTTTTGTTATGTTTATCGACTGGTCTGGTTCAATGGACATTCATCTCAAGAAGACTGTCAAGCAGTTGCTTTCTCTGACCATGTTCTGTAAGCGGGCGCAGATCCCGTTTGAAGTATACTCGTTCCGTTGTGCTAATAACTTTGATTACGAAGCGGGTCGTCTTCCTGAAAATGGTCGTCTGTTTACTGACAATCCTAACGAACTGGACTTTGATAATTTCGTTGCACGTAATCTTCTATCATCTCGGATGAATGTTGCAGAGTTTAATGATGCGATGTTCCATCTCTACATCATGGCTTGTGGTGGTCACCTCAAGTGTGACGGTATGACTTCCACTCCGCTCAATGAATGTATCGGTACGGCTGATCTAATCGTTAATCGGTTCAAAGCTCGGTCTAAGGTTCAGATCGTCAATACAATCTTCCTGACCGACGGTGAGTCCGATCCAATTCATTCTATCCATAATGTTCCTACTTACGGCAAAAATCGGAAGTTCATTCTCCAGGATGAAATCACTAAGAAGAACTACGATATTCGTCCTGCAAGCAAGGATAGCTGGTATCGTCATCAGCCCTACGGTGAAAAGTCAATGACCGCTCTCCTGCTGCGAGTTCTCAAGGAACGGACTGGTTGCAATCTGCTTGGGTTCTATATCTCTTCTTATGGATTTGATAGCATGTATCGCCAGTTCTACGGCTTCGATCATAGTGAAACTTATAAGAATTGTCAGACTGATTGGAAGAACAGCGGATTCTTCGGTGTGAATACTGCTGGATACGATGAATATTACATCCTCAATCCGAAGTCCATGGACGTTTCTTCTGGAAATCTCAATGTCAATTCTGACATGACGAAGCGCAAGATTGCTTCGGAATTCATCAAGTTTTCTGAAAAGAAAGCTGTATCCCGCGTTCTACTTTCTCGGTTTGTCAAGCGAATTGCCGCTTGACAACTGCCTCGTCCTAGCGTATTATATGCACATAATCGAAACACACACAAAGGAAAATCCAAATGGCTAAGCGTCCCGTTGATACGACCGAGTTCATGAATGCAGTTCGTAAGGAGTTTGGTGATATCAAGACTATCACCCGTCAGCAGATCGTAAAGATCATGACCGATTATGGTCTAAAGGATCCGCTGTGGCTTACCAAGAATGATGCCGTGCGTATTGGTCGCGGTATCTATTCTCTTGATGATACTGGTGCACCCGCTGCTTCGAAGCCGATTGCTTCGGCTGTTCCTGTCGCTCAGGTTACCGAAGTGTCCAATCATGCTGATATGGCGATGGCGCTTCATGCTACGACCGATAGCATTTCTCTGGTACCGACTAAAGCTTCTGGGTATGTTCCCTTCGGTCACTTCGCCGATGTTCGCATGATCATCAAGTCTGGTAAGTTCTATCCGACTTATGTGACTGGTCTGTCTGGTAACGGTAAGACTATGATGATCGAACAGATTTGCGCTCAGGAAAAGCGCGAACTGGTTCGTGCTAACATCACTAAGGAAACGGACGAAGATGATCTGATCGGCGGCTTCCGTCTTATTGACGGTAAGACTGTCTGGCAGAATGGTCCTGTTATCGTGGCCATGGAACGTGGTGCTGTTCTGCTTCTTGATGAAGTGGATCTTGGTGATGCCAAGCTCATGTGTCTCCAGCCCGTTCTTGAAGGCAAGCCGATCTATCTCAAGAAGATCAATCGTGTTGTCACTCCTGCGCCCGGCTTCAACATTCTGGCTACTGCTAACACGAAGGGCAAGGGTTCTGATGACGGTCGCTTCATCGGTACCAACGTGATGAACGAAGCCTTCCTCGAACGTTTCTCTATCACGTTTGAGCAGGAATATCCGCCGCTCAAGACCGAAGCAAAAATCCTGAACAATGTTCTCGGTGCTTCTGGCATTGAAGACAAGGACTTTGCAGACAAGCTGGTCAACTGGGCTGATATGATCCGCAAGGCTTTCTACGATGGTGCAGTGAGTGACATTATCTCCACTCGCCGTCTGGTTCATATCTGTGAAGCTTTCGCCATCTTCGGTCAGGATCGTGAGAAGGCAATCAAGCTTTGTCTGAACCGCTTCGACGTTGATACCAAGGGCGGCTTCTATGATCTCTATCTCAAGCTGGACGAAACGCTCAATCCGAAGCCCGCTGAAACTGTCACGGCTGTTAATCTGGATGAAGAAGTCCCGTTCTAATTGACACTGAGTATTGCTCAGTGTATAATACAGGCAACATGGTAAAAGACCGCGCCATGTTGCCTGTTTTCAAACAAAGCGGTTGTTTATTATGGAGAAATTGAATGTCTCAGATGTCTAAGATTGCTAACGTGCTTCGTAAGAATAACAAGGGTGTTGGAATTACCGTTGCAGAAATTGCTCGGCGTACTGGCGTCTCTAAGGATTCTGTCTACAAGCGCGTTTACGATCTTCGCACTTTTGAAGGTCAGACAATCGATAGCAACTATCGCACCGTGAAGGGTAAGCGCAAGATGTATTATCGTTTTGCTGCCTAATTTTTAACAAATCTCAGAGGGATGGATACTATATACTAGTGTCCTTCCCTCTTTTTTATTATGGAGTTTCACTATGCAATTACAGGTTAAAGTTGAAGATTTGAGAAAGTGTAAGTTATTCGTAGCTACACCGATGTATGGTGGTCAGTGTCACGGTATGTACTCAAAGGCTGCTCTAGATTTGCAGGGTCTTTGTATGCAATATGGCATTGATGTTCGCTTCTCATTCCTCTTTAACGAATCTCTTATTACTCGCGCTCGTAACTATCTTGTAGATGAGTTCCTGCGTTCTGGCTTTACACATCTACTCTTTCTTGACTCCGACATTTGCTTTGACCCGCAGGATGTTCTAGCACTCATTGCCCTTGATAAGGATGTAATTGGCGCTCCATATCCAAAGAAGTCTATAAACTGGCGCAATATTGCCCTTGCTCTTACCAAGAACCCCACCATGAACGCTGGAGAGCTGGATACCCTCACAGGTGACTATGTATTCAATCCAGTTCCTGGAACCAAGTCCTTCCGCGTTACAGAGCCTCTGGAAGTCATGGAAATTGGTACCGGTTACATGATGATCAAGCGTGAGGTATTTGACAAGTTCAAGGATGCCTATCCTAATCTCACATATAAGCCCGATCACGTTGGTCAGGCACACTTTGACGGCTCAAGGTACATTCATGCATACTTTGATACTGTTATTGATCGTGGTGATCCGTTCGACAAGGTTCATGAAATGATGAAGGCTGCTGCGAATGGTGAGAACGTCCAAGAAAAGGCTAAGGAACTTCTCGACAAGGAAGTCAATTCATCTCACCGATACCTGTCAGAAGATTACATGTTCTGTCAGTATTGGCGCAAGATTGGTGGTAGCATCTGGTTGTGTCCTTGGATGAAGACAACTCACATGGGAACTTATGCTTTCAATGGTAACATGCCAAAGATTGCTGAACTTACAGGAAATCTCTAATGATCATTGGTGTTGTTGGTTTTATTGGTTCAGGTAAAGGCACCGCTGCCGATATTCTAGTTAACAAACACAACTTTCACAAACTGTCTTTTGCTGATACAGTAAAGGACGCAACAGCGGCCATCTTCGGATGGCCGCGAAATCTTCTTGAAGGCGATACAGACGAAAGTCGTAACTGGCGCGAAGCTAAGGACGAATGGTGGTCTGAGAAGTTTGGCTATGACATTTCTCCTCGTCTTGCTCTACAGATGATGGGTACCGAAGCAGGTCGTGATGTATTTCATCCTGATCTTTGGATCCATTCTCTTGAGCGTAAGATGGAAATGTATCCGAATGTGGTCATTGCTGACGTTCGTTTTCCAAACGAAATCAAGTTCATTCAGTCAAAGGGTGGCTTTGTTATTCGTGTGAAGCGTGGTCCTGATCCTGAATGGTATGATCTTGCCCGTGCTGCAAATGATCCGCAGTTTCTTCATGCACCAGAAGCACAAGACGAAATGGTAGATAAACATAAAATCCATTATTCAGAATGGGCATGGATTGGCTCAATCATGGATCATGAATTGCACAATACTGGAACTATTTCCTCACTTGAAGGAGATATCAGTCACATGCTAAAAGTCTTTACAGGCCCACAAAAGCCTGCTATACTAGCAGCGTAATCTAAAAAACAAATCGGAGTTTATATTATGAAGTTGAGTGAAAACACATTGAGTGTCTTGAAAAACTTTTCTACAATCAATTCAGGAATTGTTCTTCAAAAGGGAAATGTTCAAAAGACTATTTCTCCTGAGAAGTCTATTCTTGTTGAAGCAGAGATTGAAGATGCTCTGCCCGAACAGTTTGGTATCTATGACTTGAACCAGTTTCTTGGTAACATCTCTACACTGAACAATCCAGACTTGTCGTTTAATGAGAATGCAGTTCTCATGAATGATGGTGATATTACTTTCAACTATTATTCGTGTTCTACTAATCTCATCATTTCTCCTCCTGACAAGGAACTGAAACTCAAGCAGACAGATGTAAGCTTCAATCTTACAAATGCAAATCTATCCAAGCTGTTGCGTCTTGCAGCAATGAACAATCTCACTCATCTTTCCGTTGTTGGTAAGAACGGTGAAATTCGTTTGCAGACACATGAGAAGGCTAATGATACTTCTAATTATGCATCGTTCAAGCTGAACGATTATACTGGCGAAGATTTCACTGCATCGTTCAAGGTTGAAAACATCAAGTTGATTCCTGGTGATTATGATGTAGAAGTTCAGCTTGGTGCATTTGCCAAGTTTGTATCTAAGTCTGGTAAGATCAAGTATTTTGTCGCATTGGAGAGCAAGTAATATGGCAGGCATCGGACATAATAAGCCTTTTGTAAGCATCAATTCTCTTACAGAATCTCAGAAGGCAGAACTAAAGAATGCTATTCGTGAAATGAATGATAGCATGACCCGCGTTGCTTCTGAACGAGACTTTCAAAAGGAAGCATTGAATAACGTTAGCGATAAGACTGGCGTTGACAAGAAGATCATTCGTCGCATGGCAAAGGTATACTTCAAGTCTAATTACTCAGAAGAACAGGAAGAAAATCGTCAGTTCGAAGAGTTCTATGATGGAGTTATGAAGTAACATGTGTGTCGATCTTTATGGCGACACTTATGTTGGTAACTGGGAGTACGCTAGAAAGATCGTCACTCTCGGAATAAAACTTCCTTTCTATAGAGTTCATTCATTTGTTACGCCAAATAATGGATGTTCGGTGTCACTTTATCTTGATGGATTTCAGTTCTTTCAGCCAAGACATAGTGAAATAGATGTTCCAGGTCTGTATGCAATATACGAAAAGACCTGGAACAATCTTTCTTGTTTGTATACAGGTACATCAAACTATTCAATGCATCAACGGTTATATCGTTTCGTGAAAGAACTTCATGGAGTTTCAAGACATGATGAAGATCATCCAGCAGGCAAAAAGGCAAGACTTGCTGGAGTTAATCCAGATGAAATTTTTGTGAAGTTTTTTCCTAGATCAGAATTTCCTAAGTTAGAAAATCTGAGAGTTGATTATGATACACTTGACGAAACATGCGCTGTTCTGCTAAAATCTAAATTCAATGTTAGAAGGAAATACTGAATGTCTGAATTCTTGTGGGTAGAAAAGTATCGTCCGCATACTGTTGCTGACTGCATTCTTCCTGATCGAATGAAAAAGTCATTTCAGGAATATGTTGATCGTAAAGAAATTCCAAATCTCATGCTTACTGGATCTGCTGGTGTAGGTAAAACTACAGTTGCTAAGGCTATGTGTGATGAGATTGGCATCAATCATCTTTACATTAACGCATCTGAAAATCGTGGTATTGATACACTACGAACAACAATTCGCAATTATGCATCTACTGTTTCTCTAACTGGTGGCTTGAAAGTAATCATTCTAGACGAAGCAGATTATCTTACACCAGAAGCGCAGGCAGCATTGCGTGGTGCTATCGAAGAGTTTTCGCAGAATTGTACGTTCATCTTCACTTGTAACTTCAAGTCTAAGCTGATTGATGCTCTCCATTCTAGGTGTTCTGTCATTGACTTTGCATTGAAGAATGATGAGAAAGCAAAGATGGCTATGCAGTTGATGAAGCGCATGGAAAATGTTTTAACGCAAGAGAATGTGACATATGATAAGGCAGTTCTGGCGAAGATTATCGAAAAGTATTTCCCTGACTATCGCCGTACTCTCAATGAGTTGCAGCGTTATTCTAGTTCTGGCTCTCTTGATGCTGGCATTGTGGCACAGCTTTCCGATGTAAGAAAGATTGGTGACTTGGTTAAGCACCTGAAAGAAAAGAACTTCGGTGAGATGCGAAAGTGGTGCGTCACAAACTCTGATATTGAACCTGCGCGTATCTATCGCAAGATTTATGATGGTCTGTATGAATATATGAAGCCTCACAGCATTCCTCAGGCTGTGGTTGTTATTGGTAAATATCAATATCAAGCTGCGTTTGTTGCCGATCAAGAAATCAACTTGGTTGCATGTTTGACCGAACTTATGGTGGATTGTGAATATGTATGATAATGATAGTTCTCAAGCAAAACTTGGTCGAGCAGGAGAAACAGTCGTTCTGAATTGGTTCAGTAGTCAGGGTAAAAAGTTCCAGGTATCTGTTGATCAGTACGACAGTCAAAAAGACATGATTGTGGAAGGTAAAAAAGTAGAAGTCAAAACTCAGGTACCTTTTGTCATCAAGAATTCTTTTTCGTTCAAAGAAAATCAGCTTCGTAAATGTTTGAATGCAGACTACGTATATTTTGTTTCGGTGCCAAACGAAACAAGACAGCATCATTCTGCAGGAAAGGTATACTGCATAGAATCCTCGAAGCTAAAGTTCAACTACTATACTACCAAAGACGGTCGGAACATGGTTCTCATTCCTATCGAACAAGAAGGAATGCAAGAGGTCTTTACAATGACCGAAAAAGAAGCTAAAATTCTACAGAGATATTCTGTTTCTGGATGGAACTAATGACTGATCTTTTTAAAGATATTTTACCTTCTATTCAACAAACGAAGAAGGTAGTTGTAACACAAGAGAACGAACGAGATTATGTTCCGTTCGTCGTTAATCGTTCTATATCTTTTCATCTGGACATGGTAATGCCAGCCAATCAGATGAACCTCCAACCATCTACAGATGGTCTCCTACAATACCACTATTTGCTAAATACTGTAAGAGCCTATAAGCGCCCATTCCAGAAATGGCAGAAGCGTGAGACTGTAGAGAATTTGGATGCGATAAAAGAGTATTATAACTACTCCAACGAAAAGGCTAAAGAGGCCTTGTCCATCTTGTCTAATGCTCAGATCGAAGAGATCAAAAAGAATTTAAATAAAGGTGGTTTGAATGTTAGACATAAAAGAATTAGTGGAGGTAACGCTACCAAATCCTGATAATTTTCTAAAGGTACGTGAGACCCTTTCGCGTATGGGTGTAGCCTCTAAGAAAGACAAGACGCTTTATCAGTCATGTCACATCCTACACAAACAGGGCAAATATTACATTGTCCATTTCAAACAGTTATTTCTATTAGATGGAAAGCAGTCAGACTTTACGGAAGATGATCGTGCCCGTCTTAATACTATTGCCAACTTGCTTCATGAATGGGAATTAGTAGAACTAGTAAGCGAACAAAAAAGTAGCGAACCTGTTTCTCCATTATCTCAGATTAAGATCATTTCACATAAAGAGAAGAACGATTGGAATCTTGTTGCTAAATACAATATAGGTAAGAAGCGCAAGGAAGAATAATATGGCACAGTTCCGTAGAGACACCCACAAGTATCTACCACAAGAAACTACTATCTTTGAAGTTATGATGCTGGCTGATCAATACGGCAATCTGGTCGGTCCTGCCAATCCATCTGGTATGTCTGTCGATGCTTTCGGCAGAGCCAGAATGTCTACTCCTCTAACACTTTTTGATTCATCTCACAGATATAGAGACAACGGTCTTTGGGTTCAGTCTAATAGTTCTGGTACCACAATCACATTTTCTCCTAATGAAGGTCTAATCAATCTATCTGTTGGCACAACTAGCAGTCATGAGATTATCCGCGAGACAACCAAAGTCTTCTCATATCAGCCAGGCAAATCATTACAGATAATGAATACATTTGTGATGGCAAATGCTCAGTTAAATCTGACACAGCGCGTAGGATACTATGGTGCAGATAACGGCATATATCTAGAGCAGGCTAACGGCGATATTTACTTTGTAGAAAGAACATATTCAACTGGCACGATGACAGAAAATAGAGTTGCACAGGCTGATTGGAATATCGATACTCTTCTAGGTGCAGTAGAAAGCAGTCCATCACAGAAAACTTTAGACTTAAGCAAAGCACAAATTCTCTTTACGGATATTGAATGGTTAGGTCTTGGTTCTGTTCGCTGTGGTTTTGTGATTGACGGTCAACTCATTCACTGTCACTCTTTCCATCACGCAAATTATATCACATCAACATATATGACTACAGCATCTTTGCCTTTGAGATATGAGATTAAGAATGTTGGCCCGACTGGCAATTCAAGCATAATGAAGCAAGTATGTTCTTCTGTTATTTCAGAAGGTGGTTATGAACTCAGAGGATTCCAGCAATCTATTGGCACTTCAATAACATCGCCTAGAAGATTATATACTGCTGGTACAGATTATGCTGTTGCATCAATACGCTTGAAAGATGCTAGAAAAGATGCTATTGTTATTCTTACAGCTATATCATTAATGGGTATCGGCAACAACGGTAAGTTTTTATGGAAAGTTATTCGCAACGGAACTTTAGCTAATACTATGTTCACATCTGCTGGTACAGATTCGGCTGTAGAATATAATATGACAGCAAACAACACTGTAACTGGCGGCATTACAATGGCTCAAGGATATTTCTCATCTGATGCTCAGAGTGCCGTGCCTACTGATATTTTAAAAGAAGCACTATTTAAGTTCCAGTTAGAAAGAGATGCTTTGAACGATGGTGGATATCCTTTAACTCTTGCAGTTGCAGGAGGTGTTGATACACTAGACGTTCATGCAGCAATGGACTGGGAAGAAATTTCACG
>JACCDW010580886.1_pt1 | contig 13799 bp, 3 predicted proteins | sample 7449781 | NCBI WGS metagenome assembly JACCDW01 (sample SAMN15323449, study PRJNA562643) | freshwater metagenome | isolation source: river surface water | place: USA:Blue River Watershed | collected 2017-08-18 | reverse complement strand
TGGCGACGTTCACAAGGTGTTGCCACAGCTCATCGAGCTGCTTAAGTCGCGCGGCTAATTCGCTGCTGGTAGTGCTCAGAACTCCATGAATATGGAGTGAAATGTTTTCATTAGAGTGAAAGCATGCTGGGGGAGCAGAGTACGAAGTCACAAATACTGGAAGTGACTATTGCCTTATTGAAGGGCGGTGGTGAGTCGGCAGTAAAGGTCGGCCTCATAGCTGAGGAATTAGGCATTGCTGCGCCTTCGCTGTATCACCATTTCGCAAATAGAGCCGAGCTCATCCGCGCTGCTTATGTTGAGTGGTATTGGCAGTGCCTGCGTATTGATGGTGCAACCCCCGAGCGGGCTGCAGTTGCAGAAACCCAAGAGCAATATGAGGCAACGTTGCGCGCCTCAATCATGTGGAGCTACCAAGCGTCACGACATGAAGCGCGCTCGGTTCGCATGGCAGTGCTTGGCGCAGCGCAGAACGACCCATTGTTGGCAAGTGAAATAAATTCTGTGAATCGGAACTTCCTGAACGGCGTTGCGCAGTCCATTACATATGGTCAGAAAAAGGGTTGGGTGCGATCAGACATTGACCCGCTGGCGCTTGCATATTGGGCTCATGGTCAAATCATTGGTCGAGTCGTTGCTGAAATGGATAACGAAATCGTGAACTTCGCAGAGTGGGACAAGATCTCTATTGATGCGATGTTGGGAGTAATTCGCAAACGCACCTAAAACAGTGAATAAATGTTACCCCTCATCAAAATAGGGTATCCCTAATACCATTAGGCGAGATGTTTTCGTTCAGGACTTCGTCCGTATGACCCTCGCCAATCGAAAGCGCAACATTCGGAAAATTGCTGCTGTCGTTCTGCTCTTAGCTCTTTTTCTTTTTCCTATTTTGAGCTTGTTTGGCGGAAATGTAAAGGCAGCAACACAGGGTGGAGTGCTTGATACAACCTGGCCGTCGGCGTTGCCTGGTTACACGGCCTATGCAACTGTTGTTGCACCTGATGGAAAAATCTGGGTGGGAGATGCTGGTGTTAAATCGATAACCACTGCAGGCGTTTCAACAGACGTAACTGCAAACAACCAAACCACCAAATCATTGGCAGTTCAGGTGACTGGATCTGGAACGTTTGTGCTCGCCGGTGGAAGTAATTTCATTTTCCGCTATTCCGCAGCAGGAGTAAAGGACACAACCTTTGGAACAGGGCAAAGTGGTTCACATAACGTTCTGCATGTCTATGGATCTGGCGCTTCGCAGAAAATTTTTGCTGGTGCTGGAAATGACTTAAAGAGATACTCGGCAAACGGTGCTCTCGAAAATACGGTAGGTATGGGCGGTGCGGTGAACGCACTGGCGACGCAATCAGTTGGAGCAACTGATTACATTCTGGTTGGTGGAGCGTTTGGATTAAAGCGCTACACAACGGGAAGCGTCATTGACAGTGCGTTTACAGCCAACCCTGGTGCGACTGTATGGGCGATAAAAGTACAAAGCGATGGAAAGATTCTTGTAGCAGGAACATTCGGTCTGAAGCGTTATAACGCTGACGGTTCTGTTGACGGCTCATTTCCTGCAATTACAACGTCAATCATTTCTCTCGCAATCCAAACGGATGGGAAGATCATCGCGGGTACTTCAACTGCATTGTTGAGGTATTCATCCGCAGGAGTTGCGGAAACGGCGTTCAACACGAATGCTGCACTGAACGGAAGCTTTGCAAGTGAATCAATTGCTTTAGAGGCTTCTGGAAACATCATTGTCGTTGGTGGAACGAATAGTGCGACAAAGAGATTTATGCGTAGGTATTCGTGGGAAAACGTTGCGCCGGGAACACCGCTGACTCCAACCGCAGTTGCAAGCGACAGATCGGCAGTTGTCACTGTTGCGGCAGGAAGTGGCGTAACCCCAACGGGCTATACCGTTTATGTTGATGGCGATGTCACAAAAAACTGCGTCGTTACGGGCTCGTCCGGCAACTGCACAATTACAGGATTGACGAACGGAACTTCGTATACGTTTTATGCTGTCGCTAGAAATATTGATGCAACTTCAGCAAATTCGGCAAGTTCTAATGCAGTAACTCCAGCAGACACGGTTGCTCCCGTACTTTCTACAGCGGTTTTGGACAGCCTGGGAACGAAGTTAACGCTTACCTATGACGAACCACTCGGCGCTACAGCATCGGGAACCAGCGCATTTACCGTTTCTGCGGGTGGATCGAACTTCGTTGTCAATTCTGTAACGGTGAACGGGTCGAGCGTTGAGTTGGGATTGGCATCGGTAATCGGCCAAGGGTTAACAGTGACAGTTTCATATGCTGCTCCAGCTTCGAATTCTGCAACAACCAACCAAGCCATTCAGGACGTCGTTGGAAATGATGCGGCTTCACTATCTTCACGAGCGGTAACGAATGGTTCCACCGTCGACACGACTGCTCCAATTTATGTTTCATCAGCGGTGAATAGTGCCGGAACGATCTTGACACTTACCTATGGCGAGGCAATTCATTCAACAACTGCACCTACCAGTGCTTTCACCGTCACGGTCAATTCGGTGCCAGTAACGGTGAATTCAGTAACGGTGAGTGGTTCGACGATTCAGCTGGCACTTGCTACAACAGTCGGAACTGGTCAATCAGTTACATTCGCATACTCGGCACCTGTAACTAATTCTGCAAACACCAACCAAGCCATTCAGGATGCAGTCGGAAACGACTCAATTTCACTGACATCGCGGGCGATAACAACCAATAGTTCAATAGTCGACTTAACAGCGCCTGCGTTCAGTACTGCATCGGTTAACTCAACGGGAACCGTCCTTACGCTGTCATATAACGAGACGCTTAACTCGACAACTGCTCCTACCAGTGCATTTTTAGTAACTGTTAATGGCATTACACGTACTGTGAGCTCGGCTGTCGTCAGCGGTTCAGGAGTGCAGCTGACTCTTGCATCTCCAGTTGGTTCGGGTCAGACAGTGGTTGTTTCCTATACGGCTCCATCGGTTGATTCAACAACTGCCAATAGTGCAATTCAAGACACGGCAGGCAATGACGCAATTTCGCGGCTTTCTCAGTCTGCTTCCAATAGCTCGACGGTTGACCTCACTGCGCCGGTGTTTAGCTCTGCAACGGTCAACTCTGCTGGCACGTTATTGACACTTACTTATAACGAAACATTGTTTGCCACAACTGCTCCTACAAGTGCATTTACGGTCACTGCCGGTGGCGTTTCTCAAACTATTTCCTCACTTTCAATTAGTGCTTCAACGCTGCGGCTTACACTTGCTACGCCTATAGAAAGAGGCGTTGTGGTTACGGTTTCGTATACCGCTCCCACGCCAGACAGCACAAACTCAAACAGTGCGATTCAAGATGCTGCCGGAAACGATTCTGTATCGCTAAGTTCCGCTGCAGTTACGAACAGCTCAACCGTGGATACGACTGCGCCTGTGTTGAGTTCTGCCGTTTTAGCTACAAACGGAACGACGCTTACGCTTACTTATAACGAAGCGCTAAATGCAACAACTGCAGCAACTACAGATTTTGCTGTCCTGGTTGATGGCACTCCAGCAACTGTTTCAACACGATCAATTAGTGGCTCAAATGTTGTACTCACATTGTCACCAGCGGTACTTGGTTCATCAACCGTGACTGTTGCGTACAACGCACCGTCAGCAAGCAATTTAACGACAAATAACGCAGTGCAAGACACGGCTGGTAACGATGCCCTTTCATTTTCCGCAACTGCAGTTACGAATAATTCAACTGAAGGCCCTCCGAGATTAATTTCAGCCGAAGTTTTGGCTGCTGGAAATCAAATGAGATTGACATGGAGCGAAACGCTTGGGAACACGTATCCATTGAATACCGCATTCACGATCTTGGTAAATGGAAGCCCGGTGACGGTAACTGGAACAAATACGGTTACGCCAAGTAACTATTTCACTTTTAACCTTTCGCAGACAATCACTTCCAATCAAACCGTAACGGTTTCGTATATTGCACCTGCCTCAAACAACGCAACGACTAACAATGCTGTACAGGACACAGTTGGTAACGATGCTCTTGCATTTACGAATTCGGCGGTGACGAATAGTTCAACAGTTCCTGGCGATACAACCGCACCGACTCTTCTATCGGCATCGTTGAATACTGCAGGAACGGTGCTATCGCTTTCCTACAACGAAACGCTGAACGCAACTACCGCTTCTACATCGGACTTCACTGTTTTGGTTAATGGGGTGTCGTATTCCGTCAGCAGTGTGGCGGTGAGTACCTCTGTTGTGCAGTTAACGCTGGGCTCTGCTGTTGAAGCGGGGAGGACCGTAACAGTCTCGTACACCGCGCCGACGCCAAACAGTTGGGCGACGAACCTGGCGGTGCAAGACTCGGCGGGAAATGATGCTGTTTCGCTTTCGGCGCAAGCGGTAACGAATAACTCGACTGCTGGACCAGACATTGCACCGCCAACACTTTCGTCTGTCAATGCATCTGGAACCACCGTGACGCTTCAGTTCAATGAAACACTGAAGTCATCGCCAACACCATCGTTGAGTGCGTTCACGGTGTTTGTGGGTGAATCACCTGTGGTCCCAACAGCAATTTCAATAAGTGGTTCATCGGTGAGCCTTACATTGCCTTCTTCGGTAACTTCAGGAACTGAAGTACGAGTGTCCTATCTTGCACCCACATCATCGTCAGCCGATACCAACGCGGCTATTCAAGACGTTATTGGAAACGATGCACTTTCATTCTCGGGAACTACTAGGCCTACTTCAACAACGTGGAACTGGGTCGAGGCTTTTGATTCAACGACAATGTCAACCAACTCATCAAATTGTCCAGGCGGCGGAAGCATCAATCGATCTAAACAGACAGTTCTTCCAAATGGAATTACCTACACCGTTGGCGTAACTGGTCCGTACTTGTGTATTCATGACGCAACTGAGTCGTTGAGTGAACGTGGCGGTGCCGCGGGAATGTTCGTAGCCACAGGTTTGGTCACAGAGCCTGGCCTGAAGCTCACGACATCAAATGAAGGCTGTCTGGCAAATGAAGTTTGCGGAGGCCGAGGACGCTTGTTTCTGACTTTTAGTCAGCCCGTAGTTAATCCGGTGTTTTCATTCGCTGGTTGGGGTGGTGCTGCGAGTGGAGTTTCGTGGAGCGAAATGCGAGTGGTTACCTCAGGCGTCACCATGTCAAAACTCAGTGGAACCAACATTTTGGTTTCCGCCGATGGGAGATATGTCGAAGACAATGGCCAATCGAGCAGCACGCGTTGTAACGCAAGCACTTCTGGGTCGTCAGCAGTCTGTGGTTCGCTGCAATTAAATGGAACGATTACGACCGTTGAATTTGAACTGTTTCAACAGACATCTGGTGGTACAGGTAACGAAGATACGTGGAACCTCACGGCGAGCATGGCAGAGGACTTCGGTCTTGTGCCAACGACATATGAGTCTTCAGGAGTAGCAAGCCATGGTGTTGGTTCCCTGAAATTAGGAGCAACGGTTGAAGCAGACCAAGCCTCGGCTTTGTATGCAAATACAAACGCTGATGCTGTGCCACGTTGGACTTCGCTGGCTGATAATGCGAAGAAAGACGATGGTGTTGCTGCCTGGGTGAATTCGCCAACTATTAATTTTGGAAATCCTGGATCAACGTACAGCACCACTGTTGCTCTTGCAGGTGTAGAACGCACAGCGAACTTGTGCGGATGGATTGACTTCAACCGAGACGAGTTTTTTGCGTACAGCGAGCGCACATGTGCAACTGACCCAGTTGCTAATGCAACAAGTGCAACTTTAACGTGGACGGTTCCCTCAGATGTTGGTGCAGGAGTCACCTACGCGCGTGTGCGTTTAAGTTATGACACGATCACCGACGCAACTGGCAAACTTGGAACGGGTGAAGTGGAGGACTACTCCATGTTGTTGCCGTCGAGCAGCCTGCCTTCTGGTGTAAACGATGCCTCAACTAACGGTCAAGATATCAATCAAACAATCTCACCCCTGACCAATGATCAATTTGAGACTGGATATCTGGCAAATAACTCAACACTCAAGCTATGTGGAAGTGGGCAGACTCCAAATAACTGTTCAGTTACGACTCTGGAAGTATCAAACCAGGGAACTTACACCGTCAATGCAGATGGCACCGTCACATTTAACCCGTTGCCCAACTTCACTGGTACCGCGACGCCAGTTACGTATCAAATCACCGATACTCAGGCAACACCACGCACGACGTCAGCAACCATTACTCCAACAGTCGTACCGCGACCAACTGCAACAGCTGATACCTCGATTGATTTGCTCAATATCACCCAAACGAAGAATCCGCTAACGAATGACACCTCGGGAAGTAGCGACGCGCTATTAAGTGCGTCTTCAGTTCGTCTCTGCGGAAGTGGGCAGAGTGCTCCTTCGTGCGACGCAACATCGGTAACGGTTACTGGAGGTGTTTACAGTGTTAACCAAACAACGGGAGTAATCACCTTTGTTCCAACGAATAATTTCACGGGAACTGCAACTCCCATTACGTATCAAATGTCAGATTCGCTGAATCAAGTCGCATCATCTACGTACACGCCGACTGTTGTAGCTACTCCGACAGCATCAAACGACACTTCCTCTGGCGCGTGGAATATCAATCAAACCATTTCGCCATTTTCTAATGACACGAATGCCAGTGGCTATCCTTTGGGAAGTCTTGCGCTGTGTGGCACTTCGCCAGCAGAAAGCCCTAACTCATGCAGCCAGCCAGTATTGACTACCGCCGATGGCACCTACACGGTGAATGCAGGTGGAACCGTCACGTTTGATCCGTTGCCTACCTTTACAGGAACGGTGACTCAGTCCGTTCGCTATCAAGCAGTAGATGGCCTGGGTCAATACGTAAATGCAACTATCACGCCATCGGTTACAGCGCCTCCCGCACCGACTGCTGTTGCGGATACATCTTCGAATCAAGTGAATGTGACGCAAACAAAGAATGTTCTGGCGAATGACACAACGACTGATCCGTTGATCACACTCGATGCAGCGTCGGTTCGTTTGTGCGGAAGTGGGCAGAGTGCTCCTTCGTGCAACGCAACATCGGTAACGGTTACTGGTGGAACGTACTCGGTTGATACGGCAACGGGAGTGGTGTCGTTTACCCCAACAAATAACTGGACCGGCACTGCTACGCCTGTGACATATCAAGTCACCGATTCCACGAATCAAAAGGTTTCTTCGACCTACACGCCAACTGTCATTGCCGCGATTAATGACACGTCGAGTGGGGCATGGAATGTAAACCAGACCATTTCACCGTTTTCAAATGATGCATCTGTGCCGGGACGGCCTTTTGGATCGATGAAATTGTGCGATACAAGTGAAACGCCAAATAGTTGCACGCTTACTTCGCTGACGGTACCGAACGAAGGCACCTACACCGTGAATACGAATGGAACGGTCACGTTTGACCCACTGCCTGCATTTACGGGTACTGCCACGGCAATCACTTATCAGGCTGTTGATGACTTAGGTCAATTTGTCAACGCAACGATTACCCCAAGTGTTACTCCTCCTGCAGCTCCCGTTGCAGTGAATGACACCTCTACGGATTTCTTGAATGTGGTGCAAACAAAGAACCCGTTGTCAAATGACACCACGGCAGATCCGCTGATCACGCTTAATCCAACTTCGGTCCGACTATGTGGAACAGGGGAGACTGCACCAGCTTGTACTGCCACCTCGGTTTCAGTAACGAATGGCTCGTACTCGGTGAATACAACAACAGGAGTTATTTCGTTTACCCCGGACACCAATTGGAGCGGAACGGCACCAGCGGTTATCTATCAAGTCACAGATTCAACCAATCAAAAAACCTCTGCGACCTACACGCCAACGGTGTATCCAAAGCCAACTGCATCAAATGACACATCAAGCGGTGCCTACGATACGAATCAGGTCATTTCTCCATTTGCTAATGATCAATTTGCAGATAGTGCTCCGGTTGTGTTGTCAAGCTTGAAGCTGTGCGGATCAACTGAGACTCCAAACAATTGCACTCTGACTTCACTTACAGTTACTGGCGAGGGAACATACACGGTCAATGCAAATGGCACAGTCACGTTTGATCCGTTACCAACATTCAGGGGTACTGCTGCCGCAGTCACGTATCAAGCGGCAGACACGCTTGGACAATATGTATCCGCGACCATTACCCCAACTGTGGCTGCACCGACTGCTCCCGTTGCTACTGCAGATACAGAGTCTGTTCTGCGTGGTGGTACCGCAACGTTTACGACAATTACGGGAACTTCAGGCTTGGCAACTGGCACTGCCTTGCAGACGAGCGGAGCGAATGCAACCTGTCTCTACGTTCCAGCAACGACTACCTGTGATTCTGACAATGTAATTTCAATTTCAGGTGTGGGTGTCTACACACTGAACCCTGTGACTGGTGTGGTCACTTTTGTTGCAGATAGCAATGCTGTTGCAGGAGCACAAACCACAATTACGTATCGAGTTACGGATATCACGGGCCAGACAGCAACCAGCACATTGACGCCAGTGGTTCCTCCTGCACCAGCCGCAGTTGCTGATACGTCGACAGGCAACTATGACACCGATCAGACTCTGAATGTTTTGTCAGATGACACACCCGGCGATGCCAGTGCACCGCTTGTTGCTACAACAGTGAAGTTGTGCGGTAGTGGTCAAACACCGGATGGCTGCAATGTGACGACGTTGGTCGTTGCGAACCAAGGAACTTATACGGTGAATGCGGATGGCTCAGTCACATTTGACCCGCTGTCAACATTTACTGGAACAGCAACACCAGTTACTTATCAAGTCGCAGACTCGCTTGGTCAAGTGACAAGTGCGACGATTACGGTAACTGTTCGCACACCACCAGACGCGGTGAATGATTTGTCGTCAGGAAATTACGACACGAATCAAGTGATAAATCCGTTAACGAACGACCTTGACGGCAGCGGAACCATTAACCCAGCAACAGTAAAGTTGTGTTCTTCTGGGCAAGTAACTCCTAATTGCACGGCAACAACATTGACTGTTGCAGGAGAAGGAACGTACACGGTTGATCCTGTCACTGGCGTTGTCACATTTGACCCGCTGCCAACCTTTACAGGTACAGCGACACCAATCACGTATCAAGTATCTGACTCATTTGGTCAAACCGATAGCGCCACAATTACGCCAACGGTTGGTTTGCCGCCTTTGCCTGCCGCAGTAAACGACACTTCAACAGGAAATTGGGACACGAACCAAACAATTACACCAACTTCAAATGACACACCAGGGTCTTCTAGTTTCCCATTCGTAGTTACTTCTGTGAAGTTGTGTGCATCTGGGCAGTCAGCTCCTTCGTGTAACGCAACAACGTTGACTGTGGCTAACGAGGGCACGTACACGGTGAACGCGAATGGCACCGTCACGTTTGATCCACTCCCAACCTTTAGTGGCACGGCTACACCTGTTACGTATCAAGCAACAGACACTCTGGGTCGCATTGATGATGCAACGATCACCCCAACAGTGACACCACCGCCGGCTCCTGTTGCAACACCAGAAACCAAGGCCGTAATCCCGGGTGGCACAGCAACCTTTACGACGATTACTGGAACATCTGGACTTGCAACGGGTACGCAATTGCAGACCAGCGGGGCAAAGGCAACGTGTCTAATTACGCCAAGTTCAAGTCCTGCAGCATGCGACGCCGACAATGTGGTGACGGTTGCCGGAGAAGGAACCTTCACGCTTAATCCAGCCACTGGTGTAGTTACATACGTCGCAGATGCAAACGCAACTGCAGGTACGAAGACAGCACTGACGTATCGAGTCACCGACGTAACTGGTCAAACCGCAACGAGCACGTTGACGCCAGTGATTCCTCAACCACCTGTGGCGAACCCAGACACCAATACGGATAACTGGGACACGAACCAGACAATTTCACCTCTCACGAATGACACGGCTGGGGCAGTAAGCGCGCCGTTGGTGGCATCAACGGTGAAACTTTGTGGAATTTCTCCGGCTCAGTCTCCAAACAATTGCTCGCAGACCACGTTGACAGTTGCTAACCAAGGTACGTACACCGTAAATGCGAATGGAACGGTCACCTTTGATCCGCTGCCAACATTCAATGGCACGGCAACAGCAGTGAGGTATCAGGTTTCAGACACACTTGGCCAAGTGGCAAATACCACCATCACTCCAACTGTCAATGCACCGCGAACACCGACTGCCACACCTGACACGAACACGGGCAACTGGGATGCAAATCAAACTATTTCACCATTAACCAACGACACACCAGGCGAGCCAACTGCGCCTCTTGATGCAACGACAGTGAAGTTGTGCGGTGTTGCCCCGAATGCTCAAACTCCGAACAATTGCTCGCAGACAACCTTGACTATTACGAACCAAGGTACGTACACCGTTAATGCGAATGGCACCGTGACGTTTGATCCGTTGCCATCGTTTACGGGAACTGCAACTGCAGTGAAGTATCAAGTAACCGATGTAATCGGCCAAACAGTGAACACGACCATTACTCCGACTGTTCTGGCACCACCTGCACCTGTTGCAAGCCCGGGAACAGTCTCGCTGATTGCTGGAGGAACGAAAGATTTCGCTCCAATCTTTGGAACGAATGCGCTTGCTGCTAAAGCTACTGGTGGTCCTGACCTCACGAATTCGACGGTCTGCATTGTGGATCCTGCAACCACATTGTGTGGCACCTCAGCAGTCACCATTGCCAATGAAGGAACGTTTACCCTCAACCCAACCACAGGTGTTGTTACCTATACAGCGTTGAGCACGGCAACTTCTGGACCAAAAACTGCAATCAGCTACAAAATCACTGATGCTTTGAACGTGACAGTAACGAGCACGTTGACACCATCCATCATTCCAAAGCCAACTGCACGCCCTGATACGTCAATTGGTGTGATGGAGAAGATGCAAACACTCTCTCCTGTGGGCAATGACTCACCGGGTGCGATTACCTATCCGCTTGATGCAACAACCGTGTTGCTCTGTGGCGCCGCAGAAACTGCACCGGCTTGCACCAAAACAACTGTCACCGTTGCGGGTGAAGGAACATATGTCGTGAAAGCGAATGGCACCGTTCAGTTCACACCGGAGACAACATATAGCGGCACAGCGGCACCGATGCCATACAGCGTTCGTGACTCACTTGGACAAGTAGCGCATTCAACGCTGAATCCAGTCGTTGTGCCTCCACCTGCACCAATTACAGAACTTGATACCGGCACTGCAGAGCAGGGTTCGTCAGTGGTGCTTTCGCCATGGAACAACGACAATGGTGGCGTAGTTCCTTCAGGAGTCACAGGCACAGTAGAACTTGTTCCAAACAGCATTCGTTTGTGTGGCCCAACCGACACTGCGCCGAACTGCACGCGCACGTCTTTAACGACCGATGATGGAACATACACAGTGAACACGACCTCGGGTCAGGTGACCTTCGTTCATCGCACAGGATTCTTGGGAACAGTTACGCAACCAGTGACGTATCAAATTGCAAACAACTGGACCGGATTGTCGGGAATTGGTGTTACTACGAACATTCTGATTCCGACAATTGTTCCGCCTGCACCTCCATCGCCAGCTCCTGCACCTCCAGCGCCGACTGAGCAGCCAGCCGCTAATCCATGGGCAGTTGAGGATGTGTCACGTGACTCATGGGATACCAACCAAATCATCTCGGTATTCTCAAACGACGAATTCCTAGGCAGCAGTGCAATGATGTCGACATTGCGAATTTGCGCACATGTGGTCACAACTCAGAATTCTGGACCGGTAATGCACAGTTGTGATCAGATGTCATTGACTGTTTTGGGTGAAGGTACGTACACCGTGAACTCGGATGGCACAGTCACATTTGATCCGTTGCCGTCATTTCATGGAACTGCAACACCGATTCGTTATCAGGCAGTAGACAAACTTGGTCGATTCGTGAATTCAACCATTACGCCAACCGTTGAAGCACCGCCAGTTGTGATCACCGTGAGCAATGAGTTGCCTGCAACCGGTGAGAATCTGCTTGACGAAGTTACTGCCTTCCTCTTACTGGCCGCGTGTGGTATCGGCTTAAGGAGAAGGTTTAGAAACGCTTAATTGTTTGGTTTGACGAGAGCAGGTGGTGGCGTCGAATGTGGATAAACCGCTGCTAGCACACCCCACCACACCCAGCGTTTCTCAGTGGAATGGCGTGGCTCACATGTCACGAGAGTGATGACATTGAATGGTTCATCGTTGACGAGATCTAATTCTGGTAGACGACTTTTCCCAGTAACCCATGTCGCATTAGGTCGCACGATCTTGTCGTGTTTCAAGGTGTAGACAAACCAAAAATCTTTTGTTTCTACAATGACTTCATCACCAACCTGAAGGTTCTGGATGTTAATGAATGGCTGACCGTAGGAATTTCGATGTCCAAACAAAGAAAAATTGCCCTCTTCGCCAAGAGTTTGCGAGTGCGGATAGTGGCCAATACCTGAATTGAGTTGCTTGCTCTGCACGCCCTCGAAAACTGGCGTTGCCCATACTTCATTGCCAATCCGTGGAATGTACAGAAGGGCAAAGGCTTCTTGATTTGTTGGAACATTGATTGGCCCAATCTCGTCAGAAGCAATGGTGGAAGCCGGTGACAAAAACGGAAAAGTTGTTTCTGTTGGACGATTCCATGACGTAAGTAGTTCTTCGCGAGCTTTTTCTGCAGCTCTATCTGAGAAGTAGTTACTGATCCACAGTCGGTTGATGATCACGCCTGCAAAAAAAACTGCACCGCCGATACACATACTTCCAATCAATCGGAACATTTTTGCTTTTCGTGAACGCGGTGTCATTTCCAATCGTTCAGACTAATTGCCCACGATCGATTGCGTTCAGCGTGATGCACACATAGTTTCACGTTCCAACCATTTGCTGGCTCGTTGGTGTCCCACCAAAACCATTGCAACGAATCAACTGCAGTTTCTAGTTCTTCTTCGCTAAGCGGCCAGTGAAAAGTTTTCTCCGTCAAAGATGCGATAGTCCACCACGCAGCATCGCGACCCAGTGCGTTGCCACGCCTTCTGCCATGAGCACCACCACTTGCGCCAGCCCAGGTAAGCCAGGCGAGCGCTTCGCCGGAGGTGAGCAAGGACAATCGTGCTTCTTGCATGTTGAGTGCGGCTAGTGCGTCGAGCACCGAACCCTCTACGCAGGAAATGCGAAGTTCACCGTTGGACTGTGTTGTCCAAGCGTCGACTAGTTGGTGAATTGCGGTCGATGCTTCGGTGTCGTGAACAACGTTTGCCGACGATGCAGGAACAGCGATCGCGCTTCCCATTTCAGGAATTGCAGGTGTTGGAAACTTGGCTTCGTTGTCGTGGTATTCGGCGAGCGCGTAGTTGCTTTCCACTGGCAGCAAACTGCACGGCGACTCAAGTGCGGGGAAAAGTTCGCCGTCAACGCGCTGACCACGGATACCGCATTCATATGCAATGTAGGTAGAAGTTGGTGATGGCTGAAGAAACTCACTGAGTTCAGACCACTGGTGATTTTGCGCAATCACTTCAGTCAGCGGCCCCATGGTGAATCTGCCGGCTTTTTCGTCTACAACTTGCACGGCAATTTCTGCTGGTGCAAGCAACGCAAGTCGGTATTCGGCAAGCGTTGAGGCTGGCCATACTTGACGGCCGTTGGCAACGGCTGCTTTGCATGCGTTGCGAAGGCCGAGCAGTTCGTTCCAGCTGCGCGTTTCGCAGTAATTGTCAAT
>JACCDW011925056.1_pt1 | contig 13801 bp, 15 predicted proteins | sample 7449781 | NCBI WGS metagenome assembly JACCDW01 (sample SAMN15323449, study PRJNA562643) | freshwater metagenome | isolation source: river surface water | place: USA:Blue River Watershed | collected 2017-08-18 | reverse complement strand
GCCACGGTGTTCTCACCGTGGCTTCTGCACGTGTGCACAATGGGATTCTGCTCCTTGGATTTGAAGGAATTGAAAATCGTAATCAAGTAGAGGAGCTCAGAAACGAACTTCTCTATGCCGACGTTGATATTGATGCGCCAGGCTATGACGAAGATGACTATCACGTCCTTCAGTTGATTGGATGCGTTGCATATCTCGAAGACGGTTCAGAGTTCGGAACTGTCGCTGAGGTGCTAAACCTTCCAGGGCAAGATGTTTTGGCAATCAAGACATCCGCGGGTGAGGTCATGATTCCATTTGTTCATCAGCTCGTTCCAACAGTTGATGTACGTAACAAGAGAATGACAGTGATTCCACCAGAGATTTCAGGTGCAATCTAATGAAGATTGATGTCATCTCTATCTTTCCTGAGTACCTGTCACCGCTCAATCTCTCACTCTTAGGAAAAGCGCAGAGCGCTGGACTAGTTGAGATTCACGTTCATAACTTGCGTGACCAAGCTGTAGGAGTACACGGCTCAGTTGATGACACGCCTTACGGTGGTGGCGCAGGAATGGTGATGTCACCTGAGGTATGGGCAAAGGCGCTAGACCCTTTGATGACAGATAACACCGATCTCATTATTTTGACGCCTGCTGGAAAGCAATTCACACAGCCGGTGGCACAAGAGTTTTCATCACATTCACATTTGATCTTTGCCTGTGGACGTTATGAAGGAATTGATGACCGTATTCGTCAGTACTACTCAAAGCCAGAATTTGCAGCGCGCAACATTCGAGTCCATGAATACTCCATCGGTGATTACGTACTTGGCGGGGGAGAAGTTGCTTCAATGGTCATGATTGAAGCGATAACCCGCTTGATTCCAGGTGTGCTTGGCAACCCTGATTCACTCGCAGAAGAGTCTCATAACAGCGAGGGATATCTTGAGTATCCAAACTTCACTAAACCCGCCCAATGGCGTGGAATAGATGTGCCAGAGATTCTATTAAGTGGCAATCATGCAGCAATAGCCAAGTGGCGTAGCGAACAAGCGCAACTGCGTGCCCAAGAAAATAGATTGAAGAATCGATAACCATGGCGCGCACATATCTCGTAGAGACCTACGGCTGTCAGATGAATGTCCACGATTCAGAGCGCATCGCTGGGCTCTTAGATGCAGCTGGGCATATTCCTGTCACCGCTGGCGAACAGGCAGATATCGTCGTCTTAAATACCTGCGCCGTTCGCGAGAATGCAGATAATAAACTCTATGGAAATCTCAGTTTTCTTGCCCCGATAAAGAAGGCAAACCCATCAATTCAGATTGCAGTGGGTGGCTGTCTTGCGCAAAAAGATCAAGGCACAATTCTTAAGAAAGCCCCTTATGTAGATGTTGTATTTGGAACACATAATGTTGGCTCACTGCCAGTCCTACTTGAGAGAGCTCGCATTGAAGAAGAGTCACAGATTGAAATTTTGGAAGCGCTAGAACACTTTCCTTCAACTCTTCCTGCTCGACGATTCTCCGCATTTACCTCTTGGGTTTCAATCTCAGTTGGGTGCAATAACACTTGCACCTTCTGCATCGTTCCAACACTTCGCGGAGTCGAGAAAGATCGTGAACCATCAGATATCTTGGCTGAGGTTCAGACACTGGTAGATGAAGGCGTTATCGAAGTTACTCTTCTCGGTCAGAATGTAAATGCATACGGAGTCGAGGCTGGCCAGAAGGGCGCCTTCGCAAAACTTCTCCGTGATGTAGGAGCAATCAAGGGGCTAGAGCGAATCCGCTTTATGTCTCCTCATCCACGTGACTTTACTGACGACGTTATTGAAGCGATGGTTGAGACGCCAAATGTCATGCCGCATTTGCATATGCCGCTTCAATCGGGTTCTGATGCAATATTGCAATCAATGCGACGCTCATATCGAAGTGAAAAGTATCTAGGAATTTTGGAACGTGTGCGCACTGCACTACCGCACGCAATGATCACGACAGATATCATCGTAGGGTTCCCAGGTGAGACTGAGGAAGATTTCCAGGCGACTATAGATCTCGCATCCAAGGCTGAATTCGCTGCTGCTTACACTTACAAGTATTCAATCCGACCAGGGACTCCAGCAGGCGAAATGCCTAATCAGGTAGACGAAAAAATCGTTGGCGAGCGATACACCAGACTTCACGAGCATCTTCAGAAGATTTCTTTAACTATCAATCAACGCGCTATCGGATCTACTCATCGAGTTATGGTCAATGAAATTGAAGGTCGACGCGATGGAGATCGCGGTCGAATCACTGGCCGATCAGAGGATTTTAGATTGGTCCACTTCGAGCCAATTGCTGGCGTTCGCCCAGGAGATTTTGTTGATGTTGAGATTACCGAAGCTTCAGCGCACTATTTAATCGGAAAGCCATTGCAGGTTATTCCTACTCGTGGCGGCGATGCCTTTGAAACTCGCAATCGTGAAAATACAGGACCAGCGCCGACCATGCTCGGAATTCCAACGGTGAAGCGCTAGCAATGAGCGCACCTCTCATAATTATCTGCGGGCCAACCGCAACTGGTAAGAGCGATCTTGCTCTAGAGGTTGCAGCACAATACAACGGTGAAATTGTCAATGCTGACTCGATGCAGCTCTATCGCGGCATGGATATCGGAACTGCAAAGTTAACGATTGAAGAGCGACAGGGAATTCCTCACCACCTGCTAGACATCCTCGAAGTATCTGAGGATGCATCAGTAGCAAAATATCAAGAGTTAGCCCGTGGCGCGATTGATGAAATTATTGGTCGAGGTAAGGCAGCAATACTTGTTGGCGGCACAGGTCTCTACATCAAAGCTGTAATCGATGAACTGAATTTTCCAGAGACAGATCCTGATATCCGAAAGAGACTCGAGGAAGATGCAGAGGAAATTGGCGCAGCAGGCCTCTATTTTCGACTTCAATCACTCGACCCAGACGCAGCTGCCGCAATTGAGCCGGCAAATACACGTCGTATTATTCGTGCTCTTGAAGTGATTGAGGTGACTGGCCAACCATATTCAGCCAACTTGCCAAGTGATACAAGTACTCGTTATCCCAATGCGCTCCATATTGGTCTAGCGATGAATCGCGCATCACTTGCGCCACGTATCGAGTCTCGTGTTCATAAAATGTGGAAGTTAGGGTTGGTAGGAGAAGTTGAAAACCTCATTTCTCAAGGACTATTAAAGGCACATACGGCGCAACGAGCAATTGGTTATGCGCAGGTTGTTTCTCTCTTGGCCGGTGACATCACAGAGGAGCAGGCGATAGAAGAGACGATTGTGGCCACTCGCCAATATGTTCGTCGCCAAGAGACCTGGTTTAAGCGCGATCAGAGAATTCAATGGATTGGCGAAGAAGTTTCAAGGCTCCCATTTATCCAAGAACGGATAAACTCATAACATATGAGCACCCAGACGAACGAGCCTGTAATTGCAACTCTTGGCCATGGAACCCATAACGACTTCCTCGTCTTCTTTGACCCTGAGGATCAGCTTCTGATTACTCAGCCACAAGTTGCAGCGATGTGTAATCGCTCAACCGGGATTGGTTCCGACGGAATTATTCGGATTGTGAAGAATGAAAATAATCAGTGGTTTATGGATTATCGCAATGCCGACGGTTCGATTGCTGAGATGTGCGGTAATGGGATTCGAGTGATGGCTCGATATCTCGTAGAAAAAGGTCACCAGCGAGAGGGAATATTTGCAATTGATACTCGAGCAGGGATTAAACATCTACGCGTTCCGGCAGATGATGATATCTCCGTAAATATGGGCAAAGTTTATGATGAAGGCGAGAACGTTGAAGCAACCGTAAACGGCGTTACATACTTTGGTTTCAACATTAACGTTGGCAATCCACATGCAGCAGTCTTTATCGATGACATCTCAACACTCGGCTCACTTGAAGTAGCTCCCAGGGTTAATCCTTCATCGTCCTACCCGGAAGGAGTGAACGTTGAGTTCATCGAAATACTACCGGGCCATGAAGTAAAGATGCGAGTCCACGAACGTGGAAGCGGCGAGACGCAATCATGCGGAACGGGCACCTGTGCAGTTGCACTTGCAGCAACGATGAAGTCAGGGGATTCGCTTCCGTCTCGATGGGTTATTTATCCACCTGGTGGTCGACTAGTTGTCGATATTGATGGCCATTCCAATGCGACCCTGACGGGACCAGCGGTAATGGTTGGCGATCACGACGTGAGTGCGTACCTTGCATGAATAAAGAAGAAGACGGTTACGACAAATTATTTGAGGATCTATTACGTGAGAGTGCGAGAGCGGCAGCAGATTTCGATGCCGATGAAGTTGATGAGGTAGATAGCCAGCAGGATCTATCCGATCGCCATGCGCTTCGCAGGGTAAAGAGTTTCTCAACCGAACTTCAGGATATTTCTGAAGCAGAGTACCGACAGCTCCAATTAGAGCGAGTAGTACTAGTTGGTATCTGGACTGAAGGCACCGCCGAAATGGCTGAGAACTCACTGGAAGAGTTGCGCGCGCTAGCTGAAACTGCCGGATCGGAAGTACTTGAAGGTTTGATTCAACGTCGTGATAAACCAGATCCATCTACCTACATTGGTTCAGGAAAGTTAGAAGATCTGAAGGCAATTGTCCGAGCATCTGGTGCGGATACTGTTATTTGCGATGGTGAACTTTCACCGTCGCAGTTACGTACCTTAGAAGATAAGTTAAAGGTAAAGGTTGTTGACCGAACTGCTCTCATTCTCGATATTTTTGCTCAGCATGCAAAGAGTCGCGAAGGTAAGGCTCAAGTCGAATTAGCTCAGATTGCCTATCTTTTACCTCGCCTTCGTGGCTGGGGTGATTCACTTTCACGTCAGGTAGGTGGTCGCGCAGCAGGCGGTGCTGGTATCGGTGGCCGTGGACCAGGTGAGACAAAGATTGAGACAGATCGTCGACGTATTCGTGACAAGATGGCGAAACTGCGTCGCGAAATCTCTGAAATGAAGATTGCGCGCGATACCAAGCGGCAAGAACGTAAGCGAAATAACATTCCATCCGTTGCGATTGCGGGCTATACCAATGCTGGTAAGTCCTCGCTCCTAAACTCACTCACTGGCGCAGGAGTCCTAGTAGAGAATGCACTCTTTGCAACACTGGACCCAACCGTTCGAAAGGCGCAGACTTCAGAGGGACGTGTCTACACCCTCTCTGACACTGTGGGTTTTGTGCGACATCTTCCGCACCAGTTAATTGATGCTTTCAAATCAACACTTGAGGAAGTCTCTGGTGCAGATCTCATTGTCCATGTTGTAGATGGCTCGCATCCTGACCCATTTGAACAGATTCGAGCCGTTCGTGAAGTGATTAATGAAATTGGCGGGGGTGATATCCCTGAAATCATTGCTATCAATAAAGTTGATATCGCCTCTCCAGAAATCGTGATGGAGCTTCTTCGAAAAGAGAAGAATTCTTATGCCTTCTCTGTGAAGAGTGGCTTCGGACTTGAGGGACTGCTCCATGCAATTGAGAAATCATTGCCGCATCCCAGCGTTGAGATTGACTCGGTGATTCCCTATCACCGGGGTGACCTTGTTCACGCAATTCATGAATCTGGCGAAATATTGTTGGAAGAGCATCTAGCTGAGGGAACACATATTCGCGGCTATGTTGATGGTGCTTTGGCACAATCCATTGATCGTGCAACCCAGATCCGGGAATAAAGCCGACACGCCGAGTGTTATAACAGGCAAATCTAAGATTTATGCGCGACTATTCGCACACGAGCAGGGATTGCCTTGCTCGCTATCGATGAAGGAGAGGTGAGATCAGTGGCAACAGATTACGACACACCCCGTAAGACCGATGAGGAATTACACGAGGAGTCTCTCGAAGAACTCAAAGCCAAGCGAGCTGATGCACAATCCGGTCAGATCGATGTAGATGAAGCCGAGGCAGCTGAAAATCTTGAACTCCCTGGCGCAGATCTTTCAGGTGAACAACTTGCGGTCCGCGTTGTCCCAAAGCAGGTTGATGAATTCACTTGTTCACGTTGCTTCCTCATTCACCACATGACCCAGTTGGCCAAGGGTGAGGGTGCGAAGGCAGTCTGCAAGGATTGCGCTTAGTTTAAAGTTTTCTAATTCGCCGAGAGAGCTTCAGCAAGTTCTTGAGCTCTCCGAGTTGAAATCAACCAATATGGAGTTGAATCTCTATCGTCCTTCACCTCAACCTTGAGGCCCTGTGAAATCCAAAAAGTTGTTGCAAAATATGCGGCAGGGTCAGCACCGCGCGTGCGAGCGAAACCAAAATCCTTCTTTCCAATCACTTCAGCATCTCCGAGGTACTTGGTTGGAATATGAGCCCGCTTTATTCGAAGTTCGCCATCTTCAACAATGATGGTTGAAGTGCCGAGATGGATAATGACCGCTCCCACAACAAAGGCAATTGCAAAGGCATTGATAGCTGCGTTATTTCCCAGCGCCGCCCAAATTGCAAGAACAAGTGAGAAGAGCATGAAGTAGATAAAGGATATGAGCCAGAACGGGGGGCGAATCACTTCTTTAAATCTTGGCTTTCTGCTCATGGTTATAGATTAGTGGCTCAATCATCAAGTAACCTACCGCTATGAGTCGCGTAGCTAGTACAACACCGCCGACCGGATCGCATCTTCCAGATCGTCACCCAAAATCACCCGCAACTGGAAGCGAACTCCCATCTCATTTTAAACATTGTTTTGGATGCGGCGACCTCCATCCAACAGGACTTCACCTCAAAGCGACAGTTGAAGAGGGTCTGGCTATCTCAGCCCAATTTACCGTTACCGAAAATCATCAAGGAGCACCTGGCCTTGCTCATGGCGGTTTACTCTCACTCGCCTTCGATGAGGCGCTTGGAAAATTAATGTGGTTGCTGCGAGCACCGGCGGTGACTGCGCGTTTGGAGACAGACTTTTTAGCGCCAGTCCCAATCGGAACAACGATCTACATCTCCGCTCGGATTACCGGAGTACAAGGCCGCAAGGTTTATTCAGAGGCTGAAGGAAGACTCAATGGACCAGATGGTGCAATCGCAGTTCGGGCGGCATCCCTCTTTATTATTGTGCCTATGAAGCACTTTTTAGAGAATGCTCCAGCTGAATACATCGCAGCAATTAAGGCAAACCCAGAGTTACTTTCATTTGTCGACCCAGAATTCAATATCAACCCATGAAGAATCTACAGGTGTTAATCACACGTCTTGATCCAGATCTACCGATCCCAAGTTATGCAAAAGGTGGTGATGCTGGAGCCGACATCTACTCCCGAATCGATATCACTCTTGCACCGGGGGAGCGCGCACTTGTTCCGACCGGTATAGCTATCGCTCTACCCGATGGGTATGTTGCACTAGTCCATCCGCGTTCGGGTCTTGCTATCAAGCATGGCGTCACGATGGTTAATGCACCTGGCACAGTCGATGCGGCATATCGCGGCGAACTCCAATGCATTCTCATTAATCACGATCCAGCTGAGTCAGTTACCTTTAAGCGCGGAGATCGCATTGCGCAGTTAGTTTTCCAAAAAGTAGAGAGAGCAGAGTTCATTGAAGTCGAACATCTTCCCGGTTCTGGTCGTGGAGACGGTGGCTTTGGATCAACGGGGAAAACATGAGCAATGAAGCAGATCGTCAGAAAGTACTCTCCGCATTTGGAGGAAAGAAAGGTTTAATCGATTCAGGTATTCCATCGGTTATCTTCCTAGTGGTTTTTAACCTACGAGATGACTTGCAAGATGCGCTCTATGCCTCAGTTGCAGTCTCAATTCTGCTCACAATAATTAGATTGATTTCGCGCGAAACCATTCAGCATGCCTTTAGTGGATTAATCGGTGCACTCATTTGTGCGTGGTTTGCCAATCGCACCGGGAATCCGAGCGATGTATTTGTTCCTAAACTGCTCACTAATCTTGGTTATGGAACTGTCTATCTCATCGCAAACCTCGCAGGATGGCCAATCTTGGGTTTGATGCTCGGACCAATCCTCGGCGAGAACTTTCTCTGGCGAAATGATCCAGCCCGCAAGAAGGCTTATCTAAAGGCCAGTTGGATTTGGGTAGCGATGTTCTTTACGCGAATTGCGGTTCAGTATCCGATTTATCGAAGCGGAAATGTCAATCTTCTAGGAACGGTCAACCTCGCCATGGGCTACCCGCTCTTCATTGCTACCGCTTATGCGAGCTGGATGATTCTCAAAACGGTGCCAATTACAAAGCACCATCAAGATTAGCCACCAATTTGTCGGAAGTCTGATTTAGGCTAAGAGCATGCGGTACTTCGCTCAGTTTGATGTAAGCAATAGACCGCTTCCTGATTCTTTATTTAGATATCGCGACGAGGATGATTTAATCTTCGAAGAACATTGGAACTCAATTTCTAGATCATGGGCAAGTACCTCCTATCTCACCAGACTCTTAATCGGCGGAGATTGCACGATTATGGAGATTTCAAAAGAACTAGCCAGCGTCCTAGAACAGTTTGATCCACGTGAGGATATGTATGTGTAGAAAAAGGCAAATATGTTCCGAACTTGGATCGGACTCAACTCTGTGGAGCAAAATTTGTCCCCTTCCACTTCCTGAGTATTTCGAGAGAGCAGTAGATTCCTTCACTGACTCTATCGAATGCTTGCTTCAGGGAAACTTGGCCGCATCAGTCGAAAATCTCAAGAAATGTAACTCTGAATTAATCGGAGAATACTTTATCGAGCATGGTCAGCAGAGTGCATATTTCAGAGTCTCAAACAGAGACGAGATTGACAAAAGTAATCGTGAGAATAAATCGCTCAACGAGTCACCGCGATTGAAAAGTAGTATTGAAAAGAAAGTTTTTCTTCGGGATTCTTACCGCTGTCGCTACTGCGGTCAAAGAATTATTTCCAAGGAGGTTTTCAAAGAGTTTAGTCGACTCGTCGGCCCTGAGATGTTTTCTGTTGCACGGAAGAATTCGTTGAGAAATGGTTTGACTCTGGGTCTTCGAGGCGTTGGGGATCATGTCGATCCATACGCGCTAGGGGGTCAGACGGATACAGAAAACTTGGTAACTAGTTGTTATTCCTGCAACTTTGGGAAAGCCGGATACACATTGGATCAGCTAGGAATCGAAGATCCTCGTTTACGAGAGCCGATTGCAGACGGCTGGCTGGGACTTACAGAGCACATGCCTGCACTCAAGAAATTAACTCTTAGCGATAAAGCAATCTTTTAGTAGGCCTTCAGCTGTGGCTGAAGCAACAAAGAGTAACTCATCGCCTGCGATAAAGATATCTGTCGATGCTGGTGTAAGTACTCGGCCGTCGCGCACGATAGCTGCAAGTGAAGCATCGTCTGGAAGTTCTACCTCTTCCACAGTCTTACCGATACACGTAGAAGTATCTGGAAGTGTAAGTTCAACTAAGTTTGCCTGGCCCTTACGGAATGAGAAGAGTCGAACCACATCGCCAACGCTGACCGCTTCTTCAACAAGAGCTGCAATGATGCGAGGGGTAGATACTGCAACATCAACGCCCCAAGAGTGATCAAAGAGCCATTCATTCTTTGGGTGATTAATACGGGCAACTACACGTGGAACACCGTATTCAGTCTTACCAAGAAGTGAGGCAACAAGATTAACTTTGTCATCACCAGTTGCCGCGACCAACACTTGGCAATCACTGAGGCTTGCCTTATCGAGTGATGTAATCTCACAGGCATCCGCCATAAGCCACTCTGCATCTGGCACTGATTGAAGTTTGAGAGCTTTAGGATCACGATCGATAAGTAGAACGCGATGTCCGTTATCGAGAAGTTCACGGGCGATAGCGCGGCCAACATTTCCGGCACCTGCAATAGCAATACGCATCTCTTTACGCCTCCGGTGACTTTCCGAGAATTGCTTCTACCTTTGGAAGCTCTTCATCTCGAACCATAATGTGAATTAAATCTCCATCTTGCAGAACTGTGTTCTCATCTGGAATTAAACCTTCACCGAGACGGGTAAGGAATGCCACGCGAAGTTCAGCAGCGCTCTCTATCTCTGCGATAGGGCGGCCAAACCAATCAAGATGTGGATGAACTTCTGCCAACTGGACAGTTCCACTTGCATCACGCCACTCTGAACGTGAACCTTCTGGTGTCAAACGACGGAGAATCTGATCGGTCGCCCAAATAACTGTTGCGACAGTTGGGATACCAAGGCGCTGGTAAATTTCCGCGCGACCTGGGTCGTAAATACGAGCCACAACATTGGTGACACCATAACTTTCGCGCGCAACGCGGGCAGCCAAGATATTTGAGTTATCACCATTACTAACGGCAGCAAAGGCATCTGCTCCTTCAATTCCTGCCTCAAGCAAGGTGTCGCGATCAAAGCCGACACCAGTGACGGTGCGACCTTTAAAATCGGGACCAAGGCGGCGGAATGCTTCCTTCGCTTGATCGATCACTGCTACCGAATGGCCCTTGGCTTCAAGCTCGAGAGCGAGCAATGAACCTACGCGGCCGCAACCCATGATGACTACGTGCATGGGGCTTAACTTACTCCCTTACTCTTCTCTCTATGACCGAATCGCAGCGAAAAACTCTCCAGATTGGCGAAATTATTCGGGTGGAGATTGAGAAGGTCGCCCACGGGGGTCATTTCATTGCCCGTTATCAGGGCGCAGTGATCTTTGTTCGCCATGCTATTCCTGGCGAAATCGTTGAGGTAGAGGTCACGGGGATTGAGAAATCTTTCGTTCGAGGCGATGTAGTGGCAGTCATCGAGCCAAGTCCGAACCGCGTAGCCGCTCCATGTAAATATGCCGGCAGCTGCGGTGGATGCGATTTCCAACATGTCGATATCGCGCGCCAACGCCAACTCAAGTCAGATGTCATCGCTGAGCAATTTGCGCGCATCGCAAAGATGGAAGTTGATGTTGAAGTCGAAGAGATATCGTCCCCGCTTCAATGGCGCACAAGATATGCCGCTTCTACCAATGCGCACGGTGTTCCAGGATTCAAGGCAAGTCGGAAGAACGAAGTCGTAGAAATCTCATCCTGTCCGGTTTTGATTCCTGAGATAGATTTTCCAACACTGCCTTCTAGCCAATTCGAAGGTAATCAAAGAATTGAAGTTGCAATCGCAAGTGATGGATCGCGCTCGGTTGCCAAATCTGCACAGCGCGAAGGCCGAACATCAGAGAGAGCAAAGCCAGAGTTAATTGAAGGTAAAGAGCAGCTTTTCTACGAAGTGAACCAAGTTAAATATCGTGTTTCGCAATCATCGTTCTGGCAGAGCAATATCAGCGCGCCAGTTACGCTGGCAGAGGCAGTACTCAAATTTGCCGACCTCAAGGCTGGCGATCACATTCTCGATCTCTATGGTGGAGTTGGTTTATTTGCAGGTGCAGCTTTAGATCTCATCGGTCCTGGTGGAAGAGTTGATATTGTCGAGGGGAGCGCTACAGCGACTCGCGATGCTGCCTTCAATTTTGAAGGAGTTTCAAATGTCTTTATCCATACTGGCGATGTTGTACGCGAGATTAAAAAATTTAAGGCTGCCAATATTGTGATTCTTGATCCGCCACGTACCGGCGCCGGAAAAGTTGTAATTGAACGGATAGCAACCTTGGGTGCTCGCTCAATTATTTATGTTGCCTGCGACCCAGCAGCGTTGGCTCGCGATACGACCTATCTCAAGGATGCTAGTTATCACCTTGAGGCGCTTCGCTCCTTTGACCTTTTCCCAATGACTCACCACATCGAATCTGTTGCGCTCTATACCCTCACTAAGGTATCTTGACGTCAAGATACTTTAGAAAAGGTGCTCGCTATGAGTAAAAATTCTCTCGGAACGAAGAAAAACCTCACCGTTGTAGGAAAAGAATTTGAGATTTTTGATATCTCAAACGTTGCTGGCGCCAGCGATCTTCCTTACTCATTAAAGGTACTTCTTGAGAACCTCTTGCGCACCGAAGATGGCGCAAATATCACAGCAGAGCACATCAAAGCTTTGGCGCAGTGGGATCCATCTGTCGAACCAGATACTGAAATTCAATTTACGCCAGCGCGTGTTGTCATGCAGGACTTCACCGGCGTTCCATGTGTAGTTGATCTTGCAACTATGCGTGAGGCTATTGTCGAGCTCGGGGGAGACGCCTCCAAGGTAAATCCTCTTGCACCCGCTGAATTGGTCATCGATCACTCAGTGATTGCAGACGTTTATGGAACAAAAGACTCTTTTGAAAAGAATACAGATATCGAATACGAGCGTAACCGCGAGCGTTATCGCTTCTTGCGTTGGGGACAGGGCGCCTTCGATGAATTCAAGGTAGTTCCACCTGGAACTGGAATTGTTCACCAAGTAAATATCGAATACCTCGCGCGCGTTGTAATGACTCGAAAGGTAGATGGTGTTCTACGTGCATACCCAGACACCGTTGTAGGTACAGATTCACACACAACAATGGTCAACGGTCTTGGCGTTCTCGGTTGGGGAGTCGGTGGCATTGAGGCAGAGGCGGCCCTTCTTGGTCAGCCTGTCTCAATGTTGATTCCACGCGTTGTTGGATTTAAGTTAAAGGGTTCACTGCCTGTCGGTACAACCGCAACTGATATGGCTCTTGTGATTACAGAGATGCTCCGCAAGCATGGCGTGGTTGGAAAGTTTGTTGAGTTCTATGGCGCTGGCGTTACCGCAGTCCCAATGGCTAACCGAACAACAATTGGAAATATGTCGCCTGAGTATGGTTCAACATGTGCCATCTTCCCAATCGATGAAGAGACACTTCGTTATCTTCGTCTAACGGGACGCAGCGAAGATCAGGTTGCACTTGTTGAGCAGTATGCAAAAGCTCAAGGAATGTGGTTTGACCCAAGTGCAACGCCACGTTACTCAGAGCACCTTGAGCTCGATCTCTCAACAGTTGTCTCATCGATTGCAGGTCCAAAGCGTCCACAAGATCGCATCTCAATCTCTGAGTCAAAGCAGAAGTTTGAAGATATCTTGCCAACATACTTCTCTGAGAAGACAGGCAAAGATTCATACCCTGTAACGGTTGGTGCAAATGCGACAACAATTAAGAATGGCGATGTTGTCATTGCCTCAATTACCTCTTGTACCAATACCTCAAATCCTTCAGTAATGATTGGTGCTGCTTTATTGGCAAAGAAGGCGGTAGAAAAGGGCCTCACCTCAAAGCCGTGGGTAAAGACAACTCTGGCACCGGGATCAAAGGTGGTTACCGATTACTACGATCGTTCTGGCCTGACTCCATATATGGAGGCTCTTGGCTTTAACTTGGTCGGCTACGGCTGCGTTACCTGTATCGGCAACTCAGGACCACTTCCAATCGAGATCAGCAAGGCTGTCAATGAGCAAGATCTCGCCGTAACAGCAGTTCTCTCAGGCAACCGTAACTTTGAAGGACGTATCAGTCCCGATGTAAAGATGAACTATCTCGCTTCACCACCGCTAGTTGTTGCTTATGCAATCGCTGGAACAATGGATCACGATTTTGCGACTGACTCACTAGGTAATGACAAGAATGGAGATCCAGTATTACTGAAAGATATTTGGCCATCAGCGCAAGAGATTCAAGATGTGATTGACTCATCAATCTCATCCGAGATGTTCACTAAGGATTATGCAAGCGTCTTCGATGGCGATCATCGCTGGAAGTCACTTGATACTCCAACTGGGAATACCTTTGAATGGGATCCAAAATCAACTTATGTTCGCAAGCCTCCTTATTTTGAAGGAATGCCAGCAGAGCCAACTCCAGTAAAGGATATTTCTGGTGCGCGCGTTCTTGCGATTCTAGGTGACTC
>JACCDW010264400.1_pt1 | contig 13803 bp, 17 predicted proteins | sample 7449781 | NCBI WGS metagenome assembly JACCDW01 (sample SAMN15323449, study PRJNA562643) | freshwater metagenome | isolation source: river surface water | place: USA:Blue River Watershed | collected 2017-08-18 | reverse complement strand
TTACTTATGATAACATTAACAAACACTTAAATAATAAAACTAATATGATACCTAAATGGAAAAATGAAAAATTAAATGTATTAATCCCAATGGCAGGTGCTGGTAGCAGATTTGAACAAGCAGGGTACACATTTCCTAAACCTTTAATTGAAGTGAAGGGTAAACCAATGATACAAGTTGTGGTTGAAAATTTAAACTTGGATGCCAATTACATATACGTAGTGCAAAAGTCACACAGAGAAAAATATAATTTAGATACCTTATTAAATTTACTTACACCGGGATGTAAAATTGTAGAAACGGATGGGATAACATAAGGGGCCGCGTGCACCGCATTACTTGCCAAAGATTTTATTAATAATGACAACCCATTGTTTTTTGCTAATTCAGACCAATTTGTGGAGTGGGATTCAAATGAGTTTATGTATAAAATGCAAGAAACTGATGCCGATGGTGGTATTGTAACATTTACCGCAACACACCCAAAATGGTCATTTGCAAAAATAGACGATAATGGATTAGTTACTGAAGTTGCAGAAAAAAACCCAATTTCAGATATTGCAACTGTTGGGTATTATTTTTGGAAACACGGGTCTGATTTTGTCAAATATGCCGAAAATATGATTAATAAAAATATAAGAGTAAATAAAGAGCTTTACGTTTGTCCAGTTTTTAATGAGGCAATTAACGATAATAAAAAAATAAGGACGTTTAACACCCAAGGAATGTGGGGGTTGGGAACACCTGAAGATTTAAACTATTACTTAAAAAATAAATTATGATAACATCAGAAAATAATTATACAATTATGCAAAAAAATGCATATGACAAAGGAACATCGAATCATCAAGAACATAATAATAATCCTGATTACTGGGAAATTTTACTAGGTGATTTAAAAAATTCCGAATCATGGGTTGGTAAATGCGCATTAGATTTTGCATGTGGTAAAGGTCGAAATGTTACTAATATACATGGTCTTTCAAGATGGATGAGGGTTGATGGTGTTGATATATCCCAAGCAAACATTGATTATTGTCGTAATACATACTTAAACATTAATTCAAATTGGTTTTGTAATAATGGTGTAGATTTAAAAGATATAAAATCAGATGAATATGATTTTGTTATGTCTACCATCGCATTACAACATATACCGGTCTACGATATCCGAAAGAACATACTTTTGGAAATATTAAGAGTCTTAAAAAGAGGTGGATTGTTTTCGTTTCAAATGGGTTACGGAGAAAACTTGGATGACGTTATGAGAAGACCAAGAAGTTCTTATTATGAAAATGCATATGATGCAAATGTCACTAATTCAGGATATGATGTTAGGGTTCAAAATGAAAACGAAGTAATTGAAGATTTAAAAAATATTGGTTTTACTAATATAACAACAGAAGTTAAAAACGCATATTCTGATTATGGACACCCTCAGTGGATTTATGTTAAATGTTTTAAACCATGATTTACATATCACATAGAGGAAACCTTGGTGGTCGTTTAGAGTCATATGAAAACGAACCAAATTATATAGATAAAGCAATTAAAGAAGGTGTTGATGTTGAGGTGGATGTATGGTACATCGACACAGAACAATTTGGTTGGGGTTTATTTTTAGGTCACGATGAGCCTCAGTATACGGTAGACTTTAGTTGGTTTATAGAAAGATTACCTAAACTATGGATTCATTGTAAAAACATTGAATCTGTCCTTTTCTTCAAAGAATGTGGTTATGACGTTAATTACTTTTGGCATGAAGAAGATACAATCACATTAACAAGTAAGAATTACATATGGGCTTACCCTGGTAAACAACCAATTAAAAATAGTATTGCGGTGATGCCCGAATTATTTAATGATGACATAACGAAATGTTTAGGTATATGTAGTGATTATATATCTAACTATTTAAAATAAATTTAATAGTATTATTTTAATTTTATGACAAGAAGAAAACCAATACAACCACAAAACGAAGAACAAGAATCAAAACCATTTTCAAAAAAAGATTTCATTAATAGCGTAATAAAGAAAAAACAAAAAAGTAAATTTTTATCTGATAACCAAAAAGATTATTACGACATATTAATTAATAACCAAATTACTATTTGTTCAGGACCTGCAGGGGTTGGTAAAAGTTATATTTCGATGAAAGCAGCTGTAGATTTATTAATGGACCCGACTAATCATTATGAAAAACTTATTATTGTAAGACCAGCGGTTGAAGCAGAAGAAAAATTAGGTTCGCTTCCAGGTAATTTAGAAGAAAAGTTAGACCCTTATATTTTTCCATCGTATTATCTATTAAATAAAATAATAGGTAAAGAAGCAAGAGAAAAATTAAAAGAAGCTGAGGTTATTGAAGTATTCGCATTAGCATATATGAGAGGAATGAATATAGACAACTCTATTTTAATTTTTGAAGAAGCTCAGAACGCAACACCAAATCAAATGAAATTACTATTGACAAGGATTGGGTTTAATAGTAAATTCTTCATATCTGGCGATTTAGAGCAAACTGATAGGTATAAAGATAAAAAACAATCAGGTCTTTACGACGCACTACAAAGATTTAATGGTATTGACGATATTGGTGTTTATGATTTTAGAAATGCCAAGAATGTAAGAAATCCATTAATAAGTAAAATTTTAGTAAAATATGATGAAGAAAATAGGGGTTGAAATTAATGGAGTTTTAAGAGATACTATCGGTAAGTTCACACAATTATATGAAAAACATATGATTGAGGAGAATGAGTCAGAAGATAACTTAAAAACATTCGATATTGATGTATCGGGTAATACTGAACTCATAACTGAAGAAACTAAATTTAATTACGAAATTAAAAGTGAGGTAACTAGTTTAAACTTAATGGACCATTTCGCATTTAAAAATGAAGAAGAGTTGTATTCTTTTACTTATGAAGATTTTGCAATGCAGATTTTTGGTCACGCCGGATCTTCAGAAACTTTCACATTTAACGATTTAAATGATTTATATATAAAATATCGAGATAATAATGATTTACTAATTGTTTCTGATGAAATGGGTAAGTCAAAACCAGCATCTTTATTTTTCCTTTCTAAATTCGGGTGTTTATTAGAAAAAATAAAATTTTACTCAAATTCAACAATTAAATCTATGTGGGATGAGGTAGACATTTTACTTACATCCAATCCTACACTATTATTAGAAAAACCAAAAGATAAAATTGTTGTGAAGTTCATAACAAATTATAATAAAAATATCAAAGTCGATTATGAAATTGAAACTTTAAAAGAGTTTGATGAAGTATTACAAAAATTAAAAATATGTTAGATTTTTTAGGTGATAAATACTATATAGACGTAAATGAATTAGAGGTTCAAGTCAGTATGGTAAACTCAAAACTACCACAAATTTCGGGAGAAACCGAAAACGAACAACAAATAAGTGTTACAAGATACGACACATTCAAAAGTTTAATCGAGGTTGTATTGACCGAAAGAGAGGAATTGGATGAAAATTTAGGTATACATTCGGCTAAGAATTTAACTATTCCCTTTAAAATAGCATTTAATACACTATTAATGAATAAAATAATACAAAAACTTTAAAAAAAATGGATTTAGAAAGAATACAGAAAATTGAATTGTCTTTGGAAAATCTTAAGAATAAAACATCGAGAGTTTATTTCTTAGTTCAAGACACCAAAGGAAACCCTAAGGCTGGTATAAAATATATTTATGACATGGCATTAACTCTTAAAAATAATGGGTACAATAGTATTATTATTCATGAGACAAAAGATTATCAAGGAGTGGCAGAATGGTTAGGTCCTGAATATATGGAATTACCTCACCAAGAAATCGAAGGTCAAAATTTAGCATTGTCACCTGAAGACTTTGTTGTTATTCCTGAAATTTACGGTCACGTAATGGAACAAATCAAAAACTTCCCTTGTGGTAAGATTGTATTATGTCAAGCATATGACCATATGTTAGAAACTATGGCACCTGGCGTAAATTGGTCTCAACACGGATTTTATAAATGTATCACTACATCTGAATTACAAAAAGGAATGTTATCTGAAATTATGAAGGGTACATCTTTTGATATTGTTGAACCTTATATCTACGAAGGATTCACTAAAAAAGATAAACCATCTAAACCAATTATTAGTATCCACACAAGAGAACCAAGAGATACTGCCAAAATTATTAAAACTTTTTATTTGAAGTACCCACAATATAGATGGATTACTTTTAGAGATATGAGAGGTATTAAACTTGACGATTTTGCTAAGTTCTTAAAAGAATCTTACGTATCCGTTTGGGTTGATAATGAATCAGCATTTGGAACATACCCATTAGAATGTATGTCGGTGGGAACACCAGTAATTGGTAAAGTACCTAACATGAAACCTGAATGGTTAACAGAGGAAAATGGTATTTGGACATATCAGTTTAATGATATCGTGGATATTGTTGCTAATTACACACAAAATTGGTTGGAGGATAATATTTCAGAAACCCTGTATGAAAACATGGAAGCAACTGCGATGGTATTTAACCAAAAAAATAAATTTGAAAGTGATGTTGTTACTTTGTTTGATGAATACTTCACAGCAAGAGCTAATTCGTTTTCTGAACAGTTAGAAAAAATAAACGTAACAGAAGAAAAATAATTAATTATGGAAAAAGGAAAATTTGATGTTTCGGTGATACTACCGATTAACTCTTCAAAACAAAAAGATTTTGATGTCTTATTTGAAAGAGCAATTAAGTCATTACAAATACAATTAACGGATATTAATGAACTAGTATTGGTCCACACAGACGAAGATGGTTTGAAATCAAAATTAGAGGAATTTGATTATAGTGGTCTTACTGTTAATTTTGTAGAAAATAAAGGAAATTTTGATTTCTGTACTCAAGTAAACTTAGGTGTAGATAACGCAAAAAGTAATTGGATTTCTATTTTAGAATTTGACGATGAGTATTCAAGTATTTGGTTTAAAAATGTAAATCGTTTTGTTAATGCCTATCCTGAAGTAGATGCATTCCTACCTTTAGTTGTTGATACAGATGAAAAGGGTATGTTCGTTGGGTTCACAAATGAGGCGACATTTGCGGCAAGTTTAAATTCAGAAATTGGTTATTTAACAAATGATGTATTATTGAATTACCAAAACTTCCAATCGAGTGGGATGGTAATCAAAAAACAATCTTATTTAGATAATGGAGGATTCAAACCATCAATGAAACTTACGTTTGTATATGAGTTTCTTTTACGTTTAACTTATAACTCAGCAAACATCATGACAATTCCAAGAATTGGGTACAAACATATGAACTTAAGAGAAGGTTCAATATTTTGGAATTACAAAAATGGTAATGAAAAGATTTCCGATAAGGAAGTATCCTTTTGGATTGATTCAGCAAAAAAAGAACATTTCTTTACAACCGATAGAAATATAAAGTTTGAACCAGAACAGGCTTAATGTTTTTATCATCGGATACTGAAAATGAAATAATTTACGAAACGCAAAAGACGGAAAAGAAAGCAAAATCAACTACAAATTATTTTGATGTCCGTGAAGAAGAAGCGGTTAAAGCTTATATAATAGCCGAAACCAAATACGAAAAAGAAGTAATATACAACGAGTATCTTCGTGATCCACTTGATAAAATGATTGAGTCGATTATACGAAGATACAAGTTATATAGAAAAGATATGAACTATAATGATATTCATACCGATACACATTCTTTTTTAATGACCAAAGTAGATAAGTTTAAACCGGCTAAAAACAAAAAAGCATACTCTTACTTTGGTACGATTTGTAAAAACTATTTGATGGGTCAAATATTAAAAGACCAAAAAGAAACAAATAGAAAAATATCTTATGAAGATATATCGGCAACTTTAGAAAATAGACCAGACATGATTTATTATTTAGAGTTTGAAAAAATAGATGCGGAAAAAATAATCGATGTGTTTTTAGTTGATTTAAAAAGCTACATTGAAAATAATGATTTACCTGATAATGAAACAAAATTAGGTTATGCATTAGTTGAGTTGTTCGATGATTATGGTAATATTTTTATTGGTAATGATAATAATAAATTTAATAAAAATATCGTATTACTAACCCTTAGGGAAATGACCAACCTTAACACTAAAGAAATAAGAACCTGTTTAAAAAAATATAAGACTCTTTATTTAGATACGTTAAGAAAAATACATAATCAATAATCAAATATTTATTGTTATGAACAGAGCAAGAAAAAAAGAAATATCCTTAAATAAGGATTCAGTATTAGGTCTTATGCAAGAAATCTACAACGAATTAGTAGAACAAAGAGCAACCGCAATTAGAATTCAAAACAAAATGTTGGCAATGTTAAAAGACCCTGAAGATATGACTCTTATTGGTCCAGTTATTAAGGAACAACAAAAAATCATTAACGACACTATCGAAAAAAAATTAACATTATCTAAATTACAATCCACTATTTGGGAAAAATCTAATAATACCAAAGAAGAAAATTTTTCTTTGTCTGATATGGACGAAGATATGTTACAAAATTTAATAAAGAAAGATATTGACAACAGTCAAGGGCAAAATTATAAAATGTAATTATGGGTTTAGATTTAACTAACGATTATAACAAAGCAAAAACAAAAATTAATGCTTATCAAACTGTTGTTGAAAACAAGAAAAATGATGCGCAACAAAAAAAACAAAAAGCAACAACATCATTAGATAAGAAAAAAAGTGACGTTATAAAACAGTTAAATGAATTAGATAAAGGAACTAACGAACTTAAAAACCAAATTAAAAACGAATTAAAAAATCAATTAGAACAATTACTTGATTTATTTAAACAAACATTACCACCAAGTGGAGGTGGTTCACTATCAACTATTAGTGGATTTTTTTTACAAGCGGCAGAAAAAACAAAAGAACAGGTAAAGAGTCTTTTAATTGAAGAGGTTATATCAACTATTGGGTGTTCTGAAGAACAATCTTATGAAGATAAATTAAACCAACCAATCTACATCAAGGTTAGTCAGATAGATTTATTTAAAAGATTAAAATTCTCTCCTGATGACCCTGACGCTAAGTATTATTATGAAGACCAATCAACCACACCAGGAGCAATACCAAGTAGTACTAATAGAATACTTTACGAAAGATTACAAAATTTAGGTCAATCCTATCAAACACAATTTGGTTCGGGATACAAAGGTAAATCAGGTCAAGATTTATTTGATGTAGAATATGTACAGTTTTATCCGGCAGTAAACCCTACAAACTTTGGTGATTATTTAAAAGTGACTCTAAAACCCCAATTAAATAATGCAACTTCAGTTTCTGATTTTTTAACAGATTATTACGGTAGTATCGATGTTTTACAATTTGATGTATTGTCGGCAGAACTAATGAACGCACTTACAGGGGCATTTGACTTTGGTTTAAAGTTAACCAGCGATGAAATGAGAGAACAAAAAAAGTTTGATTTAATTATTAAACGAATTATGGGTATTTGCACCGACCCAAATAAAAAAATTGATGTCGCAGGTACTGCAAAATTAAGTGATGAGGACAATATAGATGATTCATTTTTTGAAGTATCAAATCAAGAATTAAGATATATTGAAAATCAAATAAATAATACTCTAGCGGGTGTTGTAGAATTTGAGGATTGTGGTAATTTACAATTACCGGTAAATGTATTGGGTACAAGACAAATTTTAGATGAGGTTATTACAAAAAAAGGTGAGTCAGGTAAAGTAGATAGAGTTCAACAAGGTATTGATGAAATCGCAAATGACCCTAATTGGAAGAATTTAGTTCCTAGATTAGGAATTGATTTGAATATTAAGGCATCATTAGATACAAGTCTTATTAATCAACTACCAAAAATAGTTTTCAAAACTATTTTATCACCTAAAGTTATGTTAGGATTTTTAGTTATGGTTAAGGCTATTAGTTCACAATTTTCTTCACAGTTAGATTCTTTATTTGATGACTTACAAAATTTTATGAAAACTTTTAGAAAGTTCACTGTAAACTTCATGAGAAAAATAATGGCAATATACGTTAAAGAACTTTTTGATATTGTTAAAAAAAATGTAAAACAACTTGTTGAAAAGATTTTAAATGATATTGTGAAAGAAGCTAAAAACAAACAACTTCAGATGTACTCTTCAGTCGTATATGCATTACTTGTCTTAGGACAAACCTTTGTCGATTATAGAAACTGTAAAAGTGTAATAGATGAGATTTTAAAATTGTTGAATTTAGCTCTTTCAAAAGGTGGAACTGGGTTACCTTTATTTGTTTTGGCAGGTTCAAAATTACTTGGCGGTGTATCAGATACAAGAGCATTTGCAAATGCGGTAGAAGGCATCCAAGCCGCAGGTCTCCCAACGGGTGACGCACCTGATGGAGGGCCGAATATGATGAACATGGCGTTTATGGCGATGATTAAAGGTCAAAATAAAGAACAAGCAGAGAATGGTAAAACGGAAGTTTTCATTCCACCACTAACAGTTGTTGTTCCACCATTCGGAGCAGGACCAGGTATAACTAAACCATCAAAAGGATTCGGAAAATCATATTAACATGACTGATCAAGAAGTTTTAGACATATTAAAAGACTATAAAAATAAATCCAATAAAAATCTTACAGATGTTATGGATTTTTTACAAGATGACTTTCAAAAAACTAAGGACTTAATAGTTAAGTTAACTTATCATTTAGATGAGACAGAAAAGTCATATAATAAAGTTTACGACGAATATAAAAAAAGAGTAAATGGATAACTACCAAGATGGACAATTAATATTTTTTGGTACCTGCGTAGATGCAGAAGACCCATTAATGCTTGGTAGAATTAGGGTTGAACCGATAAATCAAAATATTGAAGCAATTAATAAATCCGTTAAAGGATTTGATGAAAATTCATCAGACCCTAATAAAAACGGTCCTTGGTCACCTTTAGACCCTTATATTTATTTACCATTTTTACCATACTTTGTTAATCAAGTACCTAAAAAAGGTGAAAACGTTATGTTGTTTTACTATAACAAAAATAGTCAAACAGATAAAAACAAATTTTACATGTTGGGTACATTTTCTTCCCCAACAACAATCAAACACGAAGATACCGCATCTTCCCAAACAAGATTAATGGGTGGGTTTTCAAATTCAACAAGTAGATTACAACCCATTAAAAATCAAGATGGAACGTATAAAGAACAAAAAACTAAAGGGGTATTTGTTGAACCTGTAGATATATCTTTAAATGGTAGAGATAGTGCAGACATTATTATTAAAGAAGATGAATTATTATTAAGGGCCGGTAAACACAGAAAATTTGGGTCAGGTGAAATGCCAGTTGCAGATGATACAAGGTCATTTTTACAATTAACTAAATATTACAGTAAAACTACATTTGGTAATCCCGAAACACAAACAAGGTTAATTGAAAATGACGTTCCAATTAAGTACTTAATCGAATACGATGTAATCAATCCTGAAAATCAGTTTTCGGCATTTACATCTATGATTTATATTTATGCACTTAAAACTGATGCAAACGTATATCAAACTTTAACGTCTAATTTTGATATTGATACTGACTTAGATTTGTCTAGTACAACAGGAGGAACAAAATTAATTAGAGTTATCAATTTACCTATAGGATTAAATTTATCGGATTTATCTTTACAAATTAATGAAAGATTAAAAAGTATAATTACAAACCCATCAACCACATTATTACAACCTAATCTTAAAGCAGGTGAACAATTCCCATTTTATTATAGACCATCAAGACGAGTATTGAATCTAACTCGTAATTTTACAGGTACAGGAGATTTAATTGCTTCATCAAATATGGGAGCACTAATGACTTTGGTAAAATTATCAGCAACAGATATTACACCAGGATATGGTTTGGTATTAGACGCAAAACTTTCGCCTGAATTACCATTCACCGTTAGAAGAGATACTTTTGTACCATCAAAATCAACATTAGAAAATAATAGTGTGGGATTATTAGGTGCATCTAGGTTATTCTTATTATCTCATGACACCACAATACCTGGTAAAGATAAAGTTGATTTAAAAAACAGTGTATACGGAATTGAGTCTGATACTATCGTAAATCAGATAGAACCAAATACATCCTCAATGGTTAGAGGTGAGGAACTTTTAGAATTAATGGAACTCATCATTAGGTTCTGTGTAACACACGTACACCCTTATCCCCTACTACCACCATCATCGGTAACGTTAGACGGTCTGTCAACGGACGATTTATTAGCAAAAATGCAAGAGGCATACCAAAAAGTTTTAAATAGTAATATTCGAATTAACTAAGTATTTATATATAAAAGTTAATATGTCAATTTATAGATCTTATTTTGATAAGTCTGACACGATAATTTCTAACTCTTATACTAATACAGGTAGAAATCCAATTGTCGAGTTATTCTATGGTAGAGCCAATAATTCATCGGCCCCAATCGGGTTCAGTCGTTATATATTTAATATCAACCTGACGGGATTAACCCAACAAATTAATAACAAAATTATTTCCACAAATTGTGGTACACCCTTGACGCACACTTTAAGGATGACCAATACATCATCTTTTGATAAAGAATTGCTAAACGATACAACATCACAAGGTAGAAGAAGAGCGACCTCATTTGATTTAGTATTATTAAGAATACCAAAGGTTTCAGGAACAACAGGAAATCCACAACAGTGGGATAGTGGAGTCGGTTATGATTACTACGACTTTGGTATTACTAATTTAAACGATAGGTCGTTTTCAACGAGACCTGCTAATTGGTTTGAAACGACGACCATTGCTAAGTGGTCTCAACCAGGAATTTACGATAATACAAATTCAATCACAGGTTTAACAGGATTAAGATATAGTGCGTTGACCGTTGTTGATACACAACATTTTGAATTCGGTAATGAAGATATTGAATTTGATATGACAAACGAAATAAATTCAATATTAAGTGGTTCACTTACTAATGTAACAGGATGGATAATTGCTTTTTACCCCCAAGTTGAGAATATCTCAGGTATGAGTGAAAACTATTCGGTAGGATTCTTTTCTCCACACACACAAACATTCTATGAACCATTTTTAGAAACTGAATTTGATGATTTAATTACAGACGATAGGAATAGTTTTTATGCAGGAAATAATAATAGTCTATATCTATACGCTTATGAAGATGGGAACCCAATAAGTTTTGACTCAAACCCTATTGTTGACATTATAGATGCAAATGGTAGTGTAGTTGCAGGTTATTCCAATTTAGCAACTTGTTTAGTAACTAAAGGTGTTTATAAGGTTAATGTTAATGGTTTAAATCCTGCAACTTTACCTTGTATATATTATGATTTATGGAAAGGTTTGTCAGCAAACACCGTAACCATAAACAACGTGGAAAATGAGTTTGTTATTTTACCTAAAAACGGAAACTTTAAAATCGGCACAACAACCGAAACACCAAAAATTTACGGATTTAGTTTTGATGGTATAAAACAAAACGAAAAAATTATTAATACTGACATTAGAAAAGTTAATGTTACAATAAAAAAAGCATACACATCAAAACAAATACTAAATAATATCGAAGCGTATTATAGAATTTATGTTAGAGAAGGGGCAAATACTGAGGTACAAGTTCAAGATTGGACTAAAATTAATAAGACCCCTGATAGTTATTATTTCATGTTTGATACCAGAGACAAAATACCAAATGAATATTTTGTAGACATAAAGGTTAATTCAGACAGAAATATTGATACTTATAGAAGAGAACTTCAGTTTGAAATTGTAAATAAAAAATAAATAAAAGTATTTATAATAAAACAGAATTAATAAACTTTAATAATTAATGAAATGCCAGCAACATCTGCAAATACATATTATCAAACAACAGTCATAGGGTATTTACCAGGAACAGGTGATACTGTAGGTAGTATTGTTAGATTTAAAACACCTCAACCCATTTACACCGACGCTACGGGTCAAGAGATAGCACAAACAAACTCGGTTACCATAGGTGGGTTTAACGGATTAAATTCTTAAAAAAATGAAAAATTTAAATTATATAATCAAAAGAGTAATTAAAGAAACTTTTGAAGATAAACCTTCAACACAAGAAAGGGGTTCTTCAAGATATATGTTCTTTTCAAATTTAGAACAAATGAGAAGACAATGTGATTTGTTATTAGATTTAGACCATGATATGGTTGAAGGTATTTTAGAAGACGGTCACGATTGGGCTCAAGACCATATCGCAGAGGCAAAAAATAATATGGACCAAGTATTTGATTTTTTAATGAATGAATCAAAAAAAGATGGTATGGAACTTTCTATGAATATCGATGACAAAAATATGGTGATGGGTGAAGGTAGAAAAAAAACAGGTACCAAACTATGTGCTCGTGGTAAAGCGGCGGCTAAATCAAAATTTGATGTATACCCATCGGCTTACGCTAACGGATATGCGGTTCAAGTATGTAAAGGAACTAAACCAGGGTTAGATGGTAAAAAACATTGTTCAGGAGCATATTGCTAAAGTGAACTTAAAATATTTTTTATAATTTTTTCTAAGGACTCATTTTGGGTCCTTTTCTTTTTTGGCTTATATGAAGTCATTACAGGTTTTTGTCCTTTACCTGTTTGTGTGTCTTTCTTTTCTGCTCTTCTTTTTTGTGCACAAGCAGCCCTTTTAGCAGAATCACTCATTTTTCCAGCAACACCTGCGGCTCTACATTTAGGGTATGATTTATTACTTGCATCAGGTCTACCACAAGGAGGATGTTTCCCATCTACTTTTCTACAAATATTAACCCACGGACCTTTTGGTTGTTTGGAACCTTTTGGTTTTTTCTTTGTACCAAACCATACTGCTAAATCTTCATTAAGGTTAATTTTATCTAATTCAACCCATTCTTTAATAGGGACCATATTTTTATTTTTATCAGGAAATTGATTTATAGGATTACCTTCAGTATCACTAAAAGTTGAGTCAGGGTGATTTTTTATGAAATTATAAATTTTATTTGCAATATTTTCTTCTTTTTTTCTTTGTTTTTTACTTCTTTCCATTTTTCCGTCATATGAATCATATGCTAAGTCAGGACTTTTGTAATTTGATACAGGTTCAGTAAAAGGTCCTAAAACATTTTTTTTAAAATATCTTTCACCTGGAAGTAATGGTGCAATATAACTACCTCTAGAACCACCGGTGACTGTAGCCTCATTTAATTTTCTACTCATAACTATAAATATCTATAAAATAAAAAAGGTCAGATTTCTCTGACCTTTTCTTATTCGGTATTTAATTGATTATCTCAATTCTCTCAAGTCAAATGTTCTAACTCCATCAACCGTGATTTTACCATAGAAACGGTTGTTAACCATTTTCTTAGCGTATCTCGTCATTATACCTTTAATCGGTGTAAAGTTGAATGGATTGTACATTGTAGGAGTTAATTGTAGAGGTACGTAAGGTGCGTAAACATAACCTGTATCAAGTAAAGATGTTCCTTTGTGTCCTAACAAAACTGTGTTTGGTGGGAAGTAAGGGTCACGGTATACTTGGTAACGTCCTGCTAATGTACCAACTCTTTCAATACCCATGTTGTATTGGTCTTGCTCAGGAGCTGCGTTTGATACGTGGAAATATTCCAAGTCATCAAAAATTGCACTGATTTCAGAAGATACAACAATCCAGTTAGCTCCACCTCTTAAAGTAGACT
>JACCDW010564510.1_pt1 | contig 13806 bp, 26 predicted proteins | sample 7449781 | NCBI WGS metagenome assembly JACCDW01 (sample SAMN15323449, study PRJNA562643) | freshwater metagenome | isolation source: river surface water | place: USA:Blue River Watershed | collected 2017-08-18 | reverse complement strand
CAGACTACTGTGCTTAAAGGCGCATTTAAAGACGATCAAGGAACAAAGAAAGAATTCTTTGATAATATTAAACTACAACAAGATTTTGCTCCTAGATAAGGAAATACTATGGCTCTTTGGATTGTAAAAACGCATTACAAAAAATCTATCGAAGAACACGAGCATTTTTCTAAAGATGGTATGGAAATTGTTCGTAAAACTGGATGGCGTAGTGGCAGTTGGAATGTTACAACCTCCGACGATAATCTGCCAGAGTTTGAATTTGATTACGTGCCCGGTGGAGACGGTAGTAAAGACAGCGTTGACATGTATAACTTTCCTGGACCAAACGTTGAAGATGTAGAACTTATCGAAACTTTTGACGGTTGTTGGGAAGATGTAGACTGGCCCGAGGATATGGATGACGAAGAACGTGAACGTCTAGAAGAATTAGTCGAAGAAGAAGGATTTTATGCATTAGAGGAAGAAGAAGGTTGGACACAATCTGACACAGAGATGTGGATATGGGGTCCGATAGAAATTCAAAATGCCGAAGGCGAAACAGTTAGAATTATTGTTGCTGACAAAGATGGCAATGTTGTTGATTACGAAGAGGAAGAATAATGAACTCAGTGGATATAGCTAACAATTTAATCAATCGTGCAAAAAATTTAAAAGAATTTGTTGTACTTAGAGAATTTGATGATATTCCAACAGGTGTGATTAAGTTTGATATAAAACACACACAGGGCGAACTTGCTCGTATTTTTGTTCATGCTCTTACACAAGAAGAAGCAGAAAAAATGGTTGATCAATGGATGATTGGCGAAGATGCTTGATATCGATAAACAACATCGTTATTTGATGTCTTTTAAATTAAACCCTATAGAGATAGGTGAACTTTGTGAAAAATATCCTGCATTAAAAAACTCTTGGGATCAATTTTTGACTATCTTAGAAATGTGTAAAGAAAATGACAACACCACTTCTTGATGATTTGATGGTGCAACAGCAACTTCCAGCAAAGCAGGAAAGGATACGTGCTTGGCAACATATGGTGGCAGTTATAATGTTAAATCAAACTGGGCGTAAACCTGTAAAAACAGTATTACCAAAGTTTTTAGACAAATGGTCAAGGCCATCAAAATTTATTCAAGCTAGTCCTAATGACGTACAGGAAATAATAAAACCATTAGGCATGGTTAATGTTCGCACTAAACGTCTATTAAGAATGACTGTAGATTTCTTGACTTGGGACGGCAATGATGCTAAAGTGTTATATGGAATTGGCAAATATGGAAGCGATAGTTATGAAATCTTTTTCAAAAAGAACTACTCTGTACAGCCAACAGATAAAGAACTGAAAAGATACCTTGCAGAGGAAATTTTTAATGTTGTTGAAACTTCTTGAAAGATTGGGCCGTAAGCGTATCATCATGGATAGAGTCAATGATGAACCTTATCTAGAAAGATATTATCTTTTTCTGAAAGAGAGAAATCAATTCCCATTTAATATTTTTTTACATAAGTTCTTAAAAGGAGATCCAGACGATGTTCACGATCATCCGTGGCCTTACGCAACTCTTATCCTTAAGGGCGGCTATTATGAGTGGGTACCAGAGTTTAACTCCCTTGGAGAAAAGATTGGTGAAATACGAAACTGGCGCGGTCCTGGTCACTTCCGTATATGTAAGCCTACTTCTTATCATCGTATTGAGTTAAAGGAAGGAGTTACTGCTTGGACTTTGTTTATGCCAGGTCCTCATAAACGTGAATGGGGCTTTCTAGTTAATAATAAATGGATACAACACGAACAATATCTCAAGGAAAGATATGAACAAGCTCGTAATTGATAACTACCATCTAGATGATATAATAGCTACTATTTGTAGAGATATCACAAACAGTAGTTGGAGACCAGATTATGTAGTAGGATTAACTCGTGGAGGGTTATGTCCTGCCGTAATGATTAGTCACTATTTCAATATACCGTGTGAAACATTAAAAGTAAGTCTACGTGACGGCGGTGAACCAGAAAGTAATTTGTGGATGGCGGAAGATGCTTTCAATAAAAAGAAGATACTAATCGTTGACGACATTAATGACAGTGGTGCTACTATAAATTGGATCATGGAAGATTGGCCTAGTGGGTGTTTTCCTAACAATGCTATTTGGAATGAAGTCTGGAACAATAACGTGAAATTCGCTGTATTAGTAGATAATCTTGCCAGCAAATGTAATGTTAAGATAGACTACGTAGGAATGGAAATTAATAAAGAAGAAAAAGATGTTTGGGTAGAGTTTCCTTGGGAAAAGTGGTGGGGGAGATCACAATGAAAAATAGTAGTACAAACAAAGTAATTTTAAGTCAACCATCTTTCATTGAGGAAAGCAAAGCTCCTTGGGACAATCTAGTAGAAGAAGATTTTCATGTAAGAGTTTTTTTAGACAAATATCCAGTCACTGAAGGTCATTTATTATTTGTACCTAAATACAATACAGTTTCTGTTCTTATGGACTGTTTTGAATTTGCTATACAAGATGGAATTAAAAGAGTTCAAGAAGGCGAGTGGGATGGATTTAACGTAGGATTTAATTATGGTCCGGCGGCGGGACAGACGGTCGAATGGCCACATGTTCATTTGATTCCCCGTAGAAACGGGGATATGGAAGACCCTACAGGTGGTGTACGTCATGTTATACCAGAAAAGGGCAATTATAAGAAAGGAAAATAAAATGGCAGATTGTGGTTGTGGTCGTAGTCCAACAGGAAAATGTATTGGATGGCATGGTTTAACTGAAGACCAATACAAAGAAAAACTACGGGAATATGAAATTGAGGAATACAAAAAAGACGCTAAAAAACTTTGGAATGATTCCTGCACATCAGAGAGGGCTAAATGAGAAAAGAACTTTTAGAATCATTGAGATTATATTTTAGTTCTCAAATTCTTAAACATAAAATGAATGTAGAAGTGATGTTAAAAAATCCAATGGCGATTCATGATCACACTGATCTAATGAGTGCAATGGAAAAGGAATTAGGAATCATTGCAGAGTACATGGATAAACTAGAAGTTTTAGATAAACATTTTCCAGAATGAGTCCACTAGATAACGAAGTTGTAGTTGACTGGCATACTGGTCAAAATAATATTTGGTGGAACGAAACCTGTGCTATGGTAATCGAAGTTTTTGGATTACCTGGCGACAGGTACGTATATTGTCCATATATGGATCATATGACTTTTAATTTTAAAAATGAAAAAGATGCGGCATTATGCAAGATACTATTAAGCGAAAGAATATCGCATTAATATTAGTGTTATTTGTTTGTATAGTAACACTGGTTTTTAGTGACTTTGGTAAACCTTCCACAGTCAAAGTATATGATTGTGGTATGGCAGAATGGCACCCCGACGTTCCAAAAGAAGTTAAAGAAAAATGTCGGGAATTGAATAGGAGCAAATATTTGACTTTGATCCTAAATAATGCTATAATTAAAACATAAGTAGGATTTAAAAAATGGAAAAAATCAGATATAGTGAAATGTTTTATAGTGTGCAAGGAGAAGGCAAGTTTGTCGGAGTTCCTTCTGTATTCTTCAGAACATTCGGTTGTAACTTTGAATGTCGAGGGTTTGGTCAGCCTCGTGGGAATTTTATATCAATCGAACAAATGCCACACAATATTGATCCGAGAGCTAATCCAGATCATCCTGAAGCATATAAAACTTATGAAGAATTGCCAGTAAGTAATATTGGCTGCGATACTAGTGCCAGCTGGAGTGCAAAATATAAGCATCTTGCTGTTTGGGATACTGTAGATGTGATCGCAGAAAAACTAACAGCATTAACTCCAGAAGGCAAATGGACCTGTGATAATGGTCAAGATGTACACTTAATCATCACAGGCGGTGAACCTTTGATGTGGCAAAAACAAATTTCGGCATTACTTAAACAACCGTTGTTTAAAGATTTAAAAAATGTCACATTTGAAACAAATACTACACATGATTTAAAAGCAGAGTTTGTTGAAACTCTTTTAAATTTAAGTTTTGGGCCAGAAAGAGATTTAGAGAATTTAGTTAAATTTACTTGGAGCTGTAGTCCAAAATTAACCAGTTCAGGTGAAAAATGGGAAGAAGCCATAAAACCAGAAGTTGCGGCGCAATACTACGGTCTTCCTGGAAGAAACTTTTATTTTAAATTTGTAGTGGGTGACGAACAGGATATTGAAGAAGTTGATAAGGCTGTTCAAGAATATAAAGAAAAAGAAATTTTCTGTGATGTGTACCTAATGCCAGTAGGTGCTACACAGGAAGGCCAAGCAAAAACTGCCAAACAAGTTGCTGAATTAGCAATGAAAAAAGGCTATAAGTTCAGTCCTAGATTACATGTAGACTTATTTGGAAATGCTTGGGGCACTTAAGGAGAAATAATGGCTACTAGAAAAACAACTAATCAAAAAACTGAAGCACCCAAACCAGTAGAAACCAAAAAGCCAAGAACTAAAAAGGTTTACAGTAGCCCAAAAGAAGAAGCTACTGCTAAAAAACAACCTTGGGTAGGTGTTTTGGAAACTCATGTGAATCCAGAAAATCCATCAAATGGATTTTTTGAGCTTGACTGGAATGAATATTTCATAGTACAATTAAAGAGTCATGGTTATGACGGGCCCACTGAAGAAAGTATTGTGGACGTTTGGTTCCAATCTCTTTGTAGAAATATCGGTGCAGAACAAGGCTTAGATATGGATAGAAGAGGCAGTGGTTATATTAATGTTCAAAAACTCGGTGACAACCGATCAGAAGTGAGCTAAATGACTTTTATTCTTGTAGATACCGCAAACACATTTTTTCGAGCTAGACATGCTATCAAAGGTGATTTAGATACTAAAATAGGCATGAGCCTGCATGTCACTTTTAACAGTGTCAAAAAAGCTTGGAAAGATTTTAATGGGAGTCATGTGGTATTCTTCCTAGAAGGTCGTAGCTGGCGTAAAGATCATTACGCTCCTTATAAAAGACAGCGTAGTGACGCTAGGGCAAACTTCAATGAAAAAGAAGCTGAAGAAGAAAAAGTTTTTTGGGAGACTTTTGATCACTTTAAAGACTTTATTTCAGAAAAAACAAATTGCACAGTTCTACAAAATCCCCAGTTAGAAGCAGACGACCTTATTGCTGGCTGGATTCAAATGCACCCGCATGACCAACATGTCATAATCAGCACTGACGGTGACTTCGCACAACTTATATCCCCAAATGTAAAGCAATATAATGGAGTAACTGAAATAACTACTACTCACGAAGGTTATTTCGATTCCAAAGGTAAACGTGTTAAAGATAAAAAAACAGGCGAAGAAAAACCTGCACCAAATCCTGAATGGCTTCTATTTGAAAAATGTATGCGTGGTGATACATCAGATAATATTTTTAGTGCATATCCTGGAGTTAGAACTAAGGGCAGTAAAAACAAAGTAGGTCTATTAGAAGCTTTTGAAGACAAAAACAAAAAAGGATTCAATTGGAATAATTTGATGTTACAACGGTGGATAGATCATGAAGGCATTGAACATAAAGTGTTAGACGACTATCAACGAAATGTTGTTCTTTGTGACTTAACTGCACAACCAAATGAAATTCGAAACATTATAAAAGAGACAATCTTGTCTGTTACATCAACAGAAAAAAATGTAACTCAAGTAGGATTGAGACTTTTGAAATTTTGTTCAAGTTTTGAATTAAACAAAATTAGTGAAAACATCGAACACTACGCTGACCCTTTTAATGCAAAATATCAATCAAAGGCGGTATCATGAACTCTGTAGCTAAACCTTTAATACCAAACAAAGAATGGATTATAGAAAATAATGGCAAGAAAGTAGGAACCCTTAGCAAAGAAAAGAAAGGTTATGTATTCCTTTCAAAAGGGATTAAAGTTCAATTTGAAAATTTACATCAAGCAGAACTAGAAATGGAATTGTTTCTAGAAGAACCACAACAAAAAATTATTAGTAAAAGTAAAGATGTATATGGGTATGAAACAAAAACAGTTCCTCACAACCCAATATATGATGTAAAAAGAAAACTTCCAATTTACACAAAAAGTTCTAAAAGCACCAGTAAACATTGTGCAGGACATTATATTATAAAATTTCCTAAAGGTTGGGTTAAGAGTCACTGTCCCAAATTAATTACTTTAGAAAGATATCCTTATCAAGGACCTTTTTATTCTGAAAAAGAAGCTAGAGAATCTTTAGTAAAGGCAAATCGTGAAAGAAATCAATAATTACGTTATAGAAGATTTTGCAGATAAAGTGTATTCTGCTAAAAGACTAAACAAACAACAAGTTATCTTAGACATCAAAGAAGCTCAAGTTCTTGTAGAAACCTTAACAATAGTACTAGCCAGAGCATTAGGTAACTTAGAGCGTTCAAAACCAGATGATAACAATATTTCGGTGAGCATGGATGGGGGTAGTTTCTGATAAATAACTGCGTACATAACAAGAGATACGCAGATTATGAGTCGCCCAAAACCAACAATACTGTTAGAAAATGTAAACAAAAAGACCTATAAAGTAGAACAGGTACTAGAAAGTGACGCCATTTGGGCTGTGTTTTATAAAGGCAAGCCTGTCAATCTAAAAACCAGTAGTTTAGTCAGTAGCTACCCGGGACCTAAATATAAGAAAGTCAGTTTTAGCAATCCAGGTCATGCTCACAATTTGGCTAATAAACTGAATAAAATGTTTGGCACTGAAGATTTCCAAGTTTTTAAATTAACTACTGGCGAAGTTGTAAATGAACAAATTGGAAATAACTAAAAAGTTAGCCAACAAAGATCCAAAATACAATCAAGATCCCAAGTATATACCAATGCTTTATAAAGCTTGGTGGGCAAATTGGAAAAATAACGAAGATAGAAGTTTCAAATTAACTGATTCTGGTTACAAATATTTCAACGAAATCGCCGAAGTAAAATTTTATGAAATAAGATTTCCCGTAGGGTTAGTGGTCACTAACAGAATTATCATAGATTTGGACAGATATATTGATTGTCCATATTACATCAATAATGACAAAATTTATGTCACCGGGGAAAAGATCGCTGTTCAACTAGTATTATTTGACGGCGATCTTACCAAATTTGGTAAAGCCAAACGAGAAACTAAAAAAAGAAATTCAAAAAGCTCTTGACTTCTAAGGGAGTTTTCGCTACAATAATACTTGTACTAACAAACTTCCTTTAGAAAGGTTTTACATGGCAAAGAGCGAAATTAGTGTTAACCGCACTGTTACCCCAAATGAAGCTAAGAAGTCACTGCGCAAGTGTCTAAATAAAAAGCGTCCTGTCTTTATGTGGGGTGCTCCTGGAATTGGCAAGTCAGACATTGTGCGTCAAATCGCAAGTGAAACTGGAAGAAACGTGATTGACGTGCGTCTTCCACTTTGGGAACCTACTGACATCAAAGGTATCCCTTATTACAATGCTAAGGAAAATACTATGAGCTGGGCGCCACCTACTGAATTGCCTAGCGATCCCGAATGCACTGATGTTTTGTTTTTGGATGAACTTAATGCGGCACCGCCTGCTGTACAAGCGGCAGCATATCAGTTGATTCTAAATCGTCGAGTTGGCACTTATGAACTTCCTAAAGGCGTTAGCATTGTAGCCGCTGGTAACCGCGAAACTGATAAAGGTGTTACCTATCGTATGCCGGCTCCGTTGGCAAACCGCTTTGTTCACTTGGAACTTCGCGTAGACTTTGACGATTGGAATCAGTGGGCTACTAACAGTCGGGTACATAAAGACGTGGCAGGTTTTCTAAACTTTGCCAAACAAGATCTTTACAACTTTGATCCAAAATCTAGTTCTAGGTCTTTTGCTACTCCACGTTCTTGGAGCTTTGTCAGCGAACTATTGGAAGAGGATGACGTTGATGAAAACACTCTGACTGATTTGGTCGCAGGCTGTGTTGGAGAAGGTATTGCTGTAAAATTTATGGCGCACCGTAAAATTTCTGGTCAAATGCCTCAGCCAGATGATATTTTGGATGGCAAGGTCAAAGACCTCAAGATCAAAGAAATTTCAGCTATGTATTCTTTGACTATTGGAATGTGTTATGAACTCCAAAGTCGTTTGGAGAAAAAGTCCAAAGATTGGAATGGTATGGCAGACAATTTCTTCCGCTTTATGATGGACAATTTCCCAACTGAAATTGTAGTCATGGGTGCTAAAACAGCTCTTACCAATTTCCAACTGCCGTTTGATCCTGCAGAAATGAAAAACTTTGATGAATTTCACGAAAAGTACGGCAAGTACGTTATTACTGCATTGGAAAAATAAAGCAGTTTTTAACAAAGAAAGGGCAGAAATGCCCTTTCTTTTATTGACTTTTGCCGCAAAAGGTGATAAAATATTAGTATATTGTTGAAAAAGGAAAAGACCGTGCCCAATAGCAAAACTGTTATGAAAGACGAAAATAATAAAGTCGTCGAAAAACGTGAATACTCTGCTAAAGAAATCAGTGATGCAGTAGAAAAATTAATTACTGCTCGTGTTGGCCTTCTGCTTCGACAACCGTTTTTCGGGAATCTAGCAACTAGATTAACTTTGATTAATGCCAGCGATTGGTGTTCCACTGCGGCCACAGATGGTCGCCATTTTTATTATAATATTGATTTTGTTAAGAAGCTGTCTGCCAAACAAGCAGAGTTTCTTTTCGGCCACGAAGTGCTACATAATGTGTTTGATCACATGACTCGTAGAGAAGAACGAGACCCCAGATTTTTTAACTATGCCTGCGACTTTGCAGTAAATCAAATTCTAGTAGATGAGCGCATTGGTGAAAAAATTGATCAAGTACAAATTTGTTTGGATTCCAAATATCGTGGAAAAAGTGCTGAGGAAATCTATGACGACCTCACTAAAAACGTTCAATTCATGACTCCAGAAGAATTCCTAAAGCAATTTGGTGATCTATTGGATGATCATATAGACTGGGAAAGTGCCGATGGTGAAGGAAAAGGAAACGGGGATGGCAAGGACGGAAATGGACGTCCTGTTTACAGTAAAGAAGAACTAAAGAAAATTCGGGATGAAATCAAAGAAGCCATGGTTGCTGCCGCACAAGCTAGTGGTGCTGGACGTGTGCCTGCCGCACTTCAAAGATTTATCAACGATCTCACCGAACCTAAAATGGATTGGAGACAGATGTTGCGTATGAATATTCAAAGTATTATTCGTAACAACTACAGTTTCATGCGTCCTAACAGAAAAGGTTGGCATACTGGTGCAGTACTTCCAGGAATGACCAATGACGAAACTATTGATGTATGTATTGCACTGGACATGAGTGGCAGTATTGGAGACGATCAAGCCAAGGACTTTCTAACAGAAGTCAAAGGAATTATGGACGAATATGTTGATTATAGTATCAAACTATGGTGTTTTGATACCGATGTATATAACTTGGCTTCTTTTACTGCTGATAATGGTGATGATCTTACCAGTTATGAAATCAAAGGAGGCGGTGGCACTGATTTTATGGTAAATTGGGAGTTCATGAAAGAGCAGGGAATTGAGCCGAAAAAGTTCATCATGTTTACTGATGGATATCCTTGCGGAAGTTGGGGAGATGAAGAATACTGTGATACCTTATTCATTATTCACGGATCAGAAGATATAAAATCTCCATTCGGCCAATTCGCACATTATAAATAAAATGCGTAGATAACTATGGCTATAAAACATGGTTACGTTAACCCACTGAATGTTTTGGGATTCCGTTTCGTAAATAGGATCCCAGATCATTTTCATAAAATAAATGTGGAGTTAGGTTGTGATATTACAACGATCAAACGTTGGATTTTTACTAACCTAAATAGCAGGTTTAGCGTTACTAAACAAGTTATAGTTAACAAGAATGGTAATATATCAGAGTCGACTATTATTGGATTTGAAGATCCAAAAGAAACGACAATGTTTATGCTAACATGCCCTTACTTAGAAAACAGGAGATTTAAATGAGTGAGCAAGTAGATACACAGGCTACAGAAGTAAAAGAGGAAGTAAAGACTAACGGTGCTGGTCAAGAAGCGGCTGCTCCAGATCTAACTATTAATGATCTACAAGCACTAAAAACTATCATTGATGTTTCATGTCAAAGAGGCACATTTAGAGCTAATGAAATGGCTAGCGTTGGTCAGGTTTACAACAGATTAAACAGTTTCTTAGATCATGTAGCCCCAGCGAAAGAAACAACAACAGAAAAAGTATAAGGAAAAATAATGAAACACGTCGGAAAAATGAAAAATAATGGCGCCCCAGTTGCTATTGTTTTTCGAACACTTCCGGGTGATCCACATAATTGTTTGGTAGTGGGTACCCAAGGGCTGGGGCCCACTAACCATGACGCTTTAATTAGTGTTATCGAAACACCAGAAGCACAAGATAGTTTTGAACTAGGAACTATTTTAAGTGTAAGAAGATTTCCAGATAACACTGACATGCTAGGTTGGTTACATGCTAGCGGAAAATTAAAGAAAGTGGCTACAACTGAAGTCATTGTTACGATGACTCCACAGAATTCTATTCAATTGGATGAACTCAACAAATTGATTGCAGAACAAAAAGGTGTTCGGATCGAAGACTTAGCTGTTGGCTCTAATCCAAAAAAATCAGATAGCGAAGTTGTAGAGATCGCCCAAGTAAACGAAACGGTTGCTGTAAACACACAATCAACTAGCTTAGATATTTTAGACGATGCTGCCTTGGCAAAAAATCTAAGAAGCCAAGCTGATTCAATGTTTAAAGAAGCGCAACGTCTTCGTAGACAAGCAGATGAATTAGACCCTCCTGCAAAGAAAACTGCCAAAAAAGCAGAAGAAGCCGTTTAATAGGGGGCTGTTATTTCTAATTCGATTCCTAGAAGAGTCAGGATCACATCTGGGCTAGATTCCGATTGGAAGAAAGTCTTGGAAGATGTGTCTATGAAGGCTATCCCGGTTAAATACATATCTAGTGTTGAACTTCAATTGGGCAATAAAGCAACGTATTCTATTGACGTTTCTAAAAAGCTCAAAAAAGAATGGAACAACAATATTGACGAAGCATCGAGACAATTAGAGCAAATGATAAATGAGATACACGATTCAGCAGGAATAGAACTGGTAGAGTATATCTTAGATTTTGATCTGATGAGGTCTGAAATTTCGTTTACTTCTTCGAGGTTAGGAAATGAAAATAATAGCGATAATGATTAGTACAGAAAACGGTGGAATTGGTATGAACAACGGTTTGCCGTGGATGCCGTTGAATATCTTAGCAGACAATTATAAAGAGTTGGCAACAGATCAAATAGTTTTAGTGGGCAAGAGTTCTTTTACTTCTTATGCTCATCTTAGAGGAGAAAAGACATATGTTTATACGACAGATGTTGGATTTCCAGAAAGTGACAACGTAAAAAGAATCAGTGGCGAACCTTTAGAGATTATAGAAAAACTAAAAGCAGATCATCCAGACAAAAATATTATTATTGCTGGCGGCGAGAATGTCTTTAAAAATTTTTATGATCTAATAGATGAATGGCGTGTAACTATTGTAGAAGAATTTGCAATTTATAATAGAGACATTAATTTAACAAATATAAAATATATTTGGAAAAACAGAAGAATGGTTAATAAAGGTCAAGATAATAACATGAACTTTACCACATATCATTATTCTAAAGTTTAATTTATATGGACAACTATCACAGCTTAATCAAAAAAATAATAGACAGCGGTTCAATTAGAGAAGATAGAACTAACGTAGGAACATATAGTTTATTTGGAGAGCAACTTCGATTTGATTTAAGTGCAGGATTTCCCGCAATTACTACAAAAAAATTAGCATGGAAATCTGTGGTAAGCGAACTTCTTTGGTTTATCGAAGGTAGCGGCGATGAACGCAGATTAAAAGAATTACTTTTCAATGATGCTACTGTAGATAAAAAAACAATTTGGACTGACAACGCACAGTCCAAATATTGGATAGATAGAAAACATAAAAAACATCAGTCAGACTTAGGCAGAATATACGGAGTACAATGGCGTCAATGGAGAGCACCGGTTTTTGGTGTAAACAAAATGGGCGTACGTCACGTAGATCAATTACAACAACTCATCAAAGGAATTAAGGAAGACCCAAACGGTCGCAGACATATTATCACCGCATGGAATCCAGGAGAGTTAGAATTAATGGCTTTGCCGCCATGTCATTGTTTTGCACAATTTTATGTAAACAATGGTAAATTAAGTTGTCAAATGTATCAACGTAGCGCGGATATTTTTCTTGGAGTGCCTTTCAACATCGCTTCTTATGCTTTATTCACTCATATGATTGCACAATGTTGTGATTTAAGTGTAGGGGAGTTAATTATTACTTTTGGCGACGTACACTTATATAAAAATCATTTAGATCAAGCACACATTCAATTAGATAGAAAACCATTTTCTTATCCATCACTGAAACTGAACTCTCAAATAAAGGACATTACAAAATTTACAATGTCCGATATTAGTTTAGAGAATTATCAAAGTCACGACGCAATATCTGCGCCTATGGCAGTTTAAAGAATCAAAGCTTCAATTAGTTTAGAACCTTCATCATCAGAAGATGCTAGTGCAACTGCAAAAACTTTAATTGAATTTGGATCGGCGGCTTTTGCTGTTCCATTATCAGACGCTATCAATTCTTGACCTTTAGTTATTTTTCCAATCACTTTGACTGGAACACGCCCTTTAAGAGCTACATATTGTCCGCCTTCTAATCCGCTGTTCATCATATAAGCAGGATTTTCAGAAATAGCACCTATTGCTCTACTTCCAGAAACACACGCTGTCATTTCCGTGTCACCGCCTATCATTACTACTGTACCAACTTCATACTTTTGATCAGTTAGATATTTTTCTGCTAAGTCAGCATAGTTAGCAGACGTTGCTCTTCCATGAAATATGTTAGTGTAAATATCAGCTGACGAATCTCTTGCAACAATGGTTCCTGGTATTGAAGTAGTTGACGGAACTAAACCTGTTAATTTAGAAGAATCACTAGCTGTTCCGCTGATATTTCCAACATTAATAGATCCATCTGCTTCTCTAATCACCACTGTGTAGGGTGCTGATGTAGTTGATGCTACTCTAGGAACTGCATTTTCATCTAAAATAGCACTGGCTTGTTGTGCAACACCAACAAATTCTGTAGCAACTATATTACCATCATTGTCTCTAACTGCGACAGTGTTTCTCAATTGGGTTACTGTACTAGTAATTGATCCTACAAAACCAGATCTATCATTTCCACTAACTCTTAATGCGGAAGATGCTTGAGAAACTCCATTTAACGAACCTTTGAAAACAGTATTAGGTCCACTTACGTCAATTACTATTTGGTCAGCTTGAACTGCATTTAAGTTTACAACATTTCCAAAATGATTACCATTAGTCTGTCCAGTAAAAATTGGTGTTACACCAGATCTAGACAGTACTACATCTCCATTATCTTTTAGTATATCACCTTTGACGTTGCCTGTTAAATTACCAGTGAATCCCAACGTTGAGGAAACTGCTGTGCCAACTACTCTTCCTCTAAATGCCGCATTGTTAGGGGCTAAATTTGGATTGTCAACAGCATAAAAGTTATTAGCATAAACATTTTTCCATTTATTTGATTCCGATCCGATGTCGGTAGCACTGTCAGTATTTGGAATCAATCTTAAATTATCTAAAGTTATGAGTCTTCTAGTGGTGTTATTTTGTGTAACAGAAAATACAATATTTGGT
>JACCDW010045574.1_pt1 | contig 13809 bp, 7 predicted proteins | sample 7449781 | NCBI WGS metagenome assembly JACCDW01 (sample SAMN15323449, study PRJNA562643) | freshwater metagenome | isolation source: river surface water | place: USA:Blue River Watershed | collected 2017-08-18 | reverse complement strand
ATGCCCGCCATGGCGCGCGAGCCCTCCGGCACCTTGGTGCTGGTGTTGTGGGGGCAGCCCGAGCAAAACCAGGGTTGGCGATCGGCCTTGACCTCGATGACCTGCAGCGATTGCTCTTTGGCTTGCAAGATGGCCAGGTGCGCATCCATGCGCGCGGCGGTGTCAGCGTCCACGCCCATTTTCTTCAGGCGCTGGGCAATGGCCTTGGCAATCAAGGGCGGGTTCAGCTCGGCATTGGCACGCAGCAGCGTGTGGGCGCTGGGGTTGGCCTGAGCCCATTCACCGCCCGAGACCTGGCCGTCCACCTCGTTGTACTTGCCCAGCACATGCGGGCGCACATCGTCGCGCCAGTCGTACAACTGCTCTTTGAGCTGGTACTCCATGAACGCACGCTTTTCTTCCACCACCAAAATCTCTTGCAGGCCGGTGGCGAATTCCCGCGTGGTCTGCGCTTCCAGCGGCCACACCACACCCACTTTGTGCAAGCGGATGCCCAGGCGCTGACAGGTGGCATCGTCCAGCCCCAGATCGATCAGCGCTTGGCGGGTGTCGTTGTAGGCCTTGCCACTGGCCATCAGCCCAAAGCGGTCATGGGGACCGGAGATGACGTTGTGGTTCAGTTTGTTGGCGCGGATGTAGGCCAGGGCCGCGTAGCTCTTGTACTCAAACAGCCGTGCCTCTTGCGTGAGGGCATCGTCCGGCCAACGGATGTGAATGCCGCCTGGCGGCAGCGCGAAATCGGGAATGACCACTTGCACGCGCTCGGGATCGATCATGGCGGTGGCGCTGGACTCCACCACTTCCTGGATGGTTTTCATGCCCGACCAGATGCCGGCAAAGCGGCTCAGGGCAATGCCGTGCATGCCGTAATCCAGCACGTCTTGCACGCTGGCCGGGAAGAACACGGGGGTGCCGCAGGCTTTGAAGATGTGGTCGCTCTGGTGGGCGGCGGTGCTGCTTTTGGCCACATGGTCGTCACCCGCCACGGCCAGGACCCCGCCCCAAGCGGTGGTGCCCGCCATGTTGGCGTGCTTGAAGACGTCGGAGCAGCGGTCCACGCCGGGTCCTTTGCCATACCAGATGCCGAAGACGCCGTCGAATTTGTTGCTGCCCGGGGGCGCAAAGCCCAGTTGCTGCGTGCCCCACAAGGCGGTGGCGGCCAACTCCTCGTTGACGCCCGGCTGAAACACAATGTTTTGGGCTTGCAGGTATTTGCGCGCCTTCCAAAGGGCCTGATCGTAGTTGCCCAAGGGCGAGCCGCGGTAGCCGCTGATGAAGCCGGCAGTGTTTTTGCCCGCCAGCGCATCACGTTGGCGTTGCAGCATGGGCAACTTCACCAGCGCTTGCACGCCGCTCATGAACGCGCGCCCATGGTCCAGTGAGTATTTGTCATCCAGGGTCACTGTCTCCAGCGCTTTGCGGATGTGCTCGGGCAAGGGTGCATTCATTCGGGTCTCCTCAGACAAGCCAGTGTAGGGGGCTTGCACAGACAGTGCCAGTCATCGATCGAAAAATTTTCGTACTTGCGCCGCGTGGCACAAGTAACCCAGGGGACATCTGCGCCAGGCATCAAGGTCGTTGGGGCAAGGGCCACAGCGCCCACATGCGCAGGTTTTGTCGGGTGCGCCCCGCCAATTGGCCGGCCGCGTCCCCGGTGCCGGCAAAATAATCGGCGCGCACCGCGCCCACGATGGCGCTGCCCGTGTCTTGCGCGACCACCAAGCGACGCAGCATTTGCGTGGGGCCGTCGGAGACCATCCACAGCGGGGTGCCGTAGGGCACGCTCAGCGGGTCGATGGCCACCGAGCGGCCGGCGGTCAGGGGCACGCCTTGTGCGCCGCGGGGCCCTTCTGAGGGGTCGGGCAGGGCTTCCTCGCGGAAAAAGATGTAACGCGGGTTGGTCCACATCAGCTCTTGGGTGCGGTGGCGGTTGGCGGCCAGCCACGCCTTGATGCCAGGCCAGGTGGCATCGCGCACCAGGCCTTGGTCGAGCAGCCAGCGGCCAATGCTTTGATAAGGCTGTTCGTTGGAAGCGGCAAAAGCCACGCGCACGGTGCGCGTGGTGCCGTCGGCTTCGGTGACGCGCAAACGCCCCGAGCCCTGGATGTGCAGCACCATCGCATCGACCGGATCGGCCAGCCAGGCAATCTCTCGGCCCTTCAAGGCCTCGCGGGCTTCTGGCATAGTTTCAATCTCGCGCCGGGTGAACCAAGTGCGGCCCGTGCGGCGCAAATTCTCCAGTCCGGGCGCCGGTGCATACAAAGGGGTTTCAAAGCCGGGTCGGCGCGCGCGTGAGGCGTCGAAGATGGGCTCGTAATAGCTGGTCAGCAGGCCATTGGCCTGGCCCTCGGCACTTTCCAGGCGGTAAGGCTGAAAGCGCGCCATCAGCCAGGCACGCTGCTGGGCGCCGTCGGCAATGCTCAGGCGACGCACATCGGGGCAGTGTTTGGCGAACATCGCGCCAGGTCGCTCGCAGTTTCGCAACAACGCTTCCCAGGCCTCATGCAATGGGTCTTCCTGCCAGCCCGGGAGCTCCTCCCAGCGTGCGGGCAGCCATCGGCTGCGGGGGGTGTTCGGCAACCCGACATCGCCAGCCAGGGGCGCTGGCATGGGCGACGTCGACGGCGCAGGTGTGGCAGGCGTCGGTGCCGTCGGCAGCTCTGTTCGCACAGGGGGGCTGCCACAACCCGCCAAGGTCACAGCGATCAGGCCTGCGGCAAGGTACCCAAAGAAGCGTTCCATGGTTTCAGTTTTCTTTGTCTGCGCCGCGCAAGAGGTTGGCCAATTCGACCGCGGACTTCACCGCCATTTTGTCAAAGACACGCGCGCGGTGCACTTCGACCGTGCGCACGCTGATGTCGAGTTGGTCGGCAATCAATTTGTTGGGCAAGCCTTCAACCACCAAGCGCAAGACATCGCGCTCGCGCTCCGTGAGCTCATCCAGGCGGGCTTGAACCGACATGCGCGCGCGCACTTTCTCCAGGACTTCGGCAGAGCGTTGCAAGGCCAGCTCGATCCGGTCAACCAGCGCGTTGTCTGAAAAGGGCTTTTCACAAAAATCGAAGGCGCCGCGCTTGACCGCATCCACCGCGGTGGGAACATCGGCATGGCCGGTTAAAAAAATCACCGGACACACGGCCAACAAATCCCGCTCGATCAACCATTCAAACAGGGCCAAGCCGCTCATCCCTGGCATGCGCACGTCCAACAGCATGCAGCTGGGTTGCTCGGGCAGCCAACCGGGCTGCCACTGCGTGACAAAGGCGTCTGCGCTTTCAAAGCATTGGCTGGTCAGGCGCCTGGAGCGCAGCAGCCAGGCCAGCGCTTCGCGCACGCCGGCATCGTCATCAATGATGAAGATTTGGGCGTTTTGGGTAGGTTGCATGCGCTCACTCCGGTTCTGTCTAGGCTGCGGCCCTCATGCCATTTGGGCGGGCAAGGTGAAGCTGAAAATCGTGCCACAAGGCTGGTTGGCCTGGTGTCCCAAATAACCCCCATGTTGCTCAATGACGGTGCGACACAGGCTCAAGCCTAAACCCATGCCTTCTTCTTTGGTGGTGAAAAAGGGCGTGAACAATTGGGTGGCCACCTCTGGCGAAATGCCTGGCCCCTGGTCGGCCACGTCAAACGCCAACCAACGGCTGGCGGCATTGGAGGCGGCGGGCTTGACCGATAAGCTCAGTTCGCGCCGGGCAGATGTGTTGTTGGGGCCGTCGCTCATGGCCTGCATGGCGTTGCGCGCCAAATTCAGCAACACCTGCTCCACCATGGTGCGATCGCACACCACCGCTGGCAAGTCCTGTGGGCAGTGAACCATCACCCGAACCCCCAATTTGCGGGCTTGCAAATGCACCAACGGCAGGACGTTGCCCACCAGCACATGCGGCTTGACGGCTTCACGGGTCTGATCGCGTCGCCGCACGAAGTCGTGAACGCTTTTGATCACTTGGCCGGCCCGTTCGGCTTGTTGCGCAATGCGTTGAATGGCGCCACCCAGAGAACTCGCCAACTCTTGAGCGCCAGGGTCGTTCGCATGGTGTCCGAGCAAATTCAGTGTGCCCGTGGCGTAGCTCGAAATGGCCGCCAGCGGTTGGTTCAGCTCATGGCTGAGCAAGGAGGCCATCTCACCCACCGTGGCCAAACGCGCGGTGGCTTGCAGCCGCTCTTGCGAAGCCCGCGACAGCTCCTCCACGCGGCGCTGCTCGCTCACGTCCAGGATGGCGCTCATCCAACCGGTTTGTTGGCCTAGTGCATTGATCAACGGCGCCTCAAAGATCAGTACGGCAAAGCGCTCGCCGCTTTTTCGCATGAAGACCGATTCGGTTCCTTCCCTCGATGGCGCATTGCCAGCAAGGCGCAGGGCTTGTCGTTGGCCATATTCCGCAAACATTTCCGGGGGCCAGTAGGGGGCAGGCATGCCATGGCCTAACAACTCCTGAGGCGAGAAGCCCACCATTTCGCAAAAAGCGGGGTTCACGTAAGTGATTTTTCCGCTCAAGTCGCGCGCGCGCAACCCGGTGACCAGTGAGTCTTCCATGGCTTTGCGAAAAGCCAGCGCGTCGGCCAAGTCATGCTCGACGCGCTGGCGCCTGCGCATGTCACGCGCCAGCAGGTAAAGAACAGTGGCCAGCGCGATGGCCAAGGCGGTCACCAGTGCCGTCAGGACGTTGGGAAAAAAATCAGGCGCGGCACGCCAGCTGTCGACGCGCAAGACCAGGGTGTGGCCTGGCAAATCCAGCAACTGCTGCGCCGTGAAGACGCGGTTGCCACGCCGCGCCTGACCATGCATGGCCAAGCGCGTGCCATCTGGCTCGGTAAACGACACCTGCTGGCTTCGTGTCAGCTGCGGCCCAATCAGGTTGGACAGTACCTCTGTGAGCGCGTAGCTGCCGACCAAAAAGCCGCTGAGCTCGCCATCGGTGACCCACGGCAAACAGACTTCCATGGTTTCAAGCCCAAGGCCTTCACCCGATGAAATGTAAATGCTTTGGGAATAGCCAGGACCGCTTTGCCGCTTCGCCAGCGTACAGGCCGCTGTCACTTCGGGCAAGGCATTGTCGCGGCCGTAGCGGGCAAAAACGGGGGGCCGAAAAGGGGTGTCGGCGCTGGCCACTGCCCGCAGATTCGGGTCTCGCCATTCGAGGCGAACCCATTCCCTGTGCCTGCGCAAGACGTCGTGCGCTTCCTGCGTCCATGCAACAGGGCTGCGCGCCTCGCTGAGCAGCGATTGCAGGGTTTGGACGTTGCGCTGAAAAGCGGCACGAATGTCACTGACGCCATCGGCTGCGTCACGCTCGATTTGCGCCTGGACTTGGCTGACCTCGTAGCGCCCGGCCAGCCAAATCAAGGTGCCCAGCATCAAAAACACCAGTAAAACCAACCAGCCCCAGAGAAACCACCTTCGGGTCAAGGGGGCCCTTTTCATGGCTTGGTCATGGGCTTGTTGGTGATGCGCGTGACTTTGGGGTCGCTCCACGTGCCATCCACATGGAATTCCTGCGTGTTGGCCTCCGTGAGGGGCCGCCTCAGAAAATATTGCGCCAAGAAGCTGGTCAGGCCCATCACAGGGTTGATGGTGGAATACACCAAAGAGGCGGTGCCCGCGTTGATGTCTGGCACGATCACAACCTTCAGGTCTTGTGTCTCACGGCCAATGTCGGCCTTGCCCTCCATCATGACGGCAGCGTTCACCCCCTTCATCTGGAGGTTGTTGGTATAGGCCATGCCTTGTTGGATGTTCACATCCCCGCGGAAAAAATCAAAGGCAAAGCCTTCGCTGAACACGTCCCGAAAGTCCAGCAGAAGTCGACGTGGCAAGGCTTGCAAATTCAGCACCCCCAGCAAACGCGCGGCGCCGGGGTCAGTCTTCAAGAATTGCCCGCGCTCAATGTTGACATTGAATTGGCCATTCATGGTGGGGTAGTCCGGGTTAAGCGGTGAGCCAACCCATCCCACTTGCCCTGCCAGCTTGCCTTTGCCTGCGCGCACCGCGCCTGGCATGCCCAGGCGCTTGAGCAAATCTCCAGAATCACCCACTTCCAGCGTGAAATCCAGGGCCGTTTTCTTGGGCGCTGTGGCCTGGGACGCCGACCAGTTTCCACTGGCGTTGAAGCTGGCTTCGGGCATGCTCAGGTTGAGTTTGTTCAGCCGCCATTCACGCCCGCCGCCGGGCAGCACACGGTTGACTGCATCCACTTCGGCGCGTCCAAACCGCTTGCCTCGCAACTCCAGGTCATTGACCACGATGTCCAGGGCCGGAATGCTGGCGGGCTGTTCACTCAAAAGGTTGTCGACATCGTTGGACGCGCTCGGCGGAATATTCAGATAGGCCAAGCGGGCATACAAGCGTGCCGGGTTGTTGGCGTTGCCCGGCCGGTACTCTGTGTAGCCATTCACCTCTTGTGCCGAGACGGTGGCGCGCCAAAGGTCCCCCTGGCGAGAGCCACCCACCACAACGTTGTGCAAATGGCGCCCATCAATGGAGAGTTCGGGTGACTGCAATGCAAAAGAGCTGGGCAGGTAAGCTTGGGCGTTGTCGCTTGCCGCGCTTGCTTTCCCGCCACCCGCGCTGGCCACAGGCGTTGGGCTTGCAGAGAAACTGGCCAGCCAGGCTTCCCAGCGATCGAGGTCTGCCTCTTCAAGTTGCGCCAGCAATGAGACACCCGCGTCGGGCTGGGGTGCCGCTTGAATGCCGGAGGGTCCCAAAGCAATCCCGCCCCGCAAGACCTTTTCTTGTGGGCCCGAGAGGTCGCGCACATAGCGAAGGGCCAGCACATCACCCAGTTGCAAGGCGAGTTGGTCCTCCAGTCGTTTGCTGCCGGCCCGCAAAGACTCCGGCGTGAGCGCAAGTTCCAACTTCAAGGGCTGGGCGCTCGCCATCGGCTTTCCCAAGGGCGCAGGCGCCCGAATGGCCATGCCCTGCAGGGCGCTGATGACAGATACCTCTGGCTGGTTGCGGCGCAGGCTGAAGGTGGCGGTGTAACTCGTGCTGCCTTCCAGGCTTTGGCCAATGCGAGCAAGCCATCCCAGCTCTTTCGCCGATCGCACTCCTTCGGCGGAGGCATTGCCCTGGATGCGCAGCTGCAGGGGGGCTTCTTCGCTGCTGAGTTGGGCTCGCAAGCTGCCCTCAATGCGGGCTTCGCCGCCGAACAACACCGCCTGGGCATTTTGCAAAGCAAAGCCAGTTTCAGAGAAATTCAATTGCCCGCGCAATTTAGACAGCACAGGGGCGTCGGGCGTGATGTGAAGCTCGTTGTTCGCAAAAACCAGGCTGCCGCTGACTTTGCCTTTTTCCAAATTTTGCAGCGGCAGGCTCAGTCGAAGTCGGTAGTCCGCTACCCCTTGTGCGGTGGTTTGCTCCAGGGCGCGCTCCAGCATCGCATGGACGGGGGATTGAACGACCCAGCGAACACCTTCTGCCAGGGGCCCCTTGGCATCGGCTTTGACCTCCACAACGGTTTCTGAGAAATTTGCAATGCGCGCTTCTACGCCGCTCCACAACAGGTTGGGGGCGCCTTGCAGCTTGGCCCTTGCATTTTTCACTTGCATCCCGTTGCGCTCGAACACCAATTCGCCTGCGACATCCACCAAGCCGGGCCACTCGCTGCTTGGCTTCGCCGCCTCTTTCCCTGCGCTGGGGCGAGGCGCATAGCTGTAGGCAACTTTGCTGATTTGACCCGCAATTCGAAACTCACCCAGCTTGGGGTCGCTGAATGGAAAGTGTTGCAAGTCACCCTTGACACGCAGCTTCACTTGGCTTGCTTGACCTTGCGTGATGGCGTCCCTGACGTAATGGCGAATGTTGGGGGCCAGGGTGAGGGGCAAGTACCGATGAACTTGGCGCGCCTCGAGTCGACTTAAATTGCCTGTGAGGTCAAGAATGCCGGGACCCGCGCCAGATTCGGCAGACTGCCAGCTCAGCTGGAAGTCGCCAGCCATGTCCGAATTGGCCAGCCGGCCTTGCGTGGCCTGCACATGCCAGCGGTTTTCCTTGCGCTGCCATTGCACATCGGCAGAGAGCTCCTTTAAAGACAACTGTGGCTCTTCCCACAAGACGGGCCAAGTCAGCTGGCCTTGGCGGAACTGCAAGCGTGCTTTGCCCTGGTTGGGTGAGACTTCAAGCTCTGCATTCAGTCCCTCGACGGCGGGCAGGCGCGGCCACGTTGTGGGCGCGTTCTCGGGCAAGGATTTCCAACTCAGGTTTTGCAATTGCGCGCGCGCGCTGTAATGCGACAGGGTCGGCCAGCTGCCAGACCACTTGGCTTGAAGGTTGTTGACTTGCCCTTTGGGTTGGTAGGCTGCGATTGCTTGCCGCACATCAGCCGACCAAGGCAGGCGCGAGCCGATTCTTTGAAGCGCGTCAAGGTCTAGCTGGTCGGCTTGCAGCTCGCCTTGTGCCGCTTGACTGTCCAGGGCGGCTGTCCAAGCCAGGCGCAGCGACTTGCCTTCCCAGGCTTCCCCATCTTCGGTCACCAAACTCATGTCGCGCAAGGTGACCTCCTGCCCCGTGCCCCAAAGCCGCGAGCTCCATCGCCCTTTCAATTGGCGCAGGGTCAAGGCTGGAATTTTGGCGTCCCATTGTGCTTGCAGGTTCTGCAGGTCGGCATCCGCTGTGACCAGGGTCACCGCACCGTGCTTGATGTCGGCCCACACGCGAAGCCAGCCCGTGCCTTGCGTCATCTTGAAGCCATCGGGCAAGCTCAGGTGCGCTTGCACGGCGGCCATCTCCAGCTTGCCAAATTGGCCAAAAGCTTGGCCGCTCCAGTCCTGCCAGCGAGCCTCGTGCAAACTCAGCAAGGGCTGTTTGAAGTTGCCTTGCAAGCTGAAGCGCTCGCCCCAGGCCTTGGGCGGCGTGGCGTCCAAGCGCAGTGCATGGCTTCGCAAGCCATTGCGGATGACCACATCCACTTCTTCAAAGGTGACCGTCGGGGCGGCGCTGGCCTCATCTTTCCAATGAAGCTTGCCATGACGCACGATGAACTCTTTTTGCGAGAAAAACCAATCAGCCCAACCGCTGTCTTGGCCGGATTGCAGCGGCAGACCCGCAACCGTCCAGTGGCCCCCAGCCTGGCGGCTGATTTCAAACTCTGGACGCTCAATGTAGAGCTGGTCAAAGGACAGCTGCGCCAAAGATTGAGGCGACAGCGTGGCCACGATGCGTGGAAGTCTCAAAATTTCTTGGCCAGCGTTGTTGCGCAAGGCAATATCGCGCGCCTCAAAGGTCGGAATCAGGCTGTCTGAGCGCGCCTCCAAAACGCCAATCTCGACCGAAACGCCCAATGCGCTCGTGGTCAGTCGCTCCAGGCCGGGGCGCAAAACGTCAATTCGCGGCACAATCAAACCGTGTAATGCGATCCACACCCCGAGCACCAGAACCCAAACGCTGGCAGACAGAATGAGCAGCCACCGAGCCCAAAGCGACCATGCCTTCAGCCAGCCAGATGGCTTTTGTGAGGTGTCGGGCGTGTCGTTCGTCGTTTCCATGGTGAGAGCAGCGTGACGGGAATTATCTCCGGCGAATCAAATCCCTTGGAGGGGTGCCAAGTGCCCGGGGAAACCCTGGCTGCTTTGTCCCAGTATTCCAGGTTTGTGCAACGCATTCGGCGACGTTATGCCGACCACTTGCATTGGCTGCCCCCTGGCGCGCCCGTGCTGGCCACGATGCAAGTGGCTTTTGACGCTTTGCGCGGCCCCTTCCCCAAGCTGGGCGACGCCCTGCGAGTTTTGCGCCAGTTGGTCATGGAGCGCCTGGTGGTGCTGGACTGTGAGCAGCAATTGCCCCTGGAGGGTGTGACCCGGGCCATGACCGAATTGGCAGAGTTTGCCCTGGATGTGGCCTACCACGAGGCCTGCGCCCAATTGCAGGCGCAGTATGGCGCGCCCTTCACGGCACAGGGTTTGCCGGCGGTGTTTTGGGTGGTCGGCATGGGCAAGCTGGGCGCGCGTGAGCTCAATGTGTCCAGCGACATTGACCTGATTTATGTCTACGACGAAGACGGCGAAACCCAGGGGCGCGCCGATGGTGGTGGCCGCATCAGCACCCATGAGTACCACACCCGCCTGGTCAAGCAAATCTACACCCTGGTGGGGGACACCACCGAGCACGGGTTTGTGTTTCGCATGGACTTGGCGCTGCGGCCCAACGGCAACTCGGGTCCCAGCGTGGTGTCTTTGAGTGCGCTGGAAGAGTATTTTCTGGTCCAGGGTCGCGAGTGGGAGCGCTTTGCCTGGCTGAAAAGTCGGGTGGTGGCGCCTTTGGCCAGCCAGCCACATGCCAACGCATTGCGCGACGTGGTCCTGCCTTTTGTCTTTCGGCGCTACCTGGATTACAGCGTCTTCGAGGCGCTGCGCGGCTTGCACCGTCAAATCAGAGACCACGCGGCGCGGCGCAATGCCGGCCGGCCGCAGCGCGCCAACGATGTCAAGCTCTCGCGTGGGGGCATCCGCGAAATCGAGTTCACCGTGCAACTCTTGCAGGTGGTGCGCGGCGGTCAATTTCCGGAATTGCGCACCCGGCCCACGCAAGAGGCGCTGGCGCGCGTGGCGCGCGCCAACCTGATGCCCAGCGCCACGGCACAAGCGTTGTCCAGGGCCTATGTCTTTTTGCGGCAGGTCGAGCACCGCATTCAGTACCTGGACGATCAGCAAACCCATGCGCTGCCCAGCCAAGATGCCGACCTGCATTGGGTGGCGCTCACGCTGGGCTATGCCGATTGTTGTGACTTTCTCAGCGAGTTGGACACCCACCGTGAACTGGTGGCGCAAGAGTTTGACCGGCTGCTGGGCCAAGAGCCTGCCCCCCCATCCTTGCGCGCCCATGGCGAGTGCAAAGGCTGTGGCCCCAGTGTGGCGGAGGCTGCCGATCTGGAGGGGGTGTTGGCGCATTTGGGGCCGGGCCTGCGCGAGCGCATCGCCCGTTGGCCAGACCACCCGCGGGTGCGCGCTTTGCGCGAAGAAGGGCGCCAGCGCCTGCTCAAGCTGGTGCAACGGACCCAGTCCTGGGTAGAGGAGGGGCGCGTCACCGAAGAGGCTGCCGTGCGCTGGAGCGATTGGGTCGAGCCTTTGTTGCGGCGCGAAAGCTACCTTGCCTTGCTGGTGGAGCGACCGCGTGTGCACGAGCAGTTGCTGCGCTTGCTGGGTGCTGCGCGCTGGCCGGCGCGCTACCTTTTGCAACACCCCGGGGTGATCGACGAACTGGCCAGCCAAGCCTTGCTCAACGAACGCTTTGTGGCGCAAGACTTCGAAGCGGAGCTGGAGTCGCGGCGCACCGCTTTGCAGTCGGTCGGTCAGGACGATGAAGAGAGTTTGCTCAACCTGTTGCGCCGCGCCCAGCACGCCGAAGTGTTTCGCACCTTGGCGCGCGATGTGGAAGGGCGCCTGAGCGTGGAGCAGGTGGCCGACGACTTGAGCGCGCTGGCCGATGCCGTGTTGCGCGTGACCGTGCGCTGGGTCTGGCAGCGCTTGAAGCAGCGACACTGCGAGGAGCCGCAATTTGCCATCTTGGGCTACGGCAAGTTGGGCGGCAAAGAGCTGGGCTATGGCAGCGACCTGGACATCGTGTTTGTGTATGAAGACGCCCATGAACAAGCGGGCGAGACCTATGCCCTGTTCGTGCGCCGTCTGATCAACTGGCTGACGGTCAAAACCGGCGAAGGCGATGTGTATGAAATCGACACCGCGTTGCGACCCAACGGCAACTCGGGCCTGTTGGTCAGCACCTTCGAGGCCTTCGCGGACTACCAACAGCAGCGCGGCAGCAACACCGCCTGGACCTGGGAGCATCAGGCCATGACCCGGGCGCGCTTTTGTGTGGGCCTGCCCAGCCTGGAGGCGCGTTTTGACGAGGTTCGTCGATCGGTGATCTGTGCGCCGCGCGACCTTGCATTGCTGGCCCAAGAAATCGTGGCCATGAGAAACAAATTGCGTGCGGGACGGCCCGTGCCGGCCGGGCGCTTTGACGTCAAACACAGCCCCGGCGGCATGGTCGACACCGAGTTTGTGGTGCAGTACCTGGTGTTGGGGCACGCGGCGCAGCATCCAGGCTTGCTGGACAACGTTGGCAACATTGCTTTGTTGCACCATGCCGAAGCGGTGGGCCTGCTTCCCCCCGGGGTGGGGCAAGCGGCGGCCGATGGCTACCGAGAATTGCGCCGTGCCCAACACTTGGCGCGCCTGGATGAGCTGCCAACCCAGGTGGATCCCCAAGAGCAAGCGGGCCCGCGGGCAGCCATTTTGTCGCTCTGGCAAGCGGTGCTGGGTGACGCTCAGGCCGCCTGAGGCCTCAGGACTGGCTTCGAATTTTTTGCACCAAGGCCGTGGTGGAGTAGCCCGCCACAAAAGGCAGGGCCAGCGCGCGGCCACCCCAAGATTCGACCAGGGCGGTTTCAGGCAGTTTGCGCATGTCGTAATCGCCCCCTTTGACCAGAATGTCGGGTTGCAGCGATGCGATCAATGCCTCGGGCGTGTCTTCGTCAAACCAGGTGATGCAGTCCACCGAAGCCAGTGCGGCCAGCAAGATGGCGCGGTCCAACTCGTTGTTCAGGGGGCGATCCGCTCCCTTGCCCAAGCGGCGCGCCGAGGCGTCCGAGTTCAGCCCGAGCACCAAGGCACCCCCCAAGGCGCGGGCTTGCGCCAGGTAGGTCACGTGGCCGCGGTGAAGCACATCAAAGACCCCATTGGTGAACACCACAGGGCCCTGACGGCGCAATTCCGCCATGTTGGCTTGTGCTTGCGCACGCGACACAATTTTGCCGAGAAAGGCGGGGGCATTCATGAAACAGGGCCTGCAATGAAGGAGAAGGGTGGATTCTAGAAGCTCGCACCCGCGAGCACCTCAGGCCGCGTGCTGCGAGCGCCAGGACTGCACTTGGCCAGGGATGTCTTCCAGCGGACCCAGAACCACCACCCCCGGCAACTCGCGCCGGTGCAGCGCCGGGCAACGCCCGCCGGCCCAGATCTGTACCGATGCGGGCAATTGCTGGCGCAACTCATTCAGACCATCCAGCACATGGTTGGGGTTGAGGCTGACGCTGAAGCTCAGTGCGATCACGTCGGCATGGTGCGCTTCGACGCCCATCACCATGTCGCGCAAGGGCATTTGGGTGCCCAAGGAAATGCAACGACAGCCCTCCAAGGCCAACAAGCATTCGGCCATCAGCAAACCCAGGCCGTGCGATTCTTGCGGAAAGGTGGTGAGCAAGACTTTGGGCTGACTCTGGGCGATGGGTTGCGGAATGCTGTTGATGGCCTGGCGCAGCACCGAGGTGATGCTTTCGGTGTACAGGTGCTCTTCAAAAATTTGCAACTCACCCCGCATCCAGGCGTCGCCCACCATGGCGGTGAGGGGGGCGACCAATTCGGTGACGAAGCGAAAGTGGCCCATGGCCGCCACCGCTTGGTGCAATTTGCGGCGCAAACCTTCAGCATCATGGCCCAGAATGCAGGCCATGAAATCGCGCAACTCCGGGGCGGTGGTGCTGATGGCCATTTTTTGCGGCGTGCTCGACTGGCCTTGGCTGAGGCGCTGCAAGGCCTCAATGGGCAGGGCGACAATGCGCCCGGGGCGATGCCCCTGGTCCAGCAAGCGCTTGATGACCCGAAGTTTTTCAACCTGATCCAGGCTGTAGCTGCGCTCACCATAGGCATCTCTGCCTGGCTGTGGGAAGCCATAGCGGCGCTCCCAGATGCGCAAGGTGTCCTTGCCAATGCCCGTGTCCCGCTCCACGGCTGCGATGGAGGCGGTCAAAGGCTCAGGAAAGGTGCGTTGGTTCATGAAGAAAATAGGCCAAGATGGCTCATGGGAATTATTTT
>JACCDW011749883.1_pt1 | contig 13812 bp, 17 predicted proteins | sample 7449781 | NCBI WGS metagenome assembly JACCDW01 (sample SAMN15323449, study PRJNA562643) | freshwater metagenome | isolation source: river surface water | place: USA:Blue River Watershed | collected 2017-08-18 | reverse complement strand
CGCTGCGCGCGACATTGCCCTGGCCTTCGGCGTCCCTTCCATGCTGCTCGGCCTGCCGGGCGATGCGACCTATGCCAACTACCGCGAGGCAAACCGCGCGCTGTGGCGGCTTACCCTGTTGCCGCTGGCGGGCAAGATCCTGTCGGCGCTGGGCGAAGGGCTGGCAACCTGGTTCCCGGATGACGTGCTGGCGGTCGATCTCGATCAGGTGCCGGCCCTGGCGGAGGACCGCGAGCGGCTGTGGAGCCAGATCAGCGCCGCCGATTTCCTGTCGGCGGACGAGAAGCGCGCCACGCTGGGCCTCACTCCCGTGGAGAACAAACAATGAACAGAGACGATATGCTGGCCGGCCTGCTCGCCCAGGCGGCCGATGAAGGCGCCGATCTGGTCACCCTGCGCGCGGTGATCGAGGAGGCCAGCGAGCTGGGGGCTGAGCGCGTTCTGGCCCGGATGGGGCTGGACGATGCCAATGCCCACGGCGATCTGAACGAGCTGCGCGAACTGCTGCAGGCCTGGCGCGATGCCAAGACTAGCGCGTGGAAAGCGGCAATCGGCTGGGCCGTGCGCGGTTGCCTGGCGCTGGTGCTGATCGGCATGGCCTTCAAGCTGGGCGCAACGGGGCTGCTGAAGTGAGGTTCGCCGGCTATGCCGCGCTGTTTGACCGGCGCGATGCCGGGCGCGACACCATCCGCCGCGGCGCCTTTGCCCGCACGCTTGAGGAACGCAGCGAACCCCTGCCCCTGTTCTGGCAGCACCATCCCGAACAGCGGATTGGCTGGATCGAGCAGGCGGCCGAGGATGCCCGGGGGCTGCGGGTGGTCGGCTCGATCGACAACCCCGACGGCGGGGCCGCGGCCGCGCTGAAGGCCGGGCGGGTGACCGGCCTGTCCTTCGGCTACCGCGCCCGCAGCTTTACCCGGTCGGCTGACGGCCGCGACCTGACCGAGGTCGACCTGTTCGAGGTGAGCCTGGTTACCCGCCCGATGCAGCACGGCGCGCGGGTCCACTTGATTTCCAAAACCATTGATGCATAAGACTTTTAATTCAAAAGTCGGGGGTTAAGAGTTGAGGGGCAACCTTGTAGCCTACGCCATTTGCGGGGCCTGCGCGTTCCTGTGGATCAGTGCGGCATTCATCGTCGGCTTTCCTGGCCAGATGTTCGCACTGGATTGGGGCCATCTGGCATCCGAGTTCATTCACGGAGCGCACAATGAAAATCTGCTCATCCCCTTTCTTCTGTTTGTCGATGTCGTGATTGCAATCTGGCTAGATCACCTGGTGATCAGCCGTGTGCAAATGGCAATGATCGCCATGAGCGGAGCGATCTACATGCTGGTGACGGGCCTTGCACCACAGTATGGAGATCCCCACCTCAGCCCGGAGCATGACGCCAATACCCACTTCTGGCTTTTCATGGTCGCCTTAATGTGCTTAGCCGTCGTACGTTTTATCACGTTGATGCCCAAGCCATTCGTCCCAGTTGCCCCGGCGTCAGTCCTGCCGGGCACCGGCCACGGTGAGAAAGGTCCCATGGCATGATCTATCTATCCATCGTTTGTCTGATCATAATCGTGCTTGCCTATGCCGCGGGGCCGCAGGGAGAAATGACCCACGCCGCCGTTTCCGGCGGATTGCTGACCCGGGTCCGGCGCTTTCCGCTCGCCGCCTTTTACAAGGACATTGATGGCAACCCGATTGATCTTAGCCAGGCCATCCTGGCCAAGGCGACCGGATCGTCATGCCTCAAGTTCGGAATTCGCGACGGCGCTGTCGTAATCGCAAAGGAATTCGATGCATCGCACGATGAACTGACGCCCGGTCAGCTGGTCATCATCAATTCGCCACGCGAAGATGGTTCACGGCCACAGCGTTTCCGCTGCGTGCACCATGTCGATGATGATGGTCTGGTGCATTTTGTCGCCAGTGACCGCAGCTTCAAGGCGAAGCCACTGGAAGACGTTATCGGCAAGGTCACCCACGTCAGTTCATGAGCTGACCGTTAAAATTCCACCCCCCGAAGGCCGCCCCTAACCGGGCGGCCTTTTCTTTTCCGGCCGCCCGTGGGGCGGCCTTTTTCGTGAAAGGTAAGTGCCCCATGGATTCCCAAACCACGCCTGATCCGCTCGACGCCTCGTTCGATCTGGTCGCCCGCCAGGATGCAACCGATGCGGCCCTGGGCGAACTGCGCAGCGATGTCGACGAGGTGAAGAGCCGGCTCGACAAGGTCAGCCGCGCCGCTGCCCGTCCGGCCTTGTCGGGAGCCGCCCCGTCGAGCCCCGAGCTGAAGGGCTTTGTCGAAGGCTATTTGCGCCAGGGCCGCGAGACAGAGCTCAAGGCCGTCAGCGGCGCCGTGGCTGCCGATGGCGGCTTTGCCGTCCCGCGTGAGATCGATGCGCTGATCGCCGCCCAGCTCAAGAACATCAGCCCGATCCGAACGATTGCGCAGGTCGTGCAGGTCGGCACGGCTGGGTATCGCAAGCTGGTCACCTCGGGCGGCACGGCCTCGGGCTGGGTCAGCGAAACCGCCGCGCGGCCCGAAACCACCACGCCCAAGTTCAACGAGATCGTCCCGCCAATGGGCGAGCTCTATGCCAACCCGGCTGCCAGCCAGGCCATGCTTGATGACGCGGCCTTTGACCTGGAAGGCTGGCTTTCAAGCGAGATCGCCGCGGAATTCGCCCGCGCCGAAGGCCTGGCCTTTGTCAACGGCACCGGCACCAACCAACCGCGCGGTTTCCTACAGGCGGCCAATGCCGCCACGGCCGATGCCACCCGGCCGTTCGGCACGCTTCAGTTCATCGCCAGCGGCAATGCCAGCGGCTTTGACACGGCGCCGGAAATGAAGCTGATCGACCTGGTCCACTCGCTCAAGTCCGGTCACCGCCAGGGCGCGACCTTTGTCATGAATTCAAAGACCATGGCCGCCGTGCGCAAGTTCAAGGCCGCAGACGGCACCTTCCTGTGGCAGCCCGGCGTCCTTGAAGGTCAGCCTTCACGCCTGCTTGGCTATCCGGTGGTTGAGGTTGAAGACATGCCGGATGTGGCGGCCAACGCCTTTCCGATTGCCTTCGGAAACTTCAAGGCCGGCTACCTGATCGCGGAACGCCGAGCGACCACTATCCTGCGCGATCCCTTCACCAACAAGCCCTATGTCAACTTCTATGCCACCAAGCGCATTGGCGGGCAGGTGCTGGATAGCGATGCGATCAAGCTGCTGAAGATCAGCGTCTGATCCGGTCTGCTCCAGCTTGGGCTGGAGCAGGTCCCGCGAGGCAGACAGCCAGGCACCCGCGCCGCGCATCACCGGCGCGGGTGCCCCCCTTTCTTATCCTTGTTGACGGAGACCGCCCATGAAGCGGGCCATTATCACGCCCTATGCGCTGGCCCCGGCGGCGCTGACCGAATTGAAGGAGTGGCTGGGCATCTCCAGCCCCGCCGATGACACCCAGCTGACCGCGCTGCTGCGCGCCGCGATCGAACACTGCGAAGCCTTCACCGGGCTGATGCCGCTGGAGCAGATCTGCGAGGATATAGTGCCGGTAATGTCCGGTTGGCAGGCGCTTTCCGCCCGGCCCGTCCAGGCCATCACCCAGGCCCGGGGCATCCCGGCAGACGGCGCAGGCTTTGACCTGGCGGCCGATGCCTATGCGATCGATCTCTCCGCCGACGGCGCCGGGCGGGTGCGGGTGATCAGCCCCGGCGCGGCCGGTCGGGTGGCCGTGCGCTATACCGCCGGTCTTGCCGCCAATTGGCCCGCCCTGCCCGATGCCTTGCGCCAAGGGATCCTGCGCCTCGCCGCCAGCCAGTACCGATCGCGCGAGAGCGACGGCCTTGCCACCGCCATGCCGCCTGCCGCTGTTGCTGCGCTGTGGCGCCCCTGGCGGCTGCCGAAACTGGCCTAATGGCACTCGACCGACTGTTCGCCTCGCTCGCGGCTGGAGCGCTGCGGCTGGCTGAGGCCCGCGCTGCCGAGCTTCGGCAAATCCAGCACGATCCCGCCAGGCGCTGGCGCTCTGCCCGGCTGATCTGGCCGCTCTTCACGAAAGGATGACGCCGATGGAAGTGCCGCTGCGTGCCGCGCTGATGGACTGGCTGGCCGCCGATCCGGCGCTGGCCGGGACCCTCAATGCCGTTGTCGAGGAAGCCCCGATCCGTGCCGCGCTGCCCTGGTTGGCGATCGCCGCCAGCGCCAGCGCCGACTGGAGCACCAAGGACCAGACGGGCCGCGAGGTCCGCATTGCCCTTGAACTTCACTGCCGCGGCGATCGGCCGGACACAGCGGCAGGTCTGGTGGCCGCCATCGAAGGCCGGATCGCGGCCCTTCCCCCTGCCCAGGACGGATTTCGCATTGTCACCATCCAGTTCCTGCGCGCCCGCGCCGAACAGCGCCCCGCCAACACACGCGCGGTCCTGATCGAATACCGCTTCCGGCTTTTGTCCGATTGACCTTGAAAGGAATTTCCCATGACCGCCCAGAAAGGCAGCGCCTTCCTGCTCAAGATTTCCGACGGCGCGACGCCCGCCGTCTATCGCACCGTCGCCGGCCTGCGCACCACCCAGCTTTCGATCACCGGCGATCCGGTGGTGATTACCAGTAAGGAAAGCGGCGGCTGGCGCGAACTGCTGTCCGGCGCCGGGGTGCGCTCGGTCTCGGTCAGCGCGGCGGGCATTTTCCTGGGTTCGGCCGCCGAGGCCCAGGTACGGACCAATGCCATGACCGGCACGATCGACGATTACGAATTGAGCTTCGAAGGCGGCGAAAAGCTGCGCGGCAAATTCCTTGTCCAGCGGCTCGACTACGCGGGCGATTTCAATGGCGAACGCAATTACACCCTGGCGCTGGAAAGCGCCGGGCCGGTGGTGCCGGCATGACCCAGGCCGCCAATCCCTGGCGCGGCGAAGCCATGCTGGAGCTGGATGGGCAGGCCCACGTTCTGCGCCCCAGCTTTGCCGCGCTGGTTGCCGCCGAAGAAGAGCTGGGCCCGCTGTTCACCCTGGTTGAACGCGCGGCGGCCGGCAACCTGCGCCTGGCAGAACTTGCCGCATTGTATTGGCACTGCCTTGCCAACCGCGCGGGGTTAGAGCGCGCGGCCTTTGCCGAGGCGCTGGTTGGCTCTGGCCTTGCCCATGCGACGCAGCCGCTGCGCGGGCTGCTGGCGCAGGTCCTGCAGGGCCGCGCCGAGGCGGCATGAGCGAACACTTTGGCCGCTCGGCGCAGCTGCTGGCCGGGCACATGGCGCGCCTGTTCGGGTGGCAGCCGGATGCATTCTGGCGTGCCACCCCCGCCGAAGTCGCCACCGTTCTCGGCCCGCCCGATCCAGCCTCCAGCCCGCTCGACCGGGCCACCTTTGACCAGTTGATGGAGCGTGACCATGACCGATCCCGTTGACAGCCTGGTGGTGGACGTGCGCGCCAACACCCAGGGATTTGCTGCCGATATGGCGGCCATGCGCGGCTGCTTCGAAGGCAGCCTGCTCGATGGCCTTGGCCGGGCGGGTGATGTGCTCGAGCGCGGCCTGCTGGGGGCAATCCGCAAGGGCAGCCTGGGTTTCGAGGACCTGCGGCGGATTGCGCTGAACGTGCTGGACCAGATTGCCGCCCAGGCCATCGACAGCCTGTTCGGTTCGACCGAAGCCGGCAAGCCGGGCGGGTTACTCAATCTGGGCGCGCTGGTTGGCTCGCTGCTTGGCCTGCCCGGTCGCGCCACGGGCGGGCCGGTCAGCCCGGGCCGCGGCTATGTCGTGGGGGAGCGCGGGCCGGAACTGTTCGTCCCGACCAGCGCCGGCCGGATCGAGACTGGCGCGCCCTCGCGCAATCGCGACGTGCGGGTGGCGATCACCATTGCCGCGCCGTCCGGCACCTCTGCCCCGCAAGCGCTGCAACGCTCTGGCCGCCAGGTCGCCAGCGCTGTTCGCCGGGCGCTGAGCGAACTCTGATTTAAGGAGCCCAGCCATGGCTTTCTGGCTCGCCTCGAAACGCGAAGGGCAGGACAGCGACTGGATCCAGCGCTTCGACCCGCGCTTCTGGACCGTTGACTTTCCGCGTCCGATGATGGCCGCACTGACTACCCCTGCGCCCGACGCCCTGCGGGTGGATTGCGCCTTCCTGACCGAAGGTGACCTGGCCGGCCTGATCTGGGACAGCACCGACCGCTGGGACCACCCACTGCTCTGCTATGCGACCAATCGCGATTATTCGCGCACCACCCTGTCGTTCCGCTGGCGTTCGGGCGGGCTGATCCCGCTGGACGGGGTCAATGGCCCGACGCTGACCATCGAAGGCCGCGATGCTGAGGGGACGGAACGGATCTGGTATGTCCGGCTGTGGGCCTATGCCAGCGGCACGCCGGAAGATGCCCGGGTTATGCTGCCGTTCTCGGCACTCAATGCCGGATGGGCCGGCGATGGTGAACCGGTCCACCCCGCCGCGATCGACCGAATGTTCATTTCGCTCGCGCCGCCGGGGCATGTGCCGGCCAGCACAGCGGCCCTTCCGGTGGCAGCCGAAGGCTGGGTCGAACTATCGGCAATCCGCTGCGAAGGCGCGGGCGCCATGCTGGAAATCGGCGACGTTATCGTTCCGCCGCACGGCCTGGCCATCGCCAGCGGCTATGATGATGCCTACAATCAGGCCCCGGCCCGCCTGATCCGAACTGCGCGGCAACTCGGTTACCGGGGCAGCCTGCTCCACTATGTCGGCATGAGCCATTTCATGCGGCTCACCATGAGCAATCAGGGCGCGCAGGTTGCAGCTGGCAGTGACCCGCTGTGCACCCCGGCGCGGGCCTGGCACGCCGAGTGGCTTGCCCTGGCCAAGGCGGGCGGGTTCAGTCCGATCCTGTCGCTGTCTTATGAACTTCTGGCCCAGTACTGCCCGGCAGGCTGGCAACAGTGCGCCAGCAATGGTGATCCCGCCCGGATCGGCTGGGTGCCGCCTTCCGCGCTCTTATCTCCGGCAAGCGCCCCGGCGATGGCCTGGGTGCAGGGCGCTGGCGCGGCCTTCGCCGCATTGATGCAGCAGGCGGGCACGCCGGTCCGCTTCCAGATCGGGGAGCCGTGGTGGTGGATCATGGCCGATGGCCGGCCATGCCTCTACGACGATGCGGCCAAGGCTGCCTTTGGCGGCAATCCAGCGGTGATTACTGACCTGCGGGCCGAGCTCAACACCAGCCAGAAAGCGCTGCTTGATCAGGCCGGGGCCTTGCTCGCCGCTTCGACGCTGGCTTTGCGCAATGCAGTGCGCGCTGCGGCTGCGCCCGAGGAAGCCGAGGTCTTGCTGCTGGTCTTCCTGCCGACCCTGCTGGATCCGGCCATGCCCGAAGCACGGCGCGCCAATCTGCCAGCGGGATGGGCCCATCCGGCCTTCGATCGCCTGCAGATCGAAGACTACGATTGGCTGATAGTCGGAGCCGATGCAGCGCGCCGCGAAGGCTATGCCCTGGCCGCAGCCCGGTTGAACTATCCCGCCGGGCAATCCGATTACCTGGCCGGGTTCGTGCTGCGCGCCGACCAGCGCGCGCAATGGCGCCAGATCGATGCCGGCCTGGATGAAGCAGCCGGGCGCGGTGCCCATGAACGTTTCGTCTGGGCCATGCCGCAGGTCTGCCGCGATGGATTTGTCCGCCTGCCCCCTTCCAGCGACGAGGATTCCATGCTGCCGTTTGACGACATTCCCTATCCGCTCGCACTCGGGCGCGATGCCACTGTGGTGCCAGAGTTTTCGACCAGCGTGGCCACGTCTGCATCGGGGCATGAGCGCCGCAACAGCCTGTGGTCTGACGCACGGCTGCGCTTTGATGTGGGGCCAGGCATCCGGTCCGAAGCCGAAATTGGCGTGCTGCTGGCCTTCTTCCGCGCCCGGCGCGGCGCGGCGCGGGGCTTTCGGCTGCGCGACCCGACCGACTTCAGCTCCAACGCCATGACCGGCACGCCAGGCCCGCTTGACCAGTTGCTCGGCAGCGGCGACGGGACCCGCTCCACCTTTGCCTTGGTCAAGCGCTATGGCAGCGACGATGCCGAACAGATCCGCCGCATCACGCGCCCGGTGGCGGCAAGCGTGGCCGTCAGCATCAATGGCAGCTTGGCGAGTGGCTGGACGCTCCAGCCTGGTGGTTTGATCAGCTTTACCCATGCGCCCGCGGCGGGCGCGGCGGTTCGCGCCGGGTTCCTGTTTGATGTCCCCGTGCGGTTTGCCGAAGACCGGCTGGAGCTTTCCGGCGCCACGTTCGCCGCCGGCGAGGTGCCCTCGGTCCCGATCGTAGAGCTGCGCGAGGACGGCCTGTGAGCCGCGTCTGGTTTGAGCAGCCGCTGGAAACAGTCGCCTCCTTCTGGCGGATTCTGCGCAGGGATGGCGTCACGCTGGGGTTCACCGCCCATGACCGCGACCTGTGGTTTGATGGCATCACCCATCGCGCCGCACCGGGCATGATCCCATCGGCCATTCGCCGCAGCGCAGACCTTGAACCCGACAGCGCCGAGGTGGAGGGCGCGCTCAGCCACGATGCGCTGAGCGCCGAAGACCTGGCCAGGGGCCGGTTCGACCGCGCCCGGATCCTGATCGGTCTGGCGGACTGGGAAAGCCTGGAACGCCACGTGCTGTACCGCGGGACGATTGCCAGCATCAGCGAAGAGGCGGGGCGTTTCACTGCCGTGCTGCAATCGCGCAAGGCCGAACTGCAAGTCGATCCGGTTCCCCGCACCAGCCCGACATGCCGGGCATCGTTCTGCGGGCCGGGCTGCACGCTTTCGCCGCTGCGCTTTACGCACGACGTGCGGGCAACCAATCATTCGCCTGAAACCAATTCCGTCATGCTGGCTTCCCCGGTACCCCTGGCGCAACTTGCCGGCGGCATGCTCCGCTGGCTGGACGGTCCCTATGCCGGGCAGACGATGGGCATAGTCGCCTCCGATCCAAGCGGATTGGTGATCGACACGCCGCTCGACCGGGCCATACCCCCTGGCACCGCGGCGATCGCACGCGAAGGTTGCGACCGGACGCTTGGCACTTGCCACTCCCGCTTTGCCAATGCCGCCAATTTCCAGGGTGAGCCGTTCCTGCCGGGGAACGATCAGCTGGCCCGCTATGCCAGCCCGGTCCAATGAGCGCGGCCCTTGCCGCGGCGGCGGCCGCGCTGGAAGGGCGCCCCTGGCGATTGCACGGCCGTGATCCCGCAACCGGGCTGGACTGCGTCGGCCTGCTGGCCGCTGCACTGGCATCACTCGACCGGCCTGCCCCTCTGCCTACGGGTTATACGCTGCGGATACGCGATCTAAGCAAATGGATGCCGGATCCGGCCGCGCTGGGCCTTGAGCCGACCTCGGGGCCCGTTGAAGCGGGTGACGTGGTGCTGCTTCGGCTTGGGCAGGCGCAGGTTCACCTCGTGATTGCCGGTCCCGACGGCGGCTGGGTCCATGCCCATGCGGGCCTGCGACGGGTCGTTTGCCAGAACCACCTGCCCGACGGCCAGCCGCTTGGCCGCTGGCGTCTTATTTCCTGAGGAATTCAAGCATGGCTACGCTGGTCTTTTCGGCGGTCGGAACGCTGCTTGGCGGGCCGATCGGCGGTGCAATCGGGGCGCTGGCAGGGCGCCAGGTTGATGCAATGATCTTTGCGCCAAGCGCACGCCAGGGGCCGCGGCTGAACGAGCTGTCGCTATCTGCATCCAGCTATGGCCTGGCCGTGCCACGCCAGCACGGCAGCGTGCGCACCGGCGGGCAGGTAATCTGGGCGACTGACCTGGTCGAGCAGAGCAGCCGCCAAGGCGGCGGCAAGGGCCGCGCCGCGACCGTCACCTACTCTTATGCGGCATCCTTTGCCGTCGCGGTATCCAGCCGCCCGATAACCGGGATTGGCCGGATCTGGGCGGATGGCAAACTGCTGCGCGGCGCGGCCGGCGACCTGAAAGTTGGCGGGACCCTGCGCGTTTACAATGGCCATGCCGATCAGCAGCCCGATCCGCTGATGCTTGCGGCCGAAGGTGGATCCTGCCCGGCCTATCGCGGATTGGCCTATCTGGTGTTCGAGGACCTGCAACTGGCCGACTATGGCAACCGCATCCCGACCTTGAGTTTCGAGGTTTTCGCCGATGCCGGTCCGCTTAACCTGCAAACCATCCTGGGACCGGTGATCCCGGACTGTGCGGCCACAATGCCGTTGGCGGGACTGGATGGCCTGACCATGGAGGGCTCCGCGGGCGATCTCCTGCGCCAGCTCGATCCGCTGTTTCCACTCGATTGCGATGCCTGCGACACCCTGCTGACCATTCGCCCCGAGCGCGCCAAAGCGATGCCCATCTTGCTGCCCGAACCGGCCGTGTCGCTGGCCAGCGACGACTTTGGCCAACAGTCCGGCTTTGTGCGCAACCGCTCGCTGGACGGCGAAGCGCCCTTCAGCGTCCTGCGCCATTACGATCCTGAGCGGGACTACCAGCCCGGAGCCCAACGAAGCCAAATTCTGATCGCGAAGGGCCAGTCCCGGGTGCTGGACCTGCCTGCCACCATCACCGCCACGGCAGCGCGCAGCCTGATCGAATCCGCCAGCCGGCGCGGAGCCTGGGCACGCCACAAGCTGGCCTGGCGCGTAAATCAGCTTGATCCTGCAGTCCGCCCCGGCAGCCTGGTGACTTTGCCGGGCGAACCAGGCAAGTGGCAGGTGAAAGCATGGGAATGGCGGAACGAGGGGATCGAGTTACAGCTGGTCCGCGTGGCGCCAGACTGGCCCTCGACCATTTCGATGAGCGATCCCGGCCGGGTCGGGCGCGATCCGGATATCGTCCCCGGACCAACGAGTCTCGTTGCCTTCGAATTGCCGTGGGACGGCAACCCGGCAACACCCCTGCCGCAAATTTTTGCCGCCGCCGGCGGCGATGCAGGATGGTCGGGAGCCAGCCTGCTTGTCGATCAGGGTGACGGCACATTGCGCCCGCTTGGCAGCACCGGCCGCGCCAACGCGATCCTTGGGACCTGCAGCGATGCCCTGCCGAATGCATCGCCCTTACTGTTTGATCGCAGCTCATTTGTGACAATTGCACTGGCAAATCCCGACGCCACCTTGGGTGATGCAACGATCCGACAGTTAGCACAGGGCGCAAACCGAGCCCTGCTGGGTGACGAAATCATCCAGTTCACCACCGCCCGTCCGCTGGGCGGGGGGCGCTGGACGCTTTCAGGCCTGCTCCGCGGACGGGGTGGGACGGAGCACGCCACTGCAAGCCACATCGCAGGTGAGCCATTGGTGATACTGGCTGGCCCGCTAATCCCCCTTGACCCTGCGTTGATCGGACCAACCGGCGCGACCATCGCAGCTGCTGGCCTTGCCGACCCCGCCCCGACCTTCAGCCAGATCCGTCTGGCTGGTTTGGGTTGGCGCCCCCTTGCTCCGGTCCACGGCGTAGGGACGTTCACCACAGGGGGAGCTTTGGATCTGCATTGGATCCGTCGAGCCCGCGGCGGGTGGGGCTGGGACGATTGCGTTGACTTGCCAGTGAACGAGCAACGCGAAGCCTACCTTGTTGAATTTGGGACAGCCGACGCTCCGGTCGCACGTTGGGATTGCGCGGTTCCGCGCCTTCACATCGCGGCTTCGGAATGGCTGACGCTAGCCGCAGCCTCACCAGGCGGCGCCTTCTTTGTGCGCCAGATCGGGGATCGCGCTGCGTCCTTGCCCCTCGTTATCCGACCCGTCTGACAACAAACAGGATCCGACCATGCCCGAACCACAATTCCAGGATAGGACCTCCCGGCTCAACCTGCCTCTACTTTTTGCAGGACAAAGCCAGCGCGAAACTTTTGTGAACGAGACCTTCATCCGGCTCGATGCCCTGGTGCATTGCGCGATCGAGTCACAGGCCGACACGCCGCCCGCAGCGCCGCAAGAGGGCCAGTGCTGGCTGGTGGCGCCCAGCGCCAGTGGCGCCTGGGCCGGGCAAGGCAGCAACATTGCCTCTTACCAGCAGGGGCAATGGCTGTTTCAGCCCCCGCGAGACGGTTTGCATCTGCTAAATAAATCGACCGGCCAGCGGCTACACTATCATGGGTCATGGCAGGCAGCCGTGAAACCAGCCCTGCCAACCGGAGGCACCGTCGTTGACACACAGGCGCGCGCAGCAATCGACGCGATCGTAAATGTTCTGATCGTATCCGGGGTTCTGGCGGCGCAGTGAATTGGCGACGAGACGTTGCATTTTCGCGGAGAGGGGGGGCGTAGGTGCGACATTATTGCAACAAGTTGGCGCTTTGTCTGCTTGCACGGACTAGTATATACAGTTAGATACGACGAACTCGGTGGTTCAATCCTGTTACAAGGGGAAAACGATAATGCGGAAACTGGTCATTGGGATGGCACTTGCCTCCTCGGCCCTCGCGACGCCTGCCCTCGCGCGCGATGATTCTTGGTACGTCGAAGCTGATGCCGGTGGCATGATCGTCGAAGATATCAAGAACTTCACTGGGGTGAACAACGAAGGCACGCTGAAGCTCAAGACTGGCTACGACTTCGGTGGTATCGTCGGTTATGACTTTGGCGGTTTCCGCCTTGAAGCCGAAGCAAGCTATCGTCGCGCAAACGAAGATTCGTATGCCAGCGCGACGACCCGCTACACGGGCGCGCAGCTTGATGGCGGCGCCTCGGCACTTAGCTTTATGCTGAACGGCATGCTCGATTTCGGCCCCGATGATGGCCTCCAGGGCTTTGCTGGTGGCGGTGTCGGCGTCGGACGCGTCAAGAACCAGCTTTTCACGCCGAACGCTGCTCTGAATGTTAACGATTCGGACACCGGCTTCGCTTGGCAGGCTATTGCCGGGATCCGCGCGCCGCTGTCTGACAACGTCGACCTCGGCCTGAAGTACCGCTTCTTCAACCAGGATCACAACGATCTGGTGAACAATGCCGGTCGCAACATTCAGACCCGCTTCCGTTCGCACTCGCTGCTGCTGACGCTGGGTTACAACTTCGGTGGTGCTGAGCCGGTTGCTCCGCCGCCGCCTCCGCCGCCTCCGCCGCCGCCCCCGCCACCTCCGCCGCCGCCCCCGCCGCCGCCGGTTGTGGTCTGCAATAAGGGCCCGTACATCGTGTTCTTCGACTGGGATAAGTCGGACATCACGCCGGAAGCAGCTTCGATCCTCGACAGTGCGGTAACGGCCTATGCCAACTGCGCCAATGTTCCGATCATGCTGGCCGGTTATGCCGACCGTTCGGGTGCGCCAAAGTACAACCAGGGCCTGTCGGAGCGTCGTAACGCTTCGGTTCGCGGTTACCTGACCTCGCGTGGTATCGCCGATGGCGCCATCACCAGCCAGGGCTTCGGTGAAAACAATCCGCGCGTTCCGACTGCTGACGGCGTTCGCGAACTGCAGAACCGCCGGGTGGAAATCACCTACGGTCCGGGTTCGGGCATGTAATCAGCTACCGAAAGGTGCTAAAGGTTCAGGGGGTCGGAGCAATCCGGCCCCCTTTTCCTTTGATGGGAGGGGGAGTTGGAGAGACCTATGCTGCGTTACTTGCCCCCCGCTGTGATCGCCCTGGCTTTGGCCGGGTGCGCCACGACCACCACCAGATCCGGCAACCTTGCCATAGCAGAACTGGCCGACGCGAACGGCCGTCCTATCGGCACCGCCGCCCTTTCACGGCGGGGAAATGAAACGCTCATCAACCTGAGCGTTTCGGGCACGCCCGGAGCGGTTCACGGCATGCATTTGCATGCGGTCGGCAAGTGCGAGGCGCCCTTCACCAGCGCAGGACCGCACCTCAACCCGGGCGGGCACCAGCACGGCAAGGATAACCCGATGGGCTCACACCTCGGTGACCTGCCCAATG
>JACCDW011334596.1_pt1 | contig 13812 bp, 12 predicted proteins | sample 7449781 | NCBI WGS metagenome assembly JACCDW01 (sample SAMN15323449, study PRJNA562643) | freshwater metagenome | isolation source: river surface water | place: USA:Blue River Watershed | collected 2017-08-18 | reverse complement strand
TCCCGCAGCCAAGGCCACTGTAGCCTTGAGTGATTGACGTCCACTCTGGGCCCATCGCGATAGGAAATTTCTGAAGAGCCGCCTGCACGCACTTCAATACAGCGTCTTTTTGATCAATACAGGTCCCCAGAAGGAGTGGGTAAGTTGTTTTTTTACAGCACGCCATCATTGAAATTTATTACTCTTTCTGACAGACATTGACTCCAACCGTTAATATTCCTAACCGCCGCAGAAAACAAAAAATTGATTATGGTGTAAATTTACAACAAGGGCGGCAATAAAATATCCCACACCTAGTCTACTCCAGGACTTCGACTAACCTCTCTTGGAGATGACATGAAACGCTCTCTATGCGCCCTTCTGGCCTTATCAGGTGCCGCTCAGGCTGCTGAAGTCCAGAACCAGGACTTCTTTCAACCAGCTCGACGTTACGCGGCTTCGTTTGATTCCATTCGCCCGAATTCCATCGCGGCAGCTGTTCAGATTCATCAACTGCATTTGACAGAAGATGGTTCTCTCGATCGCCGTGAGGCTGATGAGCAGCGCTATAATGCAAAAGTGGCGAGTAAACTCGTGAGCATGGGTGACTGGACGTTGGGTTTGAATGCGGAAAGCACCAATGTGAATGCCACAGCCCCGATTCAGAAGCGCAGTGACATTCGCCTCTATGGCCTCAACCCCTGGTTGAGCTTTCGTGTCACTCCAGAATTGACGATCGCCTATCAGCAGAATCTGACCATTATCAATCAGGAAGATGAATCCTTCGAAGGCGAAGTGGATCGCAGTTCACGCCACGTGCGTCAGGGCATTGCGAGCATCGCCTGGCATCCCGTAGCCGGATCGGAACTTGGTTTTGCTTTCGCCGATGGCTACAAGAAAGCAATCCATGCGTTTCAGGTGCAAAAACCCGATCGCTACGCTCTCTTCGGCAGCAATCAGACCTGGCTGCCTGCACTCGTCGGTTTTGAAGTCGCAACCTTGAATTTCCAAGCGCTTGATTCCAAACTCCACGACGCCTACAGCCTGGAACTTTTCACTGAAGTTCCATTGGCCACTTCGTTCACCTTGAATAGCAAGGTCGGTTTCCAGACCGCTGCCTTTCACAAGGCCTCAACCCTGACAGCAGAAACAGCAGCTCATAAAAATTTTGAGCTGGGCGGACGCTACCAATTCAGCGAAAGCCTTCAGCTAGGAGCGGCCCTGGCCGTTGACAGCGCTCAAGGTAAAAAAGACGAAGCCTATGTTGATCAGAAGGACTGGTCCATCCAAATCCAATCGCAACTTGCGCTTTAATAGAAGGATTCATACATGAAATATTCCAAGGTCCTCCTGCATGCATTGATTCTCGGTCATATAGCGAGCGGTTGCTCGTGGATTCACAAAAAGGGTGAACGTACATCCAAAGACGAGCCCTTGATTCCGATCTGCGATCCTGCAGATCCCAAGTGTCAGCCGCAAGAAGACACGATTTTTGTACTCGGTGAAAGCGTCCCCGACAGCAAAGGCATTAAAACCAGCATCGGCAAAAAGGACGATATCAACGGCTCCGGGCAGGTTGTAGCCCCCGGTGTTAATGAAATCAAAACTCTTTATGGTGCCGACCGTGCCATAGATTGGTCCGGCCTTGGGTTCTTGCAGAAGCAAAAATCCGCCGGGGAACCGCAGGATCAGCAGACTATCCTGCAGGCCTTCAACATGTCCTATAGCTATATTTATGAGCAACTCGATCAGCTGAAGGATGCGGGATACTCCATCATCCAGATCTCGCCACCGCAAAAAACTCTGAATCAATACGGCATCTGGTGGGAACTCTACCAGCCGCTGGATCACCGGGTTTTTGAAAACAAACTCGGATCCGAGGAGGATCTCAGAAAATTGATCCGTGGGGCCCATGATCGTGGGCTGAAGGTGATCGCGGATGTGGTCCTCAATCACATGGCCGATCCCTTGCGTGTGGCTCCCCAGGATCCCCTGCGTTACAGCAACCTCTATCGACCAGAAGATTTCCTGAACTACGACATCTTCCTGGATCATATTCGATATAAATTTGAAGTCCTGGCTGGCGATGTCAACGAATTCCAGTATTTTTATTCTCCTGAGCGCGCCCTTTATGGCAAGTTCGCAGCCTGGCTTCAGGCTCGCGGCCTGAAGATCGAGGACGTTCTGAAAGACCAGGAAACCCGCCTCGCTTACGAAACCGGCTTTGTTCGCGATGCCATGCCCTGGATGTATTCCGACCTGAAACGACTGACCGGCGATCAAGGTGTAACGATCACCTGGAAGGGTGACCGTCCTAGCTGTACTCAGTTCGGTCAAGGCGTGGATTGCTTCAGCAACCCAAGTTTCAAAGGCACCTGGACCTCGCTCTTTGGCAAGGGCGCTCTGATCGTGCGCTCCTATTATTATGAACTGACCGCCGATAAACATCCTATCTATCAAAACGAATGGGATAACCTCGAAAAAGTCGCTGTGAAATGGTACCCCGGCCTTCCTTCGCTGGATAAGCACAGCGACGTTGTCAAGGGCACGCATGTCGACCTTCTCGAAAAAATGGTTCGCCTCGGCATCGATGGTTTCCGTCTGGATGCTGTGAAGCACATTCCGCAAGAATACTTCTCCGATCTGATCGAGCAGCTCAAGGAACGTCTGCAGGGTGAGAGCATCGTGGTGGATGGCAGCAATGTCTTGCAGAAACCACTCTATGTTTACGGTGAGATGGCGACCAGCAAGGCTGATATCGCCAACTATTACCGTCAGAACATGGATGTCACGGACTTCTTCCTGCTTGATACTTATATGTACGCAACCGTCTTCGACGAAAGCTTCGACCTCTATGGCCGTGGCGAGGAGAACCTGCAAAAGCTCCGCCGCAGCGCGCTCGAAAAATCCCTGAAGGCGGGTGACAACAAAAATTGGCAGGTCATGCTGTATCCGGAAGGCCCGAATAAGGATGAATCCTTCTTCACGCTGAATGACTTTAGCGCTGAGCGCTTTCATAAAGGTCTGAAGCAGGCGATCCGCTTCTCCCGCATTCATGACTCCGTGGTCGGTGACATGTTTATCCTGAAGAACTATCAGCAAGCGATGCTGGGTCATGCTTATATGCTGAGTGCCACCGACGGACGCGTTCTGGTCTATGCTTCCGATGAGAACGTCAAGGTCAACGCAGGCGCTGACTATAAAGAAAAAGTCGTTCTGGCCGCCAACCGTTTCCGTCAGGAGGCTGGCTCGCTTCCTTACACCGATCGCTTCGAAGGCAAGGATTTCTGCGACAACTGTGAACGCAATGATCTGCTCTTCGTGGACCGTGGTGACGAGGCACTCGCGATCATTTATTCTGGCAAGGACTCCTTGGCTCTGGAGAACCTCAAATTCCCGAACCTGAAAACGGGCTGCTATGTGGAAATCATGAGCGGACGCCGCTTTGAAGTTCAGGCCGACCAATCGGTAGTCCGTCCTCGTTCCTCGACGGCTCCGACTTTGCCAGCGCGGTCGGCAGCTTTCATTCTGCCAACGTCCTGCGATGAGGCGGAAGTCCTCGCGAACATCACCCTGACCCGCAGCACGGATAAGCCCCAAGAAAAGAATCTTCCCGATTATCCTGTCTACCTGATGGGGAGTTTTAATTCCTGGTCGGTAAACCCTGCTTATGAACTGGAGCGTTTGGATGACTCCTGCCTGGGTGCAACTGTCACCATGCTGAAGGGTCAGAACATCTTCAAGTTTGCTGACGCAGGTTGGAAGAAACTGGATATCGGCAGCCGTGACGGCCAGGGTCTGGTCTTGAACAAAGAAACAAGAACCTTGAACAAGTTCGGCGAACTCAATGAAACTCCTGGAAACCTGGAAGTGGAGTTGAGTGAAGATCAGAACGTCACAGTCAAACTCTGTGAACCCAACACCACCTTTCCGAAATTGACAGTCACAACCAACGCGAAATAAGTCCCTTCCCCTTGCCTCACTGGCAAGGGGTTTCCCGCCTCCACGCCTCTGCATAATTCTTCGTGTCACCAATTTACTTCAAGAATTTTCGATGAATGTGATTGCACTCTGCTCGGACTCAATCTATTCAACCGGGATGAATTTGGTCGTAAAATGCACACAGAAGGGTCCGCCATGGAAAGTTTTTTGAACGTAGTCAGCTTTCCCTCTTTGATTGCACGATTGTCCGATAAGAGCTTCCTTGATGCCGACGGGGACTCCTGTCAGTTCATTTATGAGAATGAATATGTAGCAGTCGGCAACCTCGTTCGTACCCAGCAATTGCGATCCTCCAAAGCTCTCAATCTTTCTGTCGAGGAAAGGGAATTTGAACTTCTCGTCGTATCATCCGCCATGCACGCAGGCGTCACAGGTTCCATCAATCTTGCTTGCGGTTTTCCGGATCTTACCTTTGAGCAGAATATGAAATTGGCAGCAACTTATAATGGAAGGCAGTTGTCCTGGGAAGAACCTGCAGGTCGCAAGAGTATCTCCATTAAACGCGTCGTCTCCTTCCGCGAATCGATCGGTCACGCTGTGGGCATCAAGCAGGAACTCTCGATTCCTGGCAAGCTTCTCACCATTTCGATCGGCTATGGCACGGTGGAATCCGTTCTCTTGCGCGAAGACGGGCAGCCGATCAAGAATTCGATCCACTCCATGAAGACGGGTATTCGGCATGCTGTGAAGGAATTCCGTCGCCGACTACTCAATGACTATGCGATTCGTGAACCGGATTCGGCGGCAGGCAATGACCAGATCTACGATGAATGGCTTCACCGGTCCTACCACGAAGCCAAAGTTCCTAATCTGAATAGTAACAAAGGCATTATTCCCAGTTCGGAGCTGAAAGACATCGCCGATCAGGTCCTCGAACAGTACGCAAATGAAACTTTAAAGCCACACTTTCGTTCGCTCCTGGACTCACTGGAAACCGATGACCTGCGCATAGCCGTCACCGGGGGCGGATCGATTTATTCACCCGTCCAGGATATTGCCAAGAAATTTGCGGATCAACATAACGTGTCCTTCGTTTACGTACCCCGCGAACTGGCGATGAAATCGGCGGCCCTTGGCTATCGCCAGATTATTGAAATGGCCGCCGATCCTGGGAATTATCTGATCGCTGATTTTGGCAATTCCAATACGGTTTGCACATCACTAGCGAAAGGGAGCATACCTTGAGCAAGGGTCAAAGAAACAAAACCATCAGTGTCTCCTTGTCTACGGATAATCCTTTGGAATCGCGGATTGCTCAAGCTATTGAAGACAGACGACATATTCAGATCGCCGATGTGCTCTATGTCGCCGGCCCGGACCTACTCAAAGCACTGGCCATCAAAGGTCTTGTCATGATAGAAAGAGAGTTCCCGAATCAGTTTGAAACACTGAAACCGGAGCACATGGAAAAACCGACGTTGATCAAAAAGAAAGCTTTTGTTCATGAACGCTCGGATAAAAATGCCCTCGATCTTTGGGGAGGGGCCACAACCTGAAGGTGCGATGATGCGAGTCCAAAACAATACACACAGTATACTCTTCGGCTATCTTCTCTGGATTTTCGGCTTTACCGGAGCCCATCGTTTTTATTATGGCAAGCAGATTAGCGGGGCCATCTGGTTCTTTACGTTCGGCCTCCTGGGGATTGGCTGGTTAATCGATGTCTTTTTGATCCCCTCGATGGATCGCCAGGCTGACCGGAAATACCAGGAAGGTCCACTTGATTACAACGTCATGTGGCTGCTTCTGACCTTCCTTGGAATCTTCGGTGTTCATCGCTTTGTCATGGGCAAATGGATTTCGGGATTTCTCTATCTCATTTCTGGCGGCCTGTTCCTGGCTGGTGTGCTTTATGATTTTTTCACGCTGAATGGGCAGGTTGACGAAATCAATCGGCAGCGTTACCTCCCGACCCGGCATCCCCAATACCCCTGAAATCCTGTATGATGGAACAGGAACGTTTCATCACAAGAAGGGCGAGGTCGGCTTTGGGAAAATTGAAGGAAGGCTGGGTTTCCCAGCTGGAAACGTTGATTAAAGGTCGGGAAAGTCGGGACGAGTGGATTGATGATTCTGTGTCCGCTGGAACCAGCGTGGATACCGTGCACATTCAAACCGTTCAAGGTCTGGTCACGTTCAAAGTACGAGCCGATACATCCTGCAAGGCCGTGGCGGATCTGCTCCGGGCTTTTAACGAGCCTGGCTGCAAGTTGGAAGTCGTCCGCGGACCACGCGGTGGTTTACGCCTGGGCGTGAATGGGAAATTCGACCCCAAATTGAATCTTCTCGTGAAAAAATGACAACGACTATTCTGTGACGACAAGAGTCCATCAGGACATTCGCCGAACGTTCGGGCTTTATCGGCCTATCACCCGAATTTTTTATCCCCGCTTGCAGTTCAAAACAAGGCGCGAATCTTGCTTTATCTCAAACGGCGGGGAATATCACGCCTTGGAATAAACTCCATTCGTGGACAATTTTTGTGCAGCCAGGCATTGCCTTACATCCAAAATCGCAAAACCTGCACAACTCGTCAGCATCACAGGATATCACACAACGAAACAACGAAATTTTCTGTGGACGAATTCCCAGAAGACGTCATAAACCCAGGAAGCTGACTCCATCAGCCAGCAAAAAACCTTTTGCACATGCCACTGGCATCGCGCGCCTTCCCTTGGAGACGAGATGATGAGAACTTTGTTTCTCCTGGTTTGTCTTGTCGGTTGTACTTCATCCCATACAGAGACCATGGATATCCACGACTATCGACCGTCGGCACCTGCGAAAAGGCCCACCGTTTACATGTTTTCAACTGATAGCTGCGAGCCCTGTCGCGAAGCCAAACCGATTCTGGAACGCGAGGCTGAGCGACGTGGGGACCGCGTGATCATTGTCGATGCCGACGATCTTCGTATGATGCGCCGGCTGGGCTATAATTCCCTGCCCGTATTCCGCTTTGTAAAGCCCGGTGCACCGGATCTGGTGCTGAAAGGCTGGGACAAGAAACGCTTCGCGAAAGCCTATAAGCATTTTGATGACGGGCTCATGAAGCGTTAGTCCGGTTCCTGAACTTTGCCGAGCTCAGCGCCAGCAGGGCTTTCGTTCCACTTTGTAGTAAAGCAACATTTGATGCGTCATTATAGACGCCTCTTCCGCAAATTATGTAATAAAACAACATTGACCTTCCTCGGGGCGACCGGTATAGCCAACAAGACTTCGCAATAATCCATTAGCCTTCTGAGGAAGATCGTATGAACACACACAAACTCTCGTCTGTTCTGTTCCTGGCCTGTCTTGGTGTCGCCTCCGCATCCCATGCCACGGAATCGGATCGCGTAGCACCTGCCACTTTGCGTTTTCCAGCGAACGCCGGTCTCGCTGCGGACGGCGTGGTGCTTTCGGGTCAGACTTTAAACATCGAATATGATCCCATCCGTCTCTCTCAATGCCGTGGAAAAAATAGCAGCGGTATTGAAGACTGGACGGTCCAGGTTTTTCTCGCCATTGATGGCGAAGCGCCTTTGGCTCTGGACATGATTGAAGGTCGTGGCACTCAATTTCCCTATGCCGTACCTCGCAGTGTTTTGATTCCGGACGGCAAGCGCCTCGAGGTTTGGTTCAAGGCTTCGGACGTGAATGGCTGCGTGCAGTGGGACTCCAATCAGAGCCGTAACTATGCGTTTACCATTCATCGCCTGGAAAACATTCCCGTGCTGAGTTTTAACGCCAACTGGCAAGTGGAACAGACTGGAGAACTGAAGGCGGGACAGCCGGTTCTTCTGCACTATGATCTGGAACGCGCCACCGCCTGCCGTACGGGTGGTTACCACGGTTCCGCTTCCTGGGATGTCACACCGAAACTGCGGGTGGATGGAAAAGCCGTTGCCGCGCAGAGCATCACCTTTCCCATTTACTGGAGCCGCCGCGGTCAGCAGGATGTCGTCGTACTCCTGCCTCAAGGAAAAGACCTGTCCATCTGGTTTGAAAACAGCGGCTATGAGTACTATGCGGGTCGCTCATGCATGTCCTATGACTCCAACTTTGGAAAGAACTTCAATTTCACGTTGAACTGATGGCTGAAATGCTGAGGAAATCACCATGTATAAAAAATTGCTGCTATCCTTGCTTCTGAGTCAGCTCTTTATCACAGCCTGTGGCCGCCAAGCGGAAACAGATTCCACTCTGCAGGAAACTCCGCGTAGAGACGCCAGCGTCAACCGCCTGGCAGACGGCATGTGGATGCGGGTACCACCTTCCAGCCGGTTTCAGCCGCCTTCCTACTCCTTCTGGATTGATCTTGCTGTCAGCAAAGCTCCCGCGGCGGCCACGGAAGTCGGTATCGTCTGGACGGTGGATGACTGGAAAACGCAAAATACCAGCCTCGGCCGCTATGAAGGACGGTTGGACGCCGGACGCGAAAAATGGGGCGTGGATGTGAACCTGCCTCCGCAGCACGTGAGCACCATTGAATACGCTGCTTTTATCAAGGTCAACGGCGAAACCGTTTGGGATGAGCATAACAACTATCTCATCGGATCCTATGCCGATCGGAATATTATCCTCACACGCGGTGAAACCAAAGAGGATACCACTGGCATATGGTTTGAAGGTACCGTCAAGGTGAAGAACATCGCTCGCGAGAAACAGCTGGTGATTCAGTATCAAAAGGATATGGGTTCTTTTGATAAAGTATCGGCCCGCTACCTCAGTGGCAATGATTGGGCCTTCCGCATTCCCTTGAATCGTCCCCAGGCCACGGAACTCCGCTTCAGGCTGGAATATACCGTCAACGGTCAAACTCTGATCGAAGACAATGGCGGCCGCCTTTATAGCTTTCAGATTGGTCCTCGCCCTTATCGCCTGAATGGTTCGAGTCAACGCCTCTCCGGTCTTGAGCTGCTGTCCTTCGCCGATAACAACATCCATGCCTTGAGATCCTTCACCGCTATGATCCAGGGTAAGCCCGTCGAGGTCAAAGGGTTAAGCGTATTCATCGACACAGCTCAACTTTATCCTGCTACATCAGTCGAACTGAAACTGGTCACCGAAGACGCCAAAGGTTTCCGCACGGAGCAGGTCTTTCCCTTTGAAGTCTCGTATCAGGTAAAGGCCCTGGGTGCCTTTGGAACTCAGGAATTCCGCTGGCCCCGGCAGTTGACTCTCCAAAACGATGTCCTCTTCATTGCAGATTATGAGCAAGCTGCCATCTTCAAGTATGCGACGGATCAGCAGAAGCTGGAAAAATGGGCTATCCAGCGCCCTCTGCAGGATATCGCCCCGTATGGGAACGGCAACACGGCAACCCTGTCAGGTCTCGAAAATCCAACGCTTGATCTTTACAATGCTGCCGGCGAGCTCATGCAATCCTTCGCCATACCACCTTCGATCACCGAACTTCCCGTTCAATTGGAAGCCGCGGGTGATAAACTTTACGTTCTTTCATACTATGAGAACGCCATTTCCATCTTTGATTGGACCGGGGCATTTCAAAGAAAACTTGTGCTGCCATACACAGTCAAAGGCTTCAAGGCTATAGGCTCGGAAATCTGGGTCATGGCCTATGACAACCAGGGTTTTGAGAGCACCAATCAGTATTTTGAAATTCTGGACTTGGATGGAAAAAGCCTCAGAAAACTGAACTATATTCAGCAGGCGGCTCAGGATGAGTTTGGTTATGCGCAGGACTTCACCGTTAGCGAAAACTATATCGTGATCCTGCAGAACTATCAGTTTCTGGTGCTGGATCGCAAAACGGGGACCTACCTGACCAAGTGGACAGGAATCACTCCGGCCTATGCCGACGAATCATCCCCGCAGGTGAATGGTGCCATCAGCTCGACAGCGATGAGCGTGGCTGTGCAAGGCAATACGATTTATGTGGCGGATTTCGGCTACCACCGCGTGAGTCGCTTTGAACTGAGTCTTTGATTCCATGAAGGCGTTGGTTGAACCAACGCCTTCTCGTGAGGCGATTGCATTCAGGAACGAAACTGAAGCGAAAGGATAGTATGATGAGAGCGATGATAGTATGGAGTCTTCTGGTTTCCTCTGCAGTCCATGGCCAGGAACTCAAAGTTGAAGGACGTACTTACAACCCAAGCTGCCCGGGGTATTTTTCTCAGGCGCTTTTGGATTCAGTCCTGACATATATGCCGCATGAATCCCTGCGTGATCAGGTCCAGAAGACCGTCCTCCACTATTCCTTCCGCGAGGCCTGGCATCATGATTCCTGGCATAGACCGGTGGCTATTCAGGGGTTCGACCGTTTGGACTCAGGCGAATGGACAGCTGCTTTGGAAGCTGTGGAAGTGGCCGCACGGGGAAGCTATACGATGAGCCATCTGGAATTTGCCATCCAGATGCAACTCAAGGACGGAACAGTGGTATGGGACAACGGTGGACGTGCCCCCATGGGTTTTTATAGCGCGCGCCTGCCGACGATCCAATGCGAAGCGCCTGCCCATGTTGGGCTGACAATTGAGGCTAAAGCTCATGAAGGTGATTATTCATCCCAGGAGTGAGACTCGAACGACTTTGATAGCGCTTGTCCCATCGCCCCAGGATGGGCTACTCTGGCTTCATTTCAGCAGAAAGGATGAGAACGCTTGGATTTCGTCAGCAGAGCCCGCGCATTTGCCGAGGCAGCCCATCGGAAGAAAGATCAGCGACGCAAATATTCGGGAGAACCTTACGAGGTTCATCTCATTGATGTGGCCGCGATCGTCGCGACGGTGACCCAGGATGAAAGAACCCTGGCGGCCGCGTATTTGCATGATGTGGTGGAAGACACGGATGTGACACTGGCCGAGGTTGAAGCGGAATTCGGACCGGAGGTGGCAGAACTCGTTGAGAACCTCACGGATATTTCACGCCCTCAGGATGGAAACAGAACAAGGCGGAAGGAACTGGATCGCCAGCACTTGGCCCAAGCCCGTCCCGAGGCGAAGACGGTGAAGCTCGCTGATATTATTTCCAATGCTCCCGACATAGCGAAGCACGACGCGGGCTTTGGCCGGGTGTATGTGAAAGAAGCGGAAGCGCTCCTCACAGTTCTGAAAGAGGGTGATTCCACGCTCTATCAAAGAGCCGAAAGAACTTTGCAAGAATGTTGGGACATCATGCGGCAGAAGTCCGGGAACAAAGCCCCGGCCGATGATTAGGCCCGACCGTCTCTTGAGTCATGGTGGGTTTTTCTGACAGCTCCGTCCCCATCCGATTCTGGTACACCTTCTCAATTCCGCCATTCTTGTTACCATGAAAACCCTATGCTGCAAGGGCTTAATGAAGTCGGTAAAAAAACACAGTCTCGCCTTCTACTGAGCGGTCGCTCCAGATCATCGAAATTACAGTTCTAGCCGAGCCATCGACCACTCAGTAAACCATGCTGTTCACAGCTCAGCGCAATTTACGAACAAAGTTGCATTCACCGGCATCACTCACTAGAAAGCTAAAAGGAAGCAGAGGCCTGTTCACGCCGACTGCCAGGGCGTGAATCACAGTCGCAGACCGGGGGCCGACCGAAGCCTCAACGGTGCTGGGCAGACGTTTGCCTGATGCCAGCCTCTGCCATCATCAAGGAGTTTAAAATGAAATCGATGAGATGGTTCCGCCCGATATGGGCCAGCGCACTTGCACTGGGCATGACAGCAGGCGTTCACGCAGCCGATAAGAAGGAGATTCGGGTCGACGGATTCCCGGATTATGACAATCACTTCAAGATCGTCGTTCCTGAATTCATGAAAGCCAACCCTGATCTCAACGTCAAGTTCCTTATCAATAATCATGACGACCATCACAAGAAGTTGACCAATAACCTGGCCACGGGTTCTGGTGCGGGTGATGTGGTGCTGGTCGATGTCGGCCGCCTCGGTGCGTTCATCAACGCGGGCGGCTTCGTCAATCTGAGCGACGCCCCCTATAACGCCGATAAGATGGCGACACAGTTTGCGCCTTACGCATGGGCCCAGGGCAAAGGTGGAGATGGCAAGCAGTATGCCATTCCCATCGATCTTGGTCCTGGTGTTCTCTACTATCGCCGCGATTACGTGGAAGGACTTGGTTATAAAATCGAGGATATTACCAAGGACTGGGACAGCTACATCAACTATGGTGTCGAACTCAAGAAAAAGAAGGGTGTGGCGCTTATAGCCAATGCAGCAGATATTGCTGAGCTGATCGTGAATGCGACCACCGCTGAAGGTGATGGTCTTTACTTCGACAAGACAGGCAAAAGTCTTCTGACCAGCGATCGTTTCGTGAAGGCATTTACCCTGGCGAAGAAAGTGCATGATCTTGGCCTCGATATGAGTATCACATCCTGGACCAACGAATGGTATGCCGTGCTGCGTGAAGGCAAGGTTGCCACGCAGCTCTCCGGCGCCTGGCTCCTGGGTCATCTGAAGAACTGGATTGCACCCAAGTCAGCAGGACTTTGGGGGGCAGCGCATTTGCCCAACGGCATCTACGGCAGCTGGGGTGGATCATTCCTGGCCATTCCGAAGCAAAGCAAAAATCCGAATGAAGCCTGGCGCGTGGTTCAGTATCTCGTGCAGCCGGATACTCAGTTGAAAGGCTTTCAGGGCATCGCTGCTTTTCCTGCCAATGTTACAACCTATGCTGATAAATCTTTCAGCGAGCCCCTCGAATATTTGAAAAATCAAAAAGCCCGGCTCCTGTTTGCAGAGATCGCTCAGAAAGTCAAAGCCGTGAAGCCATCGAAGGCGGATCAGATCGCTGTGACAATCTATCAGAATGCGCTGCAGGAAGTCATCATGCAGGGCAAGGATATCCAGCAAACCTTGGCACAGGCCGATCAACTCCTGACGCGAAGAGTCAAGTCTTTGCGCTAAGGAGTTTTTATCTTGAATGAGGGGGGATCTCATATGAAATCCGAGGAAGCACTCACCACTTTGACTTTGCCGCAACCAGCGGCTGATCACGATCCAGCCGAGACTGAGCGGACACGTTTTCGCATGCCCAGACGTTACGCACCCTATTTTTTCCTATCCCCATATCTTCTTTTATTCTTGATCTTCGGATTCTTTCCCCTCCTCTTCTCGATCTATCTTTCCTTTCACGCATGGAATCCGGTCGAGGGACTTGACGCGATGCAGTTCGTCGGTCTTGAAAATTTCAAAACGGCCTTGGCCGATCCATGGATGTGGAAATCGCTCAAGAACACGATACTCATCGGACTCTATGCGGGGATTTCCCAGCATCTCTTGGCTATTCCTATAGCCTGTTTCCTGGTGACTTTGGGTGGTCGCTTGCGTCATGGATTGACGTCTGCTTACTTCCTTCCCTACATCACGTCCGGGATCGCCGTGAGTTTGATCTTCTTTCATATGTTTTCGCCTCAGTCAGGTATCTTCAATCAGACCCTGGCGCTTCTGATCGATTCACCTTATACTAGCTGGGCCTTTGATTGGCTCAACCCATATATGCCGCTGCGCTGGCTTGAGGACGTGGACCTGATTCAGCCCTCCATCGCCTTCGTCATTTTCTGGAAATACACCGGCTTCAATATCGTTCTTTACACCACAGGACTTATGACCATTCCCAATGATCTCTATGAGGCTGCGAGGATAGATGGAGCAGGATCATGGCAAAGGTTCTGGCACATTTCCTTGCCAATGATTCGCCCCTTCATCTTCTTTGCAGTGACGCTGACGCTGATTGGGCAATTGCAACTCTTTGAAGAACCTTTTGTTCTGACCCGGGGGCTGGGCGGCCCCTCGCAGTCAGGCCTGACCATCACGGCTTATCTCATGCGTATCGGTTGGGAATGGTACGAAATGGGAACGGCCTCGGCCCTGGCCTGGCTGCTCTTCC
>JACCDW011910232.1_pt1 | contig 13813 bp, 26 predicted proteins | sample 7449781 | NCBI WGS metagenome assembly JACCDW01 (sample SAMN15323449, study PRJNA562643) | freshwater metagenome | isolation source: river surface water | place: USA:Blue River Watershed | collected 2017-08-18 | reverse complement strand
GTAAAGAAACTTTTTATGATCCTAAGCACCAATATATTTACGAATCAATAAGAGAGCTTTTTAAGACTAATAATCCAATAGACATAATAACAGTAGTTACCCATCTTAAGAAAAACGGAAATTTAGAAAATTCTGGAGGAATACCATACATTAGTTCTTTAACAAGTAATATTGCATCGACATCTAACATTCAAGTTTATGCAAGGATCTTAAGCGAACTCGCTATAAAAAGAGAATTAATTAATGTTGGAAGCGTTCTTGTTAGAGATAGTTATGATCCAAAGATTGATGTTTTCGATTTATTAAATAAAGCAGAACAAGACCTTTTTTCTGTTTCGGAAAATAATATGGCTAAACAAGTTTCGAAGATGCACGATATAATGTCAGAAGCACTTTTGGAAATAGAAAAAGCCACCAAAAACAAAGATGGAATAAGTGGTGTTCCAACTGGTTTTAGGGATTTGGATAGGGTTACGGCAGGTTGGCAACGTTCAGATATGATAGTTATTGCAGCGCGTCCCGGAATGGGTAAAACGGCTTTTGTACTTTCAATGGCTCGGAACATTTGTGTTGATTATAACATACCTGTTGCCGTATTCAGTTTAGAAATGTCAGCAGTACAGTTAGTAAAGCGTTTGATTGCAAGTGAATCCATGATAAATGCGGATAAACTAAGGAGAGGAAACCTAACTAATGATGAATACCAACAATTGCATTCAAGAATAGGTAAATTGGGGGCTGCTCCACTTTATATTGACGATACACCGGGTTTATCCATATTGGATTTAAGAGCAAAATGCAGAAGGCTAAAACAAGAAAACAAAATAGAAATAGTCATTATTGATTACCTTCAATTAATGTCGGCAGGTGACCATAAAGGGAATAGAGAACAAGAAATATCTACTATTTCTCGGTCAATTAAAGAAATAGCCAAAGAACTAAATGTTCCCATTTTGGCATTGTCTCAATTAAGCCGTTCGGTAGAAAATAGGGGAGGTGAAAAGCGTCCTATGTTATCTGATCTAAGAGAATCTGGGGCAATTGAACAAGACGCGGATATTGTTTCGTTTATTTATCGTCCGGAATATTATGGATTAACAGAAGATAGTGACGGAAACTCAACTTTAAATATGGGGGAGATAATAATTGCTAAACACAGGAATGGAGCTTTAGAAAACGTCAAATTACGTTTTGTTGGAGAGTATGCACGTTTTGAAAACATGAATAGCTTTAACGATTATCCACCGATTGATATTCAACCGGAAATAAGAATAAAGCCTAGAATTAGTGATGAAAAGGTTTCTGAACTACAAAACTTTAACCAAAGTTTCCAATCTAATTCAAACACACCTCCACCAAGCGATACCGACATCTTTACCTTTATAGAAAAAGACGATCATCCATTTTAATTATTAAGTGAACAAATAGATTTTGATTTAAACAAAAAAGCCACGACTTTGGGATCGTGGCTTTCCGAAATTAATCAACCAGATAACTTCACGGATTTGCTCTACAAAAATAGTATTTTTTTGTTTACAAAACTATTATTAAATTAAAAAGCCGAGCGAACCCGGCTTTCTACTTCCTAACCATATAACTACCCGACAAATGGTGAGCAAATTTAGTAATTAATAATTAAACCAAACACTTTTTTTAAAGAATAGAAACAATTTTCACAATAGACGTTCTTCCATTATTTATTAATTCGACTACGTTTCCTTCTATTTTAGAAATTGCAAAACCTTCATCTACCAATGGAACAACTGATTCAAATTTACATTCGGAATTATAAAGAAGTAAGGATTTTATGGTTTTTATAGCTCTTGACCATGTATCTCATTTTTACCTTTCATTATAATTTTAAGGCGTTCCTTGTCTTTTAAATATGACAGTATGTAAGACAACTCTTCTTCACTAAAAAGATTATCTATATCATGAGTGAAAACAGAACATGAATGGTTTGGGTATTGATTCTCAAACCTAAGTATCATAATAGTGATGTACTTGTTTATTACAAATTGTTTATTAAGTAATTGTCTTTGCTTTTCTATTTTATTACCCAAATCATTTTCTATACTTTGTATAGAGTTTTTTAAATCTTTTATGTACCAATAAACTAAAAAGAAAATAAAAACAATAGCTGTTATTATTGTTCCTATTATTATTGAGTTATCAATTATTTGTTTCATCGTTTAGTTTTTTATAAATTCTGTTGGCATAAAAAATTGAATCATTACAGATATTAATTCGCCTGTTATAATTCCAATAGCTGATTTAATAGTTCTTGATAGGTTAGTTGTTTTCATATTTTTATGTTTTAGGTTTAACACAAAAATATGGTCATTTCACCTACATCCCGACTTCTTTATAATTCCGTTTACATTTAATAGAACCATTGTAGCAATCGTAAAGACTTATTACACCCATGTTGGGGTTATTTCCGTCTTGATTCAAAACCTGTGCTGTTTTATAGTTTTTAACGTCTAAAGGATTAGGGTCTAAATTATTTTGGTTTGGTTGATCACCTTCTTTATTTATTAATTCCGGAACTGGTTTAACTTCTTCTTGTAATGGTTCATCATTACTAAAATCTAGAGGCTTTGAATCCAAAAAATTTATAATTTCTTCGGTTATGTCAAAACTATTTTCTAATCCATCAGAATGTTCATTCTCTTTTTCAATAGCTTTTGATTTGGATAATTTTTTAATTTGTCGGTTCAGATACCAAGATGTACTTCACAGCGTTTCCTAAACAGAAACCTAAACCCCAAGCCTCAATAACTTTTATTGCTTCGTAAGGGTTTTCTTCCCCACCATAGTGGGGTGGATGATTAACGTGTTCTTTCATTGGTTTTTGTTTTTGTAATTTATTCTATATTCACTAGTAATAGCCAACACTATTATAACGATTACGGTGAAATTATCAGGTTGTTTTCCTTGTGTCCATTCATAAAAAGTTTTTAAAAAAAGGAAAATCCAAATAACAGCTATTGTTAAAGTGAACAAATGTTTTAAAATATTTCGATCCATTATTTTTTGTTTTTATTGATTCTAAATTTTTTCTCAAATTTCTTCCACCCATCCTTGTCGAATTGCGCTACAAGTAAGTAGTTTCTAACTTCCAATTCGTGCAAATCACAAACACCAATTCCGTTAATGTCTAAGTCTGGAGAGAATCTTTTTGTTGCAGGTGCGCCACATTTAATGCAGGTCATTTTCTTTTTAGTTTTCGTCTTGCTACCTCAATTTGTTTTTCGAAATAGTGAGGTTTAATGGTTGATTTTTCAACCGAACAATAATGGATTAATTGGTGTTCGCAATAGTCAATGTGCTTTTCTAAAGCGTTTTTTGTTGGGTCTATGTATCTAAGCATTTTTCAGTTTTTTGGATTTTAAAAATAGTTGGTGAAATTCAGAGGGTAATTTTTAAACCACCCTCCAAATATAAAGAGACTACTTTGGAAATGAAAATTTTTCTCCAAGTAATTCAATACATTAGTTCTCCTATTAAACATTTGTGGAAGAAAATTTAAAAAGTTTTTCAGTTACATTTTCGCTTCTTCCTGCTTTCATATAAGATTTAATATTTCCACTCCATATACATTCAAAGTCATTAGGTGCGTCATATTCACTTACAAATACTTTATGTCCAATAATACTCATATCTCTACACCATTGCCAAAATTTATCGTGGTCAAAGTCTTTAGATGTTGAATATTGCGTTGTGTTTTTATATGGTATGTCACAATAAATTATACTTTCATTAGGTATCACAAGTTTATCATAATCACAAGCGTAAAAATCTACTCAAATAACATTTGGTAATTGTTTTAAAATATTATCAATACTTTCTTTTGTATAATTTCGTTTTGTGTAATTCCCATTATATCCACCATCAAAAAACCTACCATTATAACTTGCCATAAAACCAATCCACCCTATTTCAGCGTTTGTAAAAAAAACATTTGTTTTATTATTAAATTCAGTCCTTGCTTTGTCATATACATCTTTTGGTATGTCATTTAAAAATGATTTTCCATTACACAAATCTTTCCACATTTCAATTAGATAGATGTTTTTATCTGATGCTATTCTATTACCTTTTACCTTGTCAATTACATTACAACCTCCAACAAAAGGTTCAATATAATATTGTTCTTCTTTTCTGTCTTGTAAAATGATAGGTAGTATTTTATTTGCTATCCTATCTTTTCCTCCCATATATTTCATACTCTAAAACTTTTTAAATTTTCTATTCGTTTTCAAATTAAAATTACTCTCTTACCTTGCTTTAAGGCTTCAATAGCTTGTCCGAAATTTTGGTTTTCTACCATTTTATTGTGGGTTTTAATTATACTCCGCCCAGAGCATTATTTTAAGATTTGTGATTTGGGGTGAAAACTATTGTTAGGTGTGTTAATTGACCATCTTTTTGTTTTCCCCATTGAACCTTATCGACAGACACAAGGTTTATCCCCATTAAATTAGGGATAATGTCAATTGGTAAAGGGCAATCAACTCCGTTAATGATTTGTTCAATCGTAGCTTCTTCCGAAATAGAAGGTTTTATTCCAGAACAAAAACCATCATACACCATTTCTGTTGAGCCTTTTTCTTTTTCGTAGAAGAAAAATTCTGTACCATTAGCATCCGTGATGACGTATCCATCATCGTTTGCTGTTCTATCAATTTTGATAGGTTGTTTTAAGTTTAAATCTCTCATTTTTATTTTGTTTTTACTGATTACTTTTTCTTTTCAAACACACATCAATGCACCAATTTCTGTATCGGTTTCTAAGTGATGTTGGTTTTCTTCTGTGCTTCTCAAGGTCTTCTTTTTCTTTCAAAGTCATGTTCCTGAATTTCTTAGTGAAAAAGAACGACCACCAAAATCTTAGTTCTAATTTGGTGAATAGTTTTTCCAAAAAATCTTTCAAGAATAGAGTAATGGCAATAAGTAGATACAAGAAAATTAATAGTGAGACGATGAAAATTAAGATTATTTTTTCTCGTTTTGTTGTAAACGCAAACCCTTCATCTTCGTAATACATTCCAGCAAAGAAAATATTGATTCCAAAGTAGATTACTGCTGCTATTGTAATTATTATTTCAGTCATTTTTTGATTTGTTTTTGTTCTACAATTTCAATTAGTTTTTCAACCGCTTCATCCCCTTTAAAAATTTCGTTTTCAAGATTATAAATGTACCACCCTTCTTCATCTAAGCACACTTTAAACTCACCGTTTATTTTTGGAATTAACCAAAAAAAGGCAGATTGCCATGTTGGAGCTGAACAATTATTTTTATGGTTATTCAACTCTATAAGTTCACTATTTGTTGTCTTGTATTCATAATAGTGACCTATTTCAGCATTTAACCAATACCACCAACCAAAACAAATTTCGTTAAATCCTAATGCTTTCATTCTCAAAGCTAAAGGATATGGCACAAACTCTGATTCTAATTTTTTCATATTATTTCTTTTTAAATTGTTCAGTTAATTCTTCAAAAGTTATAGATGCACCTGATGTTCTCCAATATTCTTGACCTGCTTTCCAAATAGCTTTAACTTCTTCCTCACTATACATTCTTTCAGCTTGTAAAGAATTTAAATAAGCAATGACTGCCTCTTCTTCTTTTTCAAAAACTCCTAAGTATTCAACCTTGTTATTTCTCCTAACTTGTGCTAACCATTTATTACTTTGTTTATGCCAAGAAACACCAGTAAATTTAGAAGTTTTATTTTTTCTGTCTTTACTTGAGTTTTTTCTATTTGTTACTAATTGTAGATTACTCAAATGATTATTAAGTTTATTCCCATCAATATGGTCTACTAACAATCCATCATATTTATTAGGTGTGTGATTTAAAAAAGCAACAGCAACTAACTGATGTACTCTAAATGTTTTTTGCTTTTTATAGTCTGATAAGTTTACATAAGGGTATCCTACAGTATCTACAGATTGTTTTAAAAGTTTATCTTTAGTTACATAAGTAATATTACCTTTTGTAATTGTTCTTGATATACTTTTTATATTACCATAGTTACTAACTTCATATAATCCTTCATATCCAATTATTTCTTTCCAAATTTCTTCCATAATTTATATTTATTAGAATACAAAGATACAATATATTTCTTAATTGCCATTTAACGTGTCAAAGTATTTTCCTTAAATATTTTAAACCAATAATCTTTAGCTGCATCAGATTTAGCACCATCTACAAATCCATTTTCATAAGTTATATCATTACCATGTGCAACTCTATCATTCTTAAATATTTCAGCAACTTCTTCAAGTGTTTCTTGTTTAGGTTCTTGCTCATCCAATATCCTTTCACATTTTTTACCACAATTTGAATATTCTAAACTATTAGCACAAGTACATTTCACATACTCTTGTTTAGGTTCTTCTGAACCAAATTCTTCTTCTAAAGCATCATCAAGTTCTTTGTTGAGTTTATCCCATTTTTTCTGTTTAGGTTTTTCTTGTGGAATAATAGCCTCATAGTTTTCATAAATTCCCTCAATAACACTCCCATCAGGAAGCCTATCAACATATTGACCGTCTTCTAATCTTTTAACCTCAACAAAATTAATTTGTCCATTTTTAGAACAAAACCATTGAAGAAACTCATCATCAATACTCTGAACACCATCTTCAATTAGATTTGGGTCTGTTGTTAGAATTACTTTGGATGCTCCTTCTAAGTCTTTAGATAGTAAATAGGATACTTTAACTAATCTACCATCTGCTGTAACAATAGAATCATTTTCATTTATATCTTCTTCATCAGAAGTGATGTAGATGTTTACATTTTCTCCTCTTGGTATATCTTTATCTGACCTTAATATTAGAGAGTTAGTATCAAGAAATTTGCCTATTTTACTTGGTTTATCTGTTGGTAAGACGTGTATATTTTTCATTTTATTCTGATTTAAAGGATTCGTTAATTAAAATATCTTTGTATTCACGGAACATTTTTTCAAGTTTAGACCAATAAGTCGTTTTGAAAGAACTTACATAACTTTGTTGACTTATAACAACATTTTTCAAAGTATCGTAACTTAAAATTTTACTAATAAGAGTTTTATTTATTTTTTCTAATTGCTCATTTAGATTAGTTATACGACCTATTTTGTTTCTTTTAAACCCCCCAAGTCCATCATCGAAGGCAATTAAAAAAATACAACTATTCCCTTTGTTAAAAGTTAGGTAAATATTCTCAACGCTTTCTTTTGAAGAAAGTGGGTATCTTGGGTCATTATTTAAACTATATTCGAACTGTAACCCTACTTTTACATTATTACTTAGTGTCACTAATTGAAACGGTTTGAAGTGAATATCTAGCTCATTTATGGTCTTATTATCAAAATTTACTTTTGATTTGACAGTGTTATAGTGAACATAGGCTTTTAGGTTAATTTCTTCCACCATTTTTGAATAACTTATTTCGCCTTTAGCGACTTTACTTTCAAGGTCTCTAAGTTCAGCTGTTTTTAAGAATCTATCCATGTTTTTCAAGAATTAATAGTTTCATGTTTAGCTTATCAACAGGTATTCCTTTTGATTGTATTAGTGATATAAATGATTCTTCTTTTGTTTTAACCCATCTTTCTATCACGGATTTATAATTGTAGTTTTGATAATGCTGTTCATTCATCACTTTTTCAACATAGTTCTCACAATCAAAATCAAATTCTTTGTATTTTGAGATAGTACCTACTATTTTATATTTTAGCAATTCAACATTCCAGTCTCCGTAATTTGTGGAAATGTTATACGGACTACCATCTCTTAAAAAATCTGTATAGTTAATGACTGCATGAGTTTTGAATTTAACTATTTTATGATTTACACTTTTATTTGGCATTAATATTGCCAAAAGTTTATCTGTTATTTTCATCATTTTTCAAGTTCTTTTAATTGTTTTCACAAGTTTTGCTTTCATTAAAATAGTTTTTCAAGGATTATACAACCATCATTATCTTCCTGATTCATTCTTTGAAAACGCCCTGTGTTCAAACTCAATCTGGTTGATTGCTTGATGTCAACTTCTATTTTAGATAAAGATTCTCCGATTATTTTGTCACAGTTTGTTTTGGAGAGTTTGTACTGAAATGGCGTTTTTTCAGAAGTTGTTCCAATTATGACAACTTCTTCGTTGTGTTCATAGGTGTGTTCATAGGTTAGATTGAACTCCTCCCCGATTTTTTGTAGAAATAATTGTCCTTTCATTTAAAGTAATTTAAAATTCTCATTGCTCTTTCAACATCTTTAGCCGTCAAGCCTTTTGTCGAGTGTGTTTTTATAAAATGATCCTTATGCTCCAAAAGCATATCCGGTTCATCATCTAAAATGATATAGTTATAATCCACACCTAATTGTTTCCTTTGCCAATTTTTACCGTTATCAGAATGAATGTGAGTGTCTATCCATTGTTTTATCTCAACACCTCTTGGTATTGACAAATGAACTTTTTTATTTGGATCAAGGTAATGATAAGCTCTTATTGTGATTCCAACAATTTTATCCCAAAACCAAAATCCCTCTTGCTTCATGAACTCTTTTGTGCTTTCTAAATCGAATTTCCTCCATGAAGAACTCAAAACTATCTTAGGTTCAGTCCATTCAGAATCGAGTAAATAATTAGGTTTTACCATAAGTTTTTTGAACTGTAATTGTCGTGCATCGACCAATCCCCACATCCCATCTTTTAATTTTTCAGGTGTGGCTAAAACTCCGTCAATATCGAGAAAGAAGTAAATGTCCATTTTAAACAAGTTCGGCAATACGTTTACTTAACTCTTGAATAGTTTCAGTTGATTTTTGAATTGCTTTATTTTCTTTTGCAATTTCTCTTAGGCAATAATTTTTAACAAAAGTTTTAGCGCAACGAATATCCGTTGTGTATAATGTTGATAGTTCATCGAAGTCAGTACTGTTAAACCTATCTTGTATGTCGTATTTGTTAATATTTGCAATAAAACCTTTTGAACCATTTTCTTTGAAATGGATGTTGCCTTCAATGGATATGAAACCACCGTATTTTTCTAACTTATAGACAGTTCTTTCAGTTATTTCTTTTTTGTAGGCACTGTAAAAAATATCTCCTAAACGGACATCTTTTGCTTTTTTATACTCTTCCATGTTTTATATTTTAGTGGATTCTTTTATTAATTCTCGACCTTTTTTAGCCATTGACAATGAAACACCGTGAAATTCAAGTTCTTCACACAGAGAATCAATCATGGCTAACATTTCTGGTGCTTTGCTAATTAGTATAGCATTAGCTCTCATTTCCTCGATAGGTATTTCTGTTCCACCGTCTTGTTTTCTCGTGAATTTACAAATAACTGTTCCGTTCTCATTTGCGAATAAATAATGAGGGTCAGCGTCCGTGCAGCAGGAAAACCAATTTCCTTTTGTTCCTTTAAATTTCATTATCTTATTTTATTAAATTGGTGTATTTTACAATCCTCAATAAAATTATTCAGTTCCCAAATGTTGTCTTGGGCTAAGCCATTGAAAAAATTGGTATTGTGTAAATTAATTGATTTATTAGAAGCGTATTCACAAATGTCAAGGTAAGATAATTTACCAATATCTATTTTATAAATTGATAAAAACAATTCAAATACCCTTAGAGTGTTATCGCTTATCATGGCTATTAAGAAAAGAGTTTATCGTAAACATCGTAAATATCAGATACGGTTTTAATTTTCATTTCCATTATCGAATCATCGTCCAATTCAACTTGTAAAACTTTTTCAAGCTCCATTTCAAGCTCAATTAAGTCTAATGAATCTAAACCCAAATCATCTATCAAATCGGAATGATCAAAAATATATTCGCGCTCTACTCCAAATAGTTTTTCTATTGTTTCTTTAACCAGTGCTTTAACTCTTTTTTCCATTTATTAATTTAATTTAAAACAAAAATAGTCTTTTTATTGCTGTAAATAAAAATATTTAAAAAATAATTACAAAAAAAGCTACCCAAATTGAGTAACTTTCATAATTTATTTGTTGTTGTTGTTATTGCTGTTCTTGGTCTTGTTCGCTTTCGATAGCTTCCTCATAACACTCACCTACATTTGGTTGTTCTTCCGTTTCGGAATCCGATTGTTTAAAAAAGAAAATATCTAGTATTTCTGTTTTTTCGACCTTTACAATCTCTGAATCAACCAAAAGAGAACTAAGATGTTTCTCTACTGATTCAGTAGCTTTTTTAACGTTTTCAGATTCGACAAGGTAAGCATATTTATGTGCCTTTTTCTTTTCTTCATCAGTTACAACTTGAACATTCACGAATACCTTGTAAATAGGATTTTCAAGATTTACGACAGAAACAATTTCGTTGATCTTGTAAGGGACAATACTTGTTACTTTAAATTCTCCGCGAATGTAAGCGGCTAATTCTTCATAAATCCTTGCTTCTACATCCGTGTAGGTTTCCCCTTGAAAAAGGTAAGGTTCGGTTACTCTTTTAAAAGTGCCGTTCTCTAATTGTTTTGTGTAGCGAACTTTCGCTAAATAGAAATTAGTCATTGTTATCGGTTTTTCTGGTTCTTATTGATTTTGTTTTAATGGGGTGCGCGGTAAATATCCACGATTTAAATCTACCCAATCCTGAAAGGTTACGTGCCTCTTGAATTGCTTTAACCTCGTCTTGTGCATCCACTATCATTGCTGGTGCAGTAATGAAATCTCGTTGGATTCCGATTTTAAAAGTTGCCATGTTAGCTATTTATTTGTTTCATTAATAATTCGTACTCGTCCTCTGTTTGAGGTTCTGGTGATGATGGATTGTCCAATTCATCCAAACTTTGGGTCATGTCAAAAATGACTTGTTCTTCCGGACTAACTTGTTCTTCTTCTTTAAAAAGCTCTGCAACCGTTTCTCTTTTGTTGAAATCTGGAACAATCTCCTCTACATTTGGTAATGGTTCGCGTTTAACTGTTGTTTGTGAATTTTGAACAAGAGCAGCATCGCCTTTTAAACCAATATTTTGTTTTTCTTTAATCTCCAAAGACGGATCACCCAAAACAGGATTTGTGGTTTCGTTTGAAACTAAATTCTGCATAGGTTTTAATACAGGTGCTTCTACCTTTTTGTTTTCTAAAACAGGATTAATAGAAACGGCTTTTTGTGATGGCTCATTAACAACTTTGGCTACTTCAATTGGTTTTTCAACTGGAGTAGTTATTGGTTTTTCAATTTTAATTTGAGCCTTTTCGTTAATGTTATTGGGCAATTGTTTTGCTTGTGGCACACTTTGTTCATCTTCCATAGCAAGTAATTCCTCAATACTTTCTTCAAAGTCAGCATCTTCTGCACTAAATGAATTAACCATTCTTGATCCCTTTTTTTCTGGAATTTCAATACTCATGTTTTGATTCTCCAACTCAAGTACTTTACTAAGATTTGGTGTTTTCGTTCCCGGAATAGTTAACAATGTTTTGAAGTGTCTTTTCATGATGGTTTTTTTGTACATCTCCAAGTCCCACTTTTCGTAAACATTACCTTGACTAAGGGCTTCTATTTTTTTAAGTTCCCAATAAGGCATGAACTCAAAAACTAACTCACCTGTTGGTAGTAAGGCGCGTGAATAAGCACCGAATATTTCTCTTGTTTTGTTTTCTTCTTCGCTTTTAGCGTATTTAACCTCGTGTACCAACTTTGCTGAAATTGGGTCGTCTATGAATTTTTCATCACAATAGACGATACGTGCCGAAATATCTCTGACACTTCCTGTTTCTTTCAACAAGGCTATAAGTCCCATGTAGGAAGGCTCTAAACAACAAACACTACCCCTTCGAGGTATTAAGTAAGCCATTCTCAATACTGGATTCAGGGTAAGGTTAGTTCTTGCAATGTTGACAACCGATTCAATTATTGAATCAGGATCACACAATTGTAGTTTAGGGTTTTTGCTTACAATTTTCAACGCAAAACCTAATTCAGTATTAGCCCTTTCAGGATCAATAGACATGAATTTTGCGTAACTGTTTTTAATCGCGCGTTTCCAATTTGGAATCACTTTTTTTTGTTCACTCATAATTAACGATTGTTTGATTTATGTTAAGAAGTTCATTATATAATCTACTTCGTTCTCTAGTTATTTCTCTTTTAGGAAATTCTTCAATTACGTCTTTCACCGTTAGACAATCAAATTGTTGGCAAAGTCCATTCCTGTATGCCTTCAATTGTTCGATAGCAATATTTTTTTCTTCCTCTTTCATTTCAGAAAGGTAAATACGCTTAATTGGAGTACTGAATTTATTTTGCATCCGTATAAATTATTACATAGTTTTTAAAAGCGGAAGGGTGGGAGGAAATAAGACAACTTTCTGAAAGCAAAATCACAACACCACCCTAACGCCTTTACGACTACTCGACTAACCGATACAAAAGTAAAAATATTTTTTAAATAATTCTACAAAGTAAAATATTTTTTAATTTTTTTTCAAAAACTCACCGATAGTTCCTCCGGGGTGGTTTAATCTAAAACTAATCATGTAGTTATCATCAATCATAGCTAGTGCCATGCTTTGAAGTAGGATAACATAATTAGAAATGCTAACGGTAGGCACAATGTTATTTGGTTCTGCTTCATGCTTTGTTGGACAATATAAATGTAGAATTTCGTCCATGTCTAATTCATTAGCAAGGTTTTTATTGCTGCTTAAGAATATGATTACTACATTAGGTTTTGAATGGTATAAATTCTTTAGAAAAACTAACAATTCTGACGTTAGCCCAGATTTGCTAATAGCAAAAACAACATCTTGATTACGAATTACTCCCATGTCACCATGAACAGCATCAACTGGATTAAGGAATATGCTATTAAATCCCAAACTTGCATAAGTACTTGCTGCCTTTTGAGCAACATGACCGTTTTTACCAATTCCAGTAAAATATATCGTTCCTTTACAACTTGATAGTAACTGTAAGGCGTTACCAAAATTAGGAGAATTGATTTCAAATAGTTCAGAAAAACTGTCTGTAATAAGCTCTAAGTGTTCCAGAATTTTGTTTTTGAGTAGATCTTGCATTTTAATAGTTTTTACTTAGTTGTTGTTTATCTCTGATTATAGTATTGAAGAATTGACCTTCTACTAATCTATTTCCATCAAAATAAAGTTTATGTTGGAAAACATCAAAATTATATTGGTGGATAGGGATAAAGTTAAAAGTGAAAACAATTCCCTCTTTTCGTAGATAGTGTATTTTCTCCAAAATAACATCGTGATTTAGCCCCCACTTTTCTGGGCGCAAGTCTAGGTTATCCACATTATAAAAATCACCGTTCTTTATTAAAGTCATTCCGAAAGAGGTGTGTCCGAAACCTTTGTTATTAGGACAATTTTCTACTTCGGTAACATGGTGGGTATAGTTAAGGTCTATTGTAGCAAAAGAGTGGTTATGATCAATAACCTCTTTTTCAATTCTAAGAATTGATTCTCTTACTTTACGCAGTTGACCTAAATCTTGAATATCTAAATAAATATCGTCTGCATCCACTATCCAATAATAAGGATCATTGGTGTGTTTTGTTGGAGTAAGGTTTGCTAAAGCCGGGTTAATCCAGTTCTTTTCTCCATTAACGATATAAGAAAGCAGGTTATTTTGCCAATCATAATGATCATAATCTGTGTACTTTGGAACAATAGGATAAGGAGAATCCTTAATAGTTCCGTCTTCACAAATTATGGTAATGCTACTACCATGAAAAACAGTAATCCAAAAATCATGTAAAAACTCCGGATCTAAAACTGTTTGGTTTCCTCGATTATGGAATTTTAG
>JACCDW010702517.1_pt1 | contig 13815 bp, 19 predicted proteins | sample 7449781 | NCBI WGS metagenome assembly JACCDW01 (sample SAMN15323449, study PRJNA562643) | freshwater metagenome | isolation source: river surface water | place: USA:Blue River Watershed | collected 2017-08-18 | reverse complement strand
GGAAGCGAACTCGACGAACTCGAAGCCGCACAGGCCCATGGGGTTGTCAAACAGATCAGCCATGTGAATTTCTCCATGCAAAGGTTCGCCCTGCCCTTTCGGCGGCAGGACGGAAAACAAGAAAAGTGGGGAGAAACAGCTGACAGGCCGAGGGGCCGTCAGCTCACAGGCTCGGCGGCGCGCAGGGCTTGCCCCGCGTGCTGCGCGCGAGGTGGATGCCGACGATCAGGACCTGGAAGGACATGCGGTGATTGTCGGAGCTGCACGCCACTTTGGCAAGCCAGTGCATGCTCAGGCTGTGGCTGGCCGCACCACCGCAGGTTCGCGAATGGGCAGGTTGACCAGGGCGGCGGCAGCGGCCAGCACGATGTCGGCGTACCACATCCAGTTGTAATCACCAAAGTGCGTGATCGCCAGGCCACCCAGCCAGGCGCCCATGAAGCCGCCGATCTGGTGCGACAGCAGCGTCATGCCGAAGAGCGTGGCCAGGTAGCGCGCGCCAAAGAGCTTGCCCACCACCGTGGCCGTGGGCGGCACCGTGGCCAGCCAGGTGAAGCCCAGCCCGGCCGCAAAAAGGTAGAAGGTCCACGCGGTCTTGGGCAGCAGCAGGTACAGGACCACCAGCACCGCACGCGAGCCGTACATCCAGGCCAGCACATGCTTGCTGCGATAGCGGGTCACGGCCGAGCCCGCATAAAGGCTGCCCAAAATGTTGGCCAGGCCGATGATAGCCAGCGACCAGCTCGCCACCGAGGCCGGCAAGCCGCACAGCTGCACCTCGCCGGGCAGGTGCGTGACCAGGAAGGCGATATGGAAACCGCAGGTGAAAAAGCCCGCGTGCAGCATCCAGTAGCTGGGCGTGGCAAAAGCATCCTTGAGGGCCTGCCTGAGGCCGGTGTCCGGCTCGGGATGGGCCTGCAGGGCATGGGTGCTGGCGGTCAGCTTGCCCACCAGCGGCAGCGCAGCCAGCGTGAGCAGCGCTGTTGTCCACATCGCACCCATCCAGCCCAGACTCTGGATGAGCTTCTGAATGACCGGGGCAAACACGAACTGGCCAAAGGAACCGCCGGCGTTGATCACCCCCGAAGCGGTACCGCGCGCTTGCGCGGGCATGCGCTGGGCAGCTGCGCCAATGAGCACCGAAAAGCTGGCCGCGCCCGAACCCGCGGCCGACAGCACCCCCAGCGTGATGGCCAGCCCCATGCCGCTGGTCATCAGCGGAGTGAGGGCCGTGGCCAGCGCCAGGAGCAAGACTCCGGCAAACAGCACCGGACGCGGACCGTGGCGGTCGGCCAGGGCACCGGCCAGGGGCTGGATGGCGCCCCAGACAAACTGACCGATGGCCAGCGCCAGACTCAGGGTCACGATGCCCAGGCCGGTCGAGGTGTTGATGGGGCTGACGAACAGGCCGATCGACTGGCGCGTGCCCATCGTGACCATGAGGATGCCGGCGGCGGCCAGCGTGACGGCCATGGCGCCGGGGTGCTTGAGGGTGCGGAACAAGGGGAACTTTCGAAGGAAAAACCCAGTGATCCTAGCGGTTTGGTACCCTGCGCGCCGACAGACAGGCGGCAACCCAGCAGGGCGCTAGACTTCGCCAAACATCCGGTTGCGCACACCATGCCCTTTCTCCTGATCCTGACCACCGTGGGCGACGAGCCCAGCGCACAGCAGCTGTCGCGCACCCTGGTGCAAGAAGGTCTGTGCGCCTGTGCCCAGATCGAGCGCATCGACAGCGTCTACCGCTGGAAAGGCGAAGTGGTTCTGGAGCCCGAGTGGCGCATCCTGTTCAAGACCGCGGCAGACCGCTACGCCCAGGTCCAGCAGCGCCTGCGCGAACTGCACCCCTACGAACTGCCCGCCATCTACAGCCTGCGGCCCGAGCAGGCGCTGCCGGCTTTTGCCGACTGGGTCACACAAGCCTAGCCATTCACACGATGGGGTATTGCCAGCCGGGCAGGAGCTTGCGCACACTGGCAGCTTTGAGGAGGTGCCCCATGCGCGGCAACGTCAACACCATGTCGGACCTGTTCAAACAGCTCGGGCTGCCGGCCGATCCTGGCTCCATCCGTGACTTCATCGCCCGCCACGAGGGCGCATGCGTCAACTGCACACTGCCCCACGCCCCCATCTGGACCGAAAGCCAGCGCGCTTTTCTGGAGCAGGCCGTGGCCGACGATTCCGACTGGGCCCTGCCCGCCGAGGAGCTGGCAGGCATGCTCGGGCACTGAACCGATCCTGCTCAGGCCATGCGGCGCTGGCACACCGCCTGCGCCAGCGCATCGAGCACCGGAACGGTCTGCTCGAAGCTGATGCAGGCATCGGTGATGGACACGCCGTACTGCAAGGGCTGGCCGGGTTTCTGGTCCTGGCGGCCTTCGTGGAGGTGGCTCTCGACCATCAGGCCCATGATGCGTTGGTCGCCAGCTGCGATCTGGCCTGCCACATCGTGGGCGACTTCGATCTGCCTGGCGTGCTGCTTGCTGCTGTTCGCATGCGAGACATCCACCATCACCTGTGGTGCCAGACCTGAAGCCTCCAGCACCTTGCAGGCCGCGTCCACATCGGCCGCGGAATAGTTGGGCGCCTTGCCGCCGCGCAGGATGATGTGGACGTCCTGGTTGCCGCGCGTCTCGAAAATGGCGGCCTGCCCCATCTTGGTCATGCCCATGAAGGCGTGCGGCGCCTTGGACGCCACCACCGCATCGGCCGCGACCTTGACACCGCCATCCGTGCCGTTCTTGAAGCCGACCGGACACGACAGGCCACTGGCGAGCTGCCGGTGGCTCTGGCTTTCGGTGGTGCGCGCACCGATCGCGCCCCAGGTGACCAGGTCGCTGATGAACTGCGGGCTGAGCAGGTCCAGGAACTCGGTGGCGACTGGCAGGCCCAGGTCCAGCACATCGAGCAGCAACTTGCGCGCCATCTCCAGGCCTTCGTTCATGGCGAAGCTGCCGTCCAGGTGCGGGTCGTTGATGTAGCCCTTCCAGCCCACGGTGGTGCGCGGTTTTTCAAAATACACACGCATCACCACGATCAGGTCTTTGGCGTGCTTGTCGGCCTCCACTTTCAGGCGCTTCGCGTAGTCGATCGCCTGGTCGTGGTCATGGATGGAGCATGGCCCCACCACAACCACCAGCCGGTCATCGCGACCGTGAAGTACGTCGGAGATGGCCCGGCGTGAGCTCTCAACCAGGGCAAGGTGTGCTGGCGTGGCGGGCAGCCGCTCTTCGAGCAGTGCGGGGGTCATGAGCGGGCGCACCGAGGCAATGCGGGTGTCGTCGATACGGGTCTTGTCTTGGGTCGATAGCATGGGGCTCACCAGATAATCTGTGCAAAGTGTAAAGGCCCGTCATGACCGAAACCCTGCCGCCACCCCTGCTCGAGCATGTCTGCGATCTGGCAGTGACCATCGCGCCTCCTGTCGAAGTCGGTCAGACACCGGCCGGTCTGCGCCGCATGATCCCGATCACCGGTGGCATCGTCCGAGGCCCGCGCCTGAACGGCAAGGTGCTGGCCGGTGGCGCGGACTTTCAGCTGATCCTGGGCGGTGGCACGCAGGCCCACCTGGATGCGCGTTATGTGATCGAGCTTGACGATGGCACGCGGGTGTTCGTACAGAACACCGCACTGCGCTTTGCATCGCTCGGCAATTCGCAGCGCATCATGCGTGGCGAACCGGTGAACCCGGCCGACATTTACTTCCGATGCCAGCCCAAACTGGAAGCGGCTGGCGAGAAATGGACCTGGCTCAGCGAAAGCCAGTTCATCGGCAGCGGCCGCCGGGCTCCAGACGGGGTGTTCCTGAGTTTTTACCGGGTGTGTTGAACCACGGCTGCTGTCGAGCAGGGGTTGGCTCAATCCCGGAGGCTCGCTGGTGCAGCTTGCCTGTAACCCAGGCGTCAGCAGTCAGGGTTAACGCGATGTGTCATCGGCGAGCACCTTCTTACGATGGCGCGACATCCCAATCTACCGGTCCCCACGCTCCATCCGATGAACAAAGTCATCATCACTTGTGCCGTCACAGGCGCCATCCACACGCCTTCCATGTCCCCCTATCTGCCGGTGACGCCAGAAGAGATCATTGAGGCCTCGGTGGAGGCGGCCCAAGCGGGCGCGGCCATCATCCACCTGCATGCGCGCGACCCGGTCACGGGCAAGCCCGACCAAAGCCCCGAAGCCTTCGGAAAGTTTTTGCCGCAGATCAAAAGCCGCACCAACGCCGTGCTCAACCTGACCAGCGGCGGCTCGCCCTTCATGAAGATCGACGAGCGGATTCAGCCCTCGATGCGGTTTTCGCCCGAAGTGGCGTCGCTCAATCTGGGCTCGTTCAATTTCGCGCTGTTCCCGATGCTGAACCGCTTCACCGAGTTCAAACACGACTGGGAACGCGAGCACCTGGAAAACAGCCGCGACCTGATCTTTCGCAATACCTTCAAGGACATCGAATACGCACTGAAGGCCTGCGCGGAAAACGACACACGGTTTGAGCTCGAGTGCTACGACATCGGGCACCTCTACAACCTGGCGCACTTTGCCGACAAGGGCACCATCAAGCCGCCCTTTTTCATCCAGTCTGTCTTTGGCATCCTGGGTGGCATTGGCCCTCACCCCGAAGACGTGATGCACATGCGGCGCACTGCAGACCGCCTGTTTGGCGACCAATACCAGTGGTCGGTTTTGGGCGCGGGGCGTCACCAGATGCGCATCGCCGCGATGGGTGCCAGCATGGGCAGCCACGTGCGCGTGGGCCTGGAAGACAGCCTCTGGCTGGGCAAAGGCACTCTGGCCAAGAGCAATGCCGAGCAAGTGCGCCAAGCGCGGCAGATCATCGAAGGCCTGGGTCTGCAGATCGCCACGCCCGACGAGGCCCGGCAAATTCTGGCGCTCAAGGGCGTACAGAAAGTCAACTTCTGAGCCCTCGGCCCTCACTCATCACCTTTTAAAAAACAGGAACACACATGTACAGCCAATGGGCACTTTCGATCGATGACGCCAAGGAAATCGCCAACGCCTGCCGCGCCTGTGCAGTGCAAAACGGCTGGAACGTCGTCATCGCCATCGTCGATGACGGCGGACACACCATGTACCTCGAACGGCTCGACGGCACCCAAAAAGCCTCCAGCGTGGTCGCCCAGGAAAAAGCCAAGACCGCCCTGCTGTTCAAGCGCCCCACACAAGCCATCGAGGCCGTGGTCGCCAAAGGCCGCAACGTGATGATGATGCTGCCCGGCGCGACGCCCATCGAGGGCGGCTTGCCCCTGGTACGCGATGGCCAGTTTGTTGGTGCCATCGGTATCTCAGGCGTGCAGTCGCATGAAGATGGCGTCGTAGCCGCGGCCGGTGTGGCGCATTTCGCCACCCTGTGCTGAAACGCCGCACACGATCCGTTCACACTTTCTCTCGCTCAACCACACCCTCAGGAGACAACACCATGAAACGCCGTCATTTGCTCGCCCTGGCCACCACCGCCACACTCGCCACCACACTCAGCACAACGCCAAGCGCATTTGCGCAAAGTGCGGGCTATCCCAACCGCCCGATCAAGCTGGTGGTGCCTTTTGCCGCGGGCATCTCGCCCGATGTGGTGGCCCGCCTGATCGCCGACAAGCTGGGCACCGCCCTCGGACAGCCGGTGGTGGTCGACAACAAGCCCGGTGCGGGCGGCATGATCGGCGCAGTGGCGGCAGCCACCATGCCGGCAGATGGCTACACCCTGTTTTTCAGCGTCAAGGCCTCGCACGCCATTGCACCCAATGTGTACAAAGACCCCAAGTACAACCCGCCCCGCGACTTCAAGGCCGTCGCCCAGATCCTGCAAGTGCCCCATGTGCTGACCGCCACGCCCAAGGCGCCGTACAACAACATGAAGGAGCTGGTGGCGTACGCCAAGGCGAACCCGGGCAAGATCGACTTTGCCTCCCTGGGCGTTGGCTCGCAGCCCCATGTGGCCATGGAAGTCTGGTCGCAGCGGCTGGGCATCAAGCTCAACCACGTGCCCTACAAGACCAACCCTTCGCCCGATGTGATGAGCGGCCTGATCAGCTTGTCGGTGGAGGCATCGACCACCGCGATTCCGCTCATCAAGTCGGGCAAGGTCAAGGCCCTGGGCATCTCGGGTGCGCAGCGCATTCCTGGCCTGCCCGATGTGCCCACCATGACCGAGTTTGACGCCAACCTCGACGTCAACGGCGTCATCGGCAGCTCCTGGCACGGCATCTTTGCGCCCACTGGCACACCCAACGACATCATTGCCAAGCTCAACACCGAGATCGTCAAGATCGTGAAGCTGCCCGAGATCCAGGCCCGCCTGATCGAGCTGGGCCTCACGCCCACGGGCACCAGCGCTGCGGCGCTCGACACCGTAGCCAACAGCGACTACGCCTTCTGGAACAAGGTGATCAACGACCTGGGCATCAAGGCCGAGTGAGGGCAGACCGCCGTGATCGTTGAGCACCGCACCTACACCCTCAAGGCGCTGCACACGGGTGCGTTTCTGAAGCTGTACGAGCAAGCGGCACTGCCGCTGCAGCTCCAATACCTGGGGCACCTGATCGGGTTCTACGTTTCAGAGATCGGCCCGCTCAACGAGGTGGTTCACCTGTGGGGCTTTGCCAGCCTGGCCGAACGCGAGCGCCGCCGCGCCCTGATGGAGGCCGACCCCGCATGGGCGGTCTACCGTCAGGCGCTGCAGGAGCTGGACGTGGTCGTCGAACAAAGCACCAAGATCCTGCGCTCCACCGCTTTTTCGCCGACCATCGAATTCCACACACCGCCAACCGCATGAGCACGCCTGCCCCCCAACCCCGAACCAAGACAGCGGCTCGCCCCAGGCCTACGCCGCAGATCGAACGCATCGGCATGCTGGGCGTGGGCATCATGGGCCTGGCCATGGCGGTGAACCTGATGAAGGCAGGCTTTCAGGTCACGGGCTACGATCCCGACCCCAAGGCCATGAAACGCCTGAAGGCGGCCGGAGGCAAGGCGCGTCCATCGGCTGCCGATCTGGCGGGCGATGCCCAGGTCATCATCTGCTCGCTGCCCAGTCCCGAGGCCCTGCACGATGCGGCACAGCAGATCGCTGCTCTAGGCCAGCGCGGCTTGCTGGTGGTGGAAACCAGCACGCTCGACATCGCAGACAAAACCGCCGCCCGCAACACACTCAAAGCTAAGGGCATCGTCATGCTCGACTGTCCTTTGTCGGGGACAGGGGCGCAAGCCGTGCACAAAGACCTCACGGTCTATGCCAGCGGCCCCAAAGCGGCGATCAAGCAACTGGCGCCAGTCTTTGAAGGCTTCTCAAAAAATACTTTTGACCTCGGCGCCTTTGGCAACGGCATGAAGATGAAGCTGATGGCCAATTTGCTGGTGGCCATCCACAACGTCTCGACCGCCGAAGCGCTGCTGCTGGGCCAGCGTTGGGGCATCGCACCCAAGGACGCCGTCAAGGTGCTCAGCGATGGCGCAGGCGGCTCCCGCATGCTGCAGGTGCGCGGCCCGCTGATGCAGGACGAAGGCTGGAACACCGCCACCATGAAAGTCGGCATCTGGCAAAAAGACATGAAGCTCATCGCCGCTGCGCTGGCCGACGCCCAAGTGCCCGCGCCGCTGTTTGCCGCCACCGTGCCCGTCTACAACGCGGCCATGGCCCTGGGGCATGCCGAGCACGACACGGCAGCCGTGTTCGATGTGCTGTCGAGGATGTCGTCCTAGCCTGTGCGCAGGTCAATCCTGTGGCGTCACTTCCAGCTTGCCCAGGTCAAACCCTTTGTGGCGCAAGCGGGTGAGCAGGGCGTTGTAGCTGGCAGAGTCCACCTGGGGGCTTCGGGAGAGGATCCAGAGGTATTCCCTTTTGGGCTCACTGATTGCCACCAGCTGGTATTGGCTGTCCAGGTCGATGACCCAGTAGTCGCCCCACACGAAAGGCAGGAAGGACAACCACTCGGGCGCGAACCGCACCTGGAGCTTGGCCGAGGTGGGGGCGCCGAGCTGTTTGGCCACGCCATTGGCCTCGCTCAGCTCACCTCCTGCGGTGCGGCAACGGTTGATGACCTTGACCCGCCCATCGGCCATGAGGCTGTAATCGGCCCGGGTCGCGCCGGTGCATTTTTTCTGAAACCAGTTGGGGTACTTGGCAATCTCATACCAGGTGCCCATGTAACGACCCACATCGAGCGACGGGATCGTTTGAAGTGCCTGCCCCGAAGTGGGCGCTTCTGGCTGGGCGGCGCTGTCCCTGGCCCAGGCCGTCAAGGCGCTGGCACAGAGCAGGAGGGCAAAGGCGTGGTGCTTCATGGTTTCAATTCAAAACAGGCCGTCAGGTCGGCGGGCGCGGCGGGCGCTTTGCTGCGCAGGTAACGGCGGATGAAGGGTTCGGGTCGGTGGGGATGGGTTGTACCACTCCAGACCGCCCCCTTGGGGATCGTCAGGCCCCGCTCCGATGAGGCCAGCACCACCACCGACTCCTGCAAGCCACTGAACCTGACTTGCGCCAAAAGCCAATCGTCCTGCCCGATGAGCTGGACCATCCGGGCAGACAGGGAGTCCGGTGGGCTGAATTGCCGGATAGTCTGGAGTGCATCTGCATGCAGCCGCTCCGATGCCACCAAGCCCTGCACCTGGCGGCAGTTGCGGGTCAACTGCGTGTGCCATTGCGAAAGCTGACCTGCCACGTCCACAGGGCGGCCATCCACGAGCAAGAGCCAGCTGTCATCCGATGCCTGGATCTCCAGATGGCTGAGCGGCAGCCCAATGGCCATGGCCACCAGCACCACAGCAGTTGCCCGGTACCTCACTTGCTGAATGCGCAGGACTGCAACTGTTCCAGCGTCACGAAATCGAGCGCCCGCAGGTGGGTGGACTCCAGAAACACGGGCGGCGCAACACCGGCGTCAAAAGCTTCCTTCCAGCGCAAGGCACACAGACACCAGCGGTCGCCCGCTTGCAAGCCCTGAAAGCGGTATTCCGGGCGGGGCGTGATCAAGTCGTTGCCGCGCGACAAGGAAAACTGCAGGAACTCGGTGGTCATGCGTGCGCAGACCACATGGGAGCCGGTGTCGTCTTCACGGGTGTTGCAACACCCGTCCCGAAAATACCCGGTCAAGGGGTCATAGGAACAGGCGACGAGGGCTTGGCCGAGGACGTTCAAAGCGGGTGTGTTCATGGTCAAAACGGATGGAATTTAACGGCTTGCATGGGCAGGCGCCTGAACGCGCTGACGCGCCGCTGCTGCGACCCCTTGGCGATCCAGCATCCATTGCACGGGCTCGGCTCCGAGCTTGAGTGCCAGCCGAGTGGCTTGCCGCTGGACCTCGCAAGAGCGGGCGCGGCCTGTCAGGCGCAAGGCCCAGTCGGGCATCACATCCAGAGCAGCTTGCAGGACCAGTGCCATGAAAGGCCTGTCGAAAACATCGCTGGGATAAGACTCGATGATCTGCATGATTTCCTGAGCCCTTGCGTCGAACGCCAGCTCTTTCTGGAAATCCAGCAGTGCCAGATCGGTCGCTTGCAAGGTTGGAGGCAAATCGACCGCGCCCAGCAGGTGTCCGACCTGGGTCATTTCTGCGATGTAGCGGTCGCACTCCTGCGGGCTCAAGGGCTTTTTTGCCAAGTGCTGAAACGCTGAGAGAAACGCCGTGACTTCCACCAGATGCACCCAGCGGATGAGGACCGGCTCGTTGGCGGCATAGGGCCGCCCTTGCAGGTCGGTGCCCACCGCGTGCCCATGAATGGCGTTGACGCGCTCGATGGTGCGCATGGCCTGCATGCGCCCACCGTAGGTGGTGGCCGCCACAAAATACGCTGTTCGTCCCAGGCGCGCCTTGAGGTGGCGCCGAAAATCCGAATGGTCCCAGACAGCGGCCAACGCCCGGGGGTGCAAGGCCTGCACCATCAAGGACGAGAGGCCGCCCACCATCATGGCGGTGAAATGTGCGTGCACGCGCCAGGCCATGGACTCGGGTCCGAACAGGCCGGGGTCGCCGGGCGGGATCGTGAAGTCTTCCAGCGATGCGTGCGAGCCCGTGACGGCACGAAGCCGGTGGCCGATCGCTTCGATGGCCAGTCCCTGGAGCACTTGCGCAAGCGCCATGGACAACCCCAACCGATCAGTCGGCCTGGCTTGGCAATTTCGGTTCAGATGGCGGGCTGGGCTGTGCGTGCTCCTGGCGATCGGGGAAGCACATTTTTTCGCCATCCCACTTCTGGCCGCACCAGCAGTATCCCTCGGGGTTGATGATGCAGGTGCCGGTCCCGCAGCAGCGCTCATCTTCCATGGTTTTTTCTCCAAATATGCATGCACGAATGACTGACCAGCTCGCAAATGTCGCACAGTAACGAAACACCACGGGACACAAGGGATAAGCCTGCGGACTTCCGAGGCTCAGGGCAAGGACACCGACAGACCAGCGTTGCGCAAAGCCTGCAGGTCTTCGGGGGTGTCCAGGTCGGTGGTGTACTGCGCCAGCGGCGTGGGCCAGCGGTACACGCGTTGCGGATGCGCTTCGCGCCAGGCCTTGCCGATCTGCTGTTCGGGCAGCGCCAGCCATTCACGCGCGAGCTGCGCACTCAGCACCACCGGATTACCGGGGTGTCCCTGCACGCAGGGCACCACCATGTCGGCCTGCGCTGGGCGGCTGACAAAAGCGGCTTGCAGAGCGCTCACCGCATGGGCATCCATCAAAGGCTGGTCGGCCAGGCAGACCATGACGCCGACCTGCAGGTCGGCCAGTGCCTTCACGCCCTGGTGCAGGGAATGCATCTGATCGCTGCCGGGGGCCACTGCCACAAATGACAAGCCGGACGGCAACACGGCCAAGCCCTTGCTCAGGGCCTGCTGCACACCCTGCGTGTGCGGGCCGATGACCACGACGATGCGATCAATGCCTGCCGCCTGCAGGCTTTGCACCAGGCGGCAAACGATGGCTTGGCCGTCGATGCGGATCAGGGGCTTGGCGACGCCGCCCATGCGGGCACCGTTGCCGGCGGCCAGCACAAGGGCTGCCATGGGCTCAGGCACTGGCACAGGCGCTGACTCCGGCGGCTCCGCTCCCAAGGGCCTGCTTGGCTTGTGCCACCTGAATGCCTTGCGGCAAGGTGACCCCGTTCTTGACAGCGAGGATCTCGGCCATGATGCTGACCGCGATCTCGGGCGGCGTCTTGCTGCCGATGTAGAGGCCAACAGGGCCGCGCAGGCGGTCCATACGAGCAAGGGGCATGTCGAAATGCTCGATCAAGCGCTGGCACCGGGCCGCATGGTTTTTGCGCGAGCCCATCGCCCCCACATAGAAGGCCTGCGACTGCAGGGCTTCGAGCAAGGCCAGATCGTCCAGTTTGGGATCGTGCGTGACGGTGACGATGCAGCTGCGGCCATCGGGCCGCAAGGCGCGCACCGCATCGTCAGGCATGTCCCTGACCAGCCGGGCCTGGGGCACGGACCACGACGCGGTGTATTCCTCGCGGGGGTCGCACACCGTCACGGCAAAGCCCGAAAAAACCGCCATGGTGGCGAGGTACTCGCTGAGCTGACCGGCCCCGATGATCAGCATGCGGTACTCGGGGCCAAAAGTGTTGGCCAGCGCATGATCGTCCAGGCGCAGGGCGCTGGGGGTGGCCTGGCGCTGCAAGCTGACCTGCCCCGTCTGCAGGTTGGTGGTGCGACAGACCAGCTCGCCGGCTTCGAGCCTGGCTATCAGTTGCGCCAGCGCGTCTGGATCGGGATCGAACTCGAGCACCAGTTCCACCGTGCCGCCACAGGGCAGCCCAAAACGGTGCGCCTCGTCGGCCGTGACGCCATAGCGCAAGGCCATGGGCGCGCCACAGGCGCGGATGGCGCCTGTGGCATCGTGCTCCTTGGGCGCGAGGCAGGCGCGGGTGTAATGGAAGATCAGGTCGTCCTCGATGCAGCCGCCCGACACCGATCCGCTGACCGCACCGTTTTCGCACAGGGCCATGATCGAGCCGACCGGCCGGGGCGAGGACCCCCAGGTCTGCACCACCGTGACGAGCATGGCGCGCAGCCCCTGCGCGCGCCAGTGCTGCAACGCCCTCAAAACCGTCAGATCCAGGTTTTCCATGTTCAATTGCCCCATGTCATCCAGCAGCAATGTGCTGCACAGGCTATGTTGTACAGCGCCTCCCCGAGCCTGCCAGAGGTAGCGGTGGCAAAGCCTTGCTCAAAGCGAGCATGGCCTTGGACAGGGTGTCAGACGCGGTGACGGGTGGCCTCGCTCGCCTTGTCCGGCGAGCCCTCCAGCCCGGCCAGCAAGGCGCTGTTGTCACCGCCGATCACCATCTCGAACTTGTTGTCGACAAAGGTGTAGTCGTAGTAACCCATGCGCGCCAGGGGCTGGATCTTGAGGATGTCGAGCATGCCTTTGTCGTCGATCACCTCGTCATCGATGTGGATTGCCACGACGCGACCGAACACCACGTCGGCCGTGCCCATGGGAGGCACGCCCGGAAAACGCAGGGTGTTGAGGTAAACGCATTCGAACTGGATGGGCGAGCCTGCCACGCGCATGGGCCTGACCTTGCGCGAGGGCAGCTTGACCAGGCCCGCGTGCTCGAACTCGTCAACCCCGTAGGGCAGCTCTTCGGCCGACTTGTTCACCGCTTCGCGCAACGCATAGGTCGCCATGTTCCAGACAAATTCGCCGGTCTCTTCGGCGTTGCGCACCGAGTCCTTGCGCTGGCCACCGGTGTTCTGGTTGGCCGAGAACATGACGATGGGCGGGTTGAAGGTGACGTTCTGGAACTGGCTGTAAGGCGCCAGATTGTGGCGCCCCTGGCTGTCGACGGTGGAGATCCAGCCGATCGGCCTCGGCACCACACAGGACTTGAAGGGGTCGTGGGGCAGGCCGTGCGGCGTCACGCCGGGTTCGTAGTACATGCAGGTCTCCTGTGTGTCAAAACAAGAGCATAGGCCATGTCAACCACGTGAACGCGCCTTGCGTGTGCGCTCGTAAAAATCGTCCGGCTTGCGTCGCACCCACTGCACAAAGGCCTGCACGCGGGGGTGGGCGAGCAAGGCCTGTGGCGTGGCGTAATGCCGTGCGAGTTCCGTCTCGGTGAACAAGGCGTGAATCTGGCGGTGGCAGATGCGGTGCAGGATCACGGTCTCGCGTCCACCTTCGGAGCGCGGCACGAGGTGGTGCGCATCCTGCTGTCCGGGCGGCACGGTGCGGCCACACAAGGGACAGACCGACAGCGCAGGTTGCGCTTCGAGGATCGGGGCGAGCTTGCGTTCGAGCAGCTGGCGTCGGATGCGACCGGGCATGGCACTCAGACGCCAGAAGGGCCTACCGATACCAGCTGAGCCAGCGCTTGTGCGGTGACGCGGCCGTGGCGAAGCAACAGAACTTCAGGGTCTTGCATTGGAAATTTCAGCGGGTGAAGCCCATGCCCCGGCGCTCGCGCACCTCAGGCTTGAGCCGGTGCTCGGCCTCGAGCTGAACGATGAAAGCCTCGGCGTCCAGCGCCTCGGCCAGGATCTGCGCCTGCCGCTGCACGGCGGCAAAGTCGCCCAGGCACAGCTGGTCGAGTTGCGCCAGCCGTTCGCGCAGCGCGGCCGTCAAGGCCTGTGCATCGCCGGCCAGCGCTTCGGTGATGAACATGGCTTCACGCTGCTCGCGGCGCAGCGGCAGAAACTTCACCTTGAAGGCAAAGCGGCGCAGCGCGGCGGCGTCGAGCTGGTCCATCAGGTTGGTGGTGCAGATGAACACACCCCGGAAACGCTCCATGCCCTGCAGCATCTCGTTGACCTCCGTCACCTCGTAGTGGCGCTGCGCACCGCGGCGGTCCTGCAAAAAGCTGTCG
>JACCDW011059624.1_pt1 | contig 13822 bp, 17 predicted proteins | sample 7449781 | NCBI WGS metagenome assembly JACCDW01 (sample SAMN15323449, study PRJNA562643) | freshwater metagenome | isolation source: river surface water | place: USA:Blue River Watershed | collected 2017-08-18 | reverse complement strand
ACTTTGTTCTTTGGCATGATTACTGTCCTATCAATCCGGGGATAATCGGAGCTAATTGTTGATTAAGCTCTTGCTGTTGCGCTGCCATCAAAGCCCTGCCAAATGTAGTTCTAGCAGGTTCAGGCAAATAACCACCAGCAGCAGAAATACCGCCATAAATGTTACCAATAACACCTTGTGGCGCAGCACCTAAATAGCGTTGAGCAAGAATGTTTCTAACTGGCTTAGAAGTAGCCGCATAAGTAAACGGAGCAGTTACCAAACCACCTAGTTCAGCAATATTGCTAAACGATAAACGCTCTGCTGTTCCGCTAGACGGGAACGCACGAGGAAAAGCACCTCCCAACATTGCCGCTGTTTCTATTGGAGTACCTTTAGTACCGTATCCGGGCTTTTTAGCAAACTCACTAGATAGTTTATTAGCACTAACATTCCCAGTATCACGGTTAAATGCTTTATCCACTGTGTACCAGTTAGAAAGCGTCTGACGACCTTCCTTGAACTGATCTAGGATATTTTTACCGTTAGATCTCATTAAGTTTGCAGGACTTGCAAGGTAATCCTCAATAGATGTTTCAAATGCTCTGCGAAGCGTTTTAAATGCTTCTATAGCATTACCAGAACCTTCTCGTTGTGCTTTAAATAAATTATCGCCAATAGCCTTAGAACGGATAAATGCTTCTTCACCACTAATAGGCTTAGTAGCAAAATCCTTATAAGCATTTAGAACTCTAATTGCTTTTTTGTCATCTGCTGTTCTTTGCTCAGGAACTATTTTGTTAAGTTTTGATAACTGGTCATTGATTTCTTTAAGGAATGTTGGATTACCTTGAACAGACGGTACATTCTTAAGAACTTGATAATTATTCAATGCAGATCTAAATGCTGTTTCCATAGATTCAGCAGTCAAATCAGCAGATTGAGGAATCTTTACAAGATTCTTAGCAATATTATTAGTCTGTGTTTGATTAGCATCTTCAAGACGAGTAAATGCGCGTCTAGCAATAGGAACATTACTCTTAATACCTTCTTTAAGCTCCTGACCGATGCCTGTAATCTGTGTAGGATCAAGCTGGAAACCTTCAGCCAAAGCACGACGACCAACCTCTTGTTGCTGTGGAGTCAATCTAGGCTCAACTTGTGGAGCAAGACCAACCTGACGCAAACCAAACTGAGTAAGACCAGCTACAGGAGCCGCTACACCAGCCTTGGTAAGCATTTCGCTAGTTGTCTCACTAGGAGTAGTCAGAGAGTAAAGAGAGCCACCAGCAGCCGCTTGAGGAACAGTTCTAGGCATAAATACGCCAGCAGGCAAACCGGCAGTCTTTAGCAAACCACCACCACCCAATGAGGCAAGAATATCTGTTGCCGTAGAGCCAACAATCTCAGCACCACCTGTAGGAGTTGTCGCTTGGTAAGTTGGAGACATTACAGAACGCTCCATGCCTACTTGACGCTCGTACTCTGCAAGCCTCTCAGGGCTTACAGTACCTATCGTAGTACCTAACCTTAGACCAACACCTTTAACGCCTTCAGCAGCCTGTGAGATGCGTTTCTGAGCACCTGTAAGGACGGTTCCTTCTTTAGGAGCGTTAGCAGCCTGAATCTTGGATATTTCAGCCGCAATCAATCGTGCGCTAGTAACATCACCAGCTTGATCCGCATTAATTAATGCTGTTTCCAAGTCTTGAAGATTTACTGCCATAATTTACCTCGGCTTATATTTTTCGTAAGCTTGTTGTGCTGCTGGAGATGAAAGATTTACACCGCCTTGTGGAGCTTTTTTACCACTTAAAATTTGCAAATCTTCTGGCGTAAATACTTGAGTCAAACCAGCATCTTTAAGGGCTTTTTGGTATTCTTTAATATAAAACTTGCCATTGTTTTCTTCAATCAATCTTGCGCGAATATCTGCTGCTTCAACTGCTCTATTAGCAAGTTTTTCTGCATAAACAGCCATAATTTCACGGCCTTCTGCAGTATTAAACAACGAAGGAATAGCCGCCAAGAAAGATTTGATTTCAAAGTCAGACGTAGCACCAGAACCTTCAACTCTAAGTGTAGGAGCGAGTTTAGCCCTAATAGCTTCTGCTGCCTGTCTAGCAGTTGCCAATTGCTCAAGTTGAGTGCCAGGCAAATAAGCGCCAATCGATCCAGCAAAATCTTGCAAAGCCCCGCCGCGATAAGGCTTAAGAATGTCAACAATAGCTCTTACATCAGATGCAGAGTTTTGAGCATTGATTGCATTTTCTTCAGCACGAGACTGAGCCTTAGCACGTTCTCCTGCCAGAACTTTATCGCCAACATTGATAGTTGTAGCACCAGAACGACGAGCTTCCTTGTCACGCTGCAACAAAACAGCGTTAAGACGTTTCATTTGATTTTGGTCAAGCTTATGCAAAGGCGTATTTGGATACAGTTCCGCAGCAGTACGACGTACCTCGTTAGTGCGGTCATCAAGTTTTTGCTGATAATTAGTAGCTTCTTCTTGAATTTTCTGCAATCTAAGGCTAACTTGATCTCCAGTTAATGTACCTTTTTTTGCTAATTCTTCAATTGAATCAACTCGATTTTTAAATTCTTCAGGTAAAGAGTCTCTGATTCTTGCAAAATTAAATCCACCTACAGCATATTGTTCAATTTGCGTGTTAAGTGTTTTTATTTGCTCAAGATTGTTCCTAACCTCATCATTTGCTTGTTTGGAACCAATACTTGCTAAGTTTTCATTAGCCTTTAACAATATATCTCTTTGTCTACGGAGACTTGCTTCCATAGGATCAATAGCAGGAGCAGGTTTAGGCATTGCTTCATACCCTGCTTCTGTTGGTACAGGCGCTGTAATAACGCCTTGACCTTGAGCAATAGCCTGATCTCCAGTGCTTGGAATTGGTCGAGCAGATGGAATTACCGGCACACCATCTCCGCCGCCAACAAGATACGGAGCCATTTCAGGAGAAACAGCAGGAGCAGCACTAGGAGCAGGAATAGCATTTTTATATGCCTCTGCTATTGGCTTTTGTCTTTCAAGTTCAGTAACTAGTTCAACAGCCTTACCAGGATCAATACGAGCAAGTTCTGCAAATTGAGGATAACGCTTAGCAAATGCATTAAATGCTTCTTGTTTCATTCTTGCATCAGCAAGCTTCTGTGCATTAGCCATCTGCTCAATACCAGCACCATAAGCCTGACCAGCCGTACCATATCCAGCACCAAGAGCACCTAAAATATTTTGAAGCGCAGAACGTCGTGGGCCTTGTGATCCCATTCCTGTTGCCAAAGTAGCAGCAGCGCCCAATAAACCAGCAATATTAGATTGCTTTGTTAATGCAGAAGCATCCTCAGCACCAAGAAGTCCTTGATACATCGTAGGATTAGCACCAAATACATTAGGGATGTAATCCATTATTCCAGATGATTGATACGGTTTACCTGTCATCTGTTGCCATGCGGATTGTTCTTCAACAGAAAGTGCCATACATCACCTATATAAGCGAAGGAGTTGCAGAACGGATTACCGTCTGCTGCTGAGGGTTTAGGAGACTCATATAATCAACAGGCTGAATCTGACCACCTTGACGAACTGAAGCACCTATACCAGACATTCTTTGTTGCTGTGGAGCCATTAAATTACTTGCAAGACCTAATCCAGCTTGTGAAATAAATGGGTTTTGGTTCATAAACGTATTTGCACCTTTTACGCCTTCCAAAATACCCTGACCAATGCCACCAATAGTCGGATCAAACCCAAACAATGAGCCACCACCCATACCAGTAGCCAATGCACCAGTTATAGGATTGGCAATAGCTGCTGTAGGAGCTACTACAGAACCGACAACGCCAGCGGATACCGGATCACCCATTATTTACCCCCTTGTGGTGTCGCAGTCTGAGTCACTACCTGACCTTGCGGCGCACCATAAATAAGATTCGCGTAGTTCTGAAGCTTCATTGCAGGCAGATTCTGCTGGAAGTTGTATCGATTAATCGCATCCTGAAGTTCAGCAGCTTGCTGTTGCTCTCTAGCCCCGCCAACAGTCAATAGACGCTGAATATCTGCATAATCTTGAGCAGCCATAGTCGGAGCTTGATTAACAGCAGCCATTTGACGCTGACGTTCTGCTTCAGCAGCGTTATAAGCCAGTTGCCCACCTTGTTCCGCTAATGCACGAGCAAATATGTCCTGAGCCTGACCAGCTTGTTGTCCCATAGCCGAGGAACCATAACGACCAGCCGAGGAAGCTTGAGACTGAAGATTCTGGATATTACGAGTGTATTGTTCACCAGCTAGACGGTTAGTCTGCTCCAAAGCACCCGCTAGGAATGGATTAACGCCACGACCTTGAATCGTAGCTAAAGTCTCTTGCTGAGCTGCTTGTGTAAGAGGTGAACCAGCCAATGCCCTCTGTTCCGCCATGCCTAGAGCTTGCTGAGTAGCCGCAGAAGGGCTTACAAACGTCTGACCGGGAAAGAATGAAGGAGTCGTGCCTTCATATAGGCGTTTAGCCTCACCGAGTCCATATTGAACATATGGCTTCAGAGTTGGGTCAATTTCAGCCCGTGTAGTTTGACTTTGAGAACCGCCGCCACCGCCCATAATTACACCTCACAAATCCATTTATTAGGACGGAACCCGTACTTAGCCGCCCTTCTATCCCATCCCCGCCTATGGCTAGAAAATGTTATATTTTTTACATTAGCCGTTGATGCCATATCTTTAATATATTTTAAGGCATTTTCGACAATTTCATAACTATTTTCTAACGAATAAGCAGCCCATAAGTGCAGAGTCTCACCTAGTGGTTGCAGGATAAAGAAGCCTTGGTAGTGGTTATTCTCTATCAGTACAAAAAGCAGTGATCTCTGGTTGAAGCAATCCGTATAAACGTCCTCGATAATCCAATTTTCAGGACTCTTAGACTTAATTTTCTCTAAACCGGGCTTAACAGCAGCCCACCAATTTCTCAGTTCTTGATGGTCAATGTATTTGTATTCCATTAACCGATTATCACATAACCGTATGTTTTATTCGCCGTACTATTTGCCCAATGTGTAACCGTAGCTTGACCACGTTGCTGCGATGAAACATATACATTACTTGTTGCAGATGGTGCAATATAATTCACTGTCGCAATAGCACTAGGAACTGCTGGTCTATCTGGAGTTGTACTAGTCCCATAAGCCTCAATAGAAACCCCTGTATCAGATGGCCTCCACATTATCTGAACGTAATCATTTGCCTGAAGCTCAATAAAGAAGTTTAGTGCAGCAATAACGTGAGACGGATCACCAGATGATTTTCTAGATGGCATACCAAATCGACTATTTGATCCAGCTACATTAGTCCCATTCTTACGAAACCAAACGTCTACATCTTGAGTATCGTTCGTAGTGTTCTTAAACTGCAACGAAAACTGGATGTTATAAATTCCGTAATTCCTTACATTGAGATGAGAACTATTGGAAAGATAAACACCACTTGTATAATCTGTTGTATTAAATGTAACAGCATAGGCTGTAGTCGTATTTGCAGCAGTCTGGTCTGTAGAGTCCTGAAACGCCCCATAGGGAGCCGCATTAGCCTCAGCAGCATCAGATACTGGCGTAAAGAAAATAAGGCTCTCAAGGCCTATACGCTCGTCGTAGAGAGTAGTTGTGGTGGCATTACCTGTAGCCAGCGTTAAAAGACCAGTATTATTGGTCTTGCCATCCATAATTCCTCGAACAACCTCAGCAACCTCACGCTCTGAGGCTCCAAAGACAGGGAGAGTTCTAAATTGAACGCTACGAGTCATCGATCACCCTGCTTTGTAATCTCAACCTCTACACCAACCAGAGTTTTCCAGTTTACAGAAGTTGGGCTAACCTTAACTCTATGATAATTCCCGTTAGAGCGCAAAGAACAACGATTTTCAGAATCAGCAGCCACAGCCGTACCAAATTCAACCGTATCAGCCAGCAAAGTACGACTTGCCACAGCTACAGTCCCAGTACCATTGTCAATAATAGGTTTTGCCAAAGTGATAATAGATCGTCCTGTATCAATATCACCTGAAACTACATAAGCAGACTTAAATGCACCAGACAAAGCTACGATCTTTTGCTCTCGAACACCCAATGCCAATAGTTGACCACCAGCAAATACACGAGAATCTAGTGGAATATCTAGCGCATCAATACTTGTATTGTAATTATCAACCTGTTCCAAGGTAGCAGATGGCGTAAATCCGTATGCAATGTAGCTAACATCTGTTGTCGCATAGCTCCATTTACCTAAATCAATAGAGAAATACAGCAAATAACGACCACCCATTGTATTTTTAAAGTTCCAAATGACTAACTTCCTAATAGGATCAACCGTAGCACTCATGCTTATCGGTATTTCCGTAGGAATAGCATTCTCAAAGAACCAACGATTAACCTTCTCTACGCCAATATTCTTAACTGTCTGACCATCACAGACGTAAAATCCATCATCAGCTAGGAAATAAGTCAATCCACCAAACTGAGCAATAGAACCATTAGAAATACAGCCCAAAGTCCTAGAAATAGCATCAAACTGGAAGAAATACGGGCTACCAGAATAGCTCATCCGATAGACTGCTCTTTCCATAAAGATAAGACCGTATTCACCACCAGCTAGACCAGTAATATCACCGCCATCAGGGATTACCTGAGTATCAGACTGAGATGCAGCACCTGGAGTCCAGTCTGTTTCATCGTTAATATCTGACCAATAAACCTTATTTTCCTCACCACCTACATTAGCAGCAACCACAAAATCACGAACTACAGTGACATATTTAGCCGTAGGAGCAGCAGCATCAAGGTCTGAAACAGTTGTAGAAGCACCTAAATCCCAATATTGGAGCTTGCTACTACCGTTAGCTAGAATCATCTTTGAGCCAAACTGAGTGACATCCCATGACTCAATTGCAGAATAGGAAGTCTTTACAGCGTCTAAACTGGCATCACTAGAATCGAACTTATAAATCGAAGTAGCACTAGCAGCAAATAGAGTGGAAGCGCCAGCAGACTTACCTGCAAAAGTAACGAGCAGAGTTTCTCCAGCAGCGTCAGAATAATCAGCGGCATCTCGAATAGGGGCATAACCGTTAGTAACAGGATAACAATTAACAGCATCAGTCACAGAACCAGCCACTCCAGGCTGATCTGGCAACCATTCCCCAAAAATTAGCTTTGTCTTAGCCATGTATCAGTTCCAGTAGGCTTTAATGTCCAAGCATCAGAGCTAGGAGTCGTATTAGTCCAAGTATTTGATCCAGCCTCAACTACCGTCCAAGAATCATTACTTGCGTTTACAGTAGTCCAAACATTTGTCTCAGGCGTTATCTCTGACCATTCTTCACCAACGATATAGCCAATGCTTCTAATTGTCGCATTTGCAACGATAGACGCAATACCTTTTGCTGTAACCGTTGGAGTCGCCGATAATGTTCCAGAAGCATCAATATCAGCAGCAGTATCAAAAATTAATGTCGCACTAGATTCAAACGTTCCATTAGCAGCAATGTCAGCATTAGAAAAGATTGCCAATCCAGCAAGTGCAGACGCAGTTCCAGTAGATGAAATATCAGCAATACCAAAGATAGTGTAATTACCAATAGCTGTAACTTCAGCCGTACCAGTAATATCCGCATCACCAAACACCTGACGATAACCAGATGCTGTTACCGTAGCCTCTCCATTTATAGTGCCGGAGAAGTGAATGATCTTGTAAGCATCTGCTGTAACTGTAGCCGTTGCGCTAACAGAACCAGCGGCATTCTTAATGACACTAGCAGCAGAAGCAACTGTTCCAGAAGCACTTACAGATGCAATACCACGATGATCTACAGATGAACCAGAAGTAACACTAGCATTTGCCGTTATAGCAGCAGACGCAAATACCGGATTGTCTCCGGTACTCGCAAATGTAGCTGCTGATAATGGCGAAAAACCTAGCATTTAGATTTTCTCAATCCAGTTTTGTAAAGATTCATCCCAAGAATATTTCTTGTCATCTATTGGCATATCAACAGGAGCTTTCCATTGGCAGGTTTCTTCTATCAAAACCCAACTTGCAAATGGCTTAGGAGGAATAAACGCATCTCGTTGTTCATCGTATAAATAACCTATGCCAGCATAATTTTTTCTAAATGGAATGCCGCCGTTATTATGTACGCCAGCAGAAGTGTTATAGCTAGTTCGTTTGCAAATTTGACCACGAAATTGACCATAATATTGTTCCCAATCAATACCATCTTCACCTTCGTCTTTTCCTGGAATAACTTCTGTTACTACATTGTTTTGGTCTAAAAATGCGTAATGTGCCATATCAATCACCATGCAATAGTTCCGGTTCCGGCAGTAAACGTATAAATGGTGTTTCCTCCTGATGTTGTTTTTGTATATGTCAAACCAGCATCAATAGTTGATAAATCAGAATATGTTGATGCGTAAGAAATAATAACAATGCCTGAGCCACCTGCTGCACCATTAGCATAAGTAACATTTGTTCCAATAGATTGACCGCCACCACCGCCACCACCAGTATTAGCAGTTCCAGCAACAGAAGCTAAAGAACCTGTAAATTGCGCTCCAGCGCCTCCACCACCTGCTCCTCCCGCTCCTCTTGTTGCATTTGAGCCACCTCCACCACCACCAGAATAAGTAACACTGGATCCAGAAATGGAGTTTGCAGTACCTGCCCCACCATTACCTCCATTCGTATTTGTTCCATTTGCTCCTACTGCACTTGCACCACCACCACCTCCACCACCAGTACCATTACTACCACCAGATCCACCAGAATTACCTTGACTTGGAGAGGTTGAAGGAGTATTTCCAGATCCTCCAGAACCACCATTATATGCGCCTCCACCACCTGAGCCACCAGAAGCTCCAGTAGAACTAATATTAGCTCCAGCTCCTCCACCACCTCCAGCAGAAGTTATTGTGCTAAATACAGAATTAGAACCAGAATTTCCAGTTCCAGCAGTTGATTTAGTTGCTCCTCCGGCTCCAATCGTAACTGTATATCCAGTTCCACCAGAAACACTTAATGTAGAAGATCTATATCCACCAGCTCCACCACCACCAGCATCAAATCCACCAGTATTAGCGCAACCTCCTGAACCACCACCAGCGACAACTAAATAACTAACTGAAGGAGGAGCTAAAGCTTTAGGAACTCTACCAATAAATGAAGTAAGTATTCCTGTCACGTTACATTCCCCGAAACAATGCAAGTTGTACCGCTAAGGAACAAAATAGAAGCCACTCCACGAGTAGCTAACGTCATCGTAGCTTTATCTGAATCAGTTCCAGCAATATAAGCAGTAGTAATAGAACAAGTAATCGTTATATTTCCGCTTGTATTATTTGCAATGACAATAGCATCGCCTTCAGAAAACGTTGCATCAGGAATCGTAATTGATCCACTTGTGCCTACTTGTACATATTTCCCAACGTCAGCAGTCAACAATGTATAAGACGTTGTTTTAGTACCAACAGCAGGAATATTCAGATAGCCAAGCGTTACAGAGTCAGCAGAAGGAAGCGTCTGAGTAAGATTGCTGCTTGTATTGGCAGATTGCAGCGTATGCGTACCAGAACCGCTTGCATTACCCTGAACTTTTAAATTACTCATGTTCTTTCCTTAACCATAAATAAGCCAATAATCACCAGTAGGAACAGTTACCGATCCACTAATAGTTATTGCCCCATAACTTACAGCGTCATTGCCGCTAGTGATTGAATATGCGCCTGAAACCGTTTTGGAAGTTTCCCAAATAGGGAAAGTCACCGCAGTACCAGATGTTTCTTTATAAACAGCCCTATCAGCAGGATAAGTTACAAATACATCTTTAGTTCCAGCAGAGAAATTAACCTTTGCATCAGAATTCGATGATTGCAGAACAACATCTCGGCTCAAAGTACCACTACCAACCGTACCAACACCAACTTCCCACTCGCTAGAACCTGACAAATAGATAGCGTAATAGCAAGAATTACCATTCCCAATACCAGCAGAGAACGTCTGATAGCCTAATGCAGCACCAGCAAGCGTTATCGTGCCTGTACCTGTAGTGGTACTAGTCTCTTTTACCCTATCGTTTAGGACAAATGCCATTTAAGCCAACGTAACAGTCAGATTGCCGCTAGAAATCGTGAAAATATCGCCTGTACCAACTGTCTTAGACTCGTCCAATGGAGTATGGAACAGCATATTCCCGCTAGTAGAAGCATCACGCAAAGCAATATGACTGATCGTTCCCCAAGATGCTGTAGCAGTCGGGAAAGTCACACTAGCCGAATTAGAAGTTACACCATTAGAAGGCGAACTAAACGTCACTGCAGTGCGAGCATACGATCCACCAGACACCTCAGTACCAGTATCAGCATCAGTAGGGTCAGACGTATACAGAGCCACATAGCACGTTGTAGGGCTTGTATAGCTCGTATTACGCAATACAGCGTTAATCAGAGCGTTCTCAAGATAATTTGACATTTCTGCCATGATTTCACCTCGTATAAGACATAGACATAGACTGACCGCCATACTCACTAGACTGGTCAGACACAGATATTGCATTTATGGAACGGTCATACAAAGCAGCCCATGTCTGGAGCCTTGCATCATTCATCAGATACGGTTCAGCCTCACCCAATGCCGCATAAAGCAGCGCATCAGGATAATTAGCTAAGAATATATTGGATGAATTTGTGTCGCTAAGAACTGTTGGCTTAGCGTAATAAAGCATCTGAAGCGTGTAGGTAGTATCAGGAATTGGAGCCATTTGAATCTCAGCACCCAATACCGTGTAATCCACTGGCTTACCACCATCTGTAGTCCTAGCACCAGCATAAAACGCACTAGGAGATAGGTAGTTCAATGAGGTAGCTGGAGTCGTGTTGATATGGATATCACGCATCTCCAGAAAGTCCGTAGGAAGGCCTACAGTGCTATCTCCACCAGTGGTGGATGCTGTGGCTACAACCAGCATTTGACGCGTTCTGAGATCCCTCTGAAGGCGAATCTCAGCCAGTCTAATGAAGTCAGGAATCTGTGTTGTTAAATCACTACGAGCTAGATAGTTTGCTATCGTAGTCTTTAGTTCACTGTAGCTCGTAAATGCCATAACTATTTCCCGTTGTTATGATCCTCGATGGCTGTCGGTAATACGTCATCCCATCGATATTCATAAGTTCCGATATGCCCAATGTACTTAGACAACCCATGATCGACGTATGTCTGGAATCCGTGATCTAGTGCCTTTAAGCAAAAGTGCACATCCTCACCGATAATCCCACGACTTCCCCAACCTACGTCAAACCAAGGATTCGGCATACCCTCAAATACTTCCCTGCTAATTAAAGCAGCACCGAAACCTACCGCCGTTACTTGCTCAACGTAATCCTTGTCCCTAGAGTCAATCTTCAGCCACTTATGCGCTGTAATCTTCCCATCGTCATCCTTAGTTAGCTCTAAATTCAGAGCCGTACTTAGAGTCGGTTTACGTCTGGTAACAGCATTTACACCTACTATCGGAACCTCACGACTTAGCATAATGCTAATTATGTCAGGAGGAAACCGCATATCAGAATCTATAAACAGCACATGAGTACAGCCTTCTGCTAGTGCTGCCTTCACAAGACCTTCACGCTGGTCAAATATAAGCGTTCCAGCCATTGTGTATAACTTTAGCCCGTTATTATCGTCTTTGCAACGATGTTTAACGTCATGTCCAACCATACGAGCAAAGTCAAACGCAAAACCTGTATGGACTTCATCTCTGCATGGAACACAAACACCTACAACCGTTTCCTTCACTGCTTTTTTCTTTTTTGACATTAGAGAGTGCCCCTGTACGTTTTCCAGACTTGCCCTTCAGGGCTATTCATCCACTTTGCGAACTCTGCATCATCAACTATCGCAAATCCCTTCATTATCCCCTTTTTGTTCATATCATCAATGACCGTAAAAGGAATCTTTCCAACGTGGTGAAAGTCTTTCAAATGTCCAGTTCTAGCCTTATCTTCCTCTCTTATTGCATTTACTTCATTTAGGATGTCTGTTACATCCTGCTTAGTCTCGATGACAATGCCACCATCACCGTCCGCGTGTACCACCTGTTGCCGAAAGTTCACTAAGGAGTCCTTTCAAAAAAACCCCTAGAGCCGAAGCCCTAGGGGAAATCACTCGCGTGAAGGATTACAGAGACATATTCAGGTCAGCAACGATACCGTGAGCGGCTTCGTTCTTAACCTCCAGCGTGCACTCGACCAGAACTTGAGTCTTGTCAGCATCGCCAGCCTTAGCCAGTTCGTTAGTCTGGAACGGACGCAGGTAAGCAATTGCTGCATACTCAGGATCAAGGATCAGAGCATCACGGGTACGCATAAAGCGGTTCGGAACCACAGCCATGTTGCCGAAATCGGAAACATAGATGTCAGCAGCACCGATAATGGTCGAAGGCTTGTTGCCGGTAACATTGAAACGAGTCTCGCCGATACCGGTGAAGCTCGAAACCTTCTGCTTACCAGCAGCGCCAACCATCAGGATCTTTGGCGAACCACCCGAGGTAAACACTTCTGCCACGACTTCTTTCAGCAGTGCCTCGGTGAAGGTACGAGTGTTACCGTCAGAACGGGTCGAAGTACCGATAGTCGTAGGATCTGCACCGTTGGTCTGAGCCGACGAGTTGGTCTTGATCCACGACAGTAGCGAACCCATCTTACGAGCAGTCGAGCTATCACCAGCCGATTTACCCTGATTCGACAGCAGAATGGTTTCCAGATCGCGCTTAAGCTCTTGTGAAGCCTTAGCAAGCTGATAAGCCTTCTCAGACTTACGACCAGCCTTGTTGACGGTATCCAGAGTGCCAGAAACCTTGATGGTCTTCTGCAGGATCTGGGTATAGTTGCCCAGACGAGTAGTGGGAGACAGAGTAGCGTCAGAAGCATCAGCACCTTCAACAGCAGCGTTGTTGGTGGTAGCAGCAGCCAGCGAATCAGTCTGCCACTCGTGGTTTACGGCAGTAGCCTTGGTCTTGCCAATCGACGACATGAAAGGCGTCTCAGTTGGCGAAATGTCATAGATAACATCGGTCAGATCTTCACGCTGACCAATAGCGGAATGGGCGGTATAAGTTGCCATGATTTAACTCCTAAATAAATCGTTCAAATACACTTGCGGCATCGGAAACTTTTCCAGAATTCCTAACCCGCGACTTAAGTTTCTTCAATTCCTCCGCTGAACTATCCCTAGGCTGCGATACGCCAGGCTTAATCACTTTAGGAGCCTGAGATACCTTCTTAGTAACCTCTGGCTTACTAGCAACTAGCTTGTCGTACTGCATTGCCTTGTACAGCGTCAGAACTGCTCTGGAATCATAGACTCCAGCTAACTCTTGATCCGAAAACCCTAGACTCTTGCCAAACTCACGGATGTTCTTCCGCAAAGTCTCACCCTTAGCAGGATCAGCAAACTCTGGAACTGCTGCCACTAACTTCTGGCTTTCCTCAGCGACATACTGCTGAAGTTGCTGTTGCCGTTCCTGCTCTTGTTGCTGTGCGATTCTCTCGCGTTCAGCCCTAACAGCATTGAGTTGCTTATCCCTCTCGACCATCTCAGCTACCTTTACAGAGTAGCCAATAGGATCAGTTTCCTTCAGGTAAGCTAGGTTTTCCGTTTCATCTTGAGGTTTGAGCATTTGCTCCATCATCTCAAGACGTTGCGCGTATTGATCGCGCAGAGCCTTAGCCTCTTGAACCGCTTGGCGCTCGGCCTCAACCGCCTTACGTTCCTCAGCTACAGCTT
>JACCDW011071344.1_pt1 | contig 13827 bp, 12 predicted proteins | sample 7449781 | NCBI WGS metagenome assembly JACCDW01 (sample SAMN15323449, study PRJNA562643) | freshwater metagenome | isolation source: river surface water | place: USA:Blue River Watershed | collected 2017-08-18 | reverse complement strand
TGGCCGACCCCTATTTGCTGGGCAGCGCCTCGGGCGCCTCGCTCGGTGTGGGCGTGTACTGGAGCCTGTGGGGCGGCAGCGCCTGGACCCTGGGGGGCTGGATGGGCCTGGGCCTGACAGGCGCCGCTTTTGTGGGCGCGGTGCTGGCGGTGCTGCTCACGCTGTTGCTGGCGCGCGGCGTGCAGCAGACGCTGCGCCTGCTGCTGGCGGGCGTGGTGGTGGGCGTGGTGCTGGGGGCTGTGACCTCGCTCATTTCTCTGCTGCAGCCCCAGGTGCTCCAGGCCATGCAAGGCTTTATGCTGGGCTCGACCGCCTTTGTGGGCGGCGCGGCCTGCGTGACCATGGCGGTGGCCCTCGTGGTGTGCGGGCTGCTCGCCTGGGGCTTTGCCCGCGTGCTGGATGCGCTCACCTTGGGCGAGTCCACTGCGCTGAGCCTGGGCATGCCGCTGCAGGCCGCGCGGCTGGTGCTGGTCGGGGTGATCTCCTTGGCCACGGGCGCGGCGGTGGCGCACATCGGCCTGGTGGCTTTTGTGGGCCTGGCGGCGCCGCACCTGGTGCGTTCACTGGTGCGAGTCACGCATGCCTGGAGCCTGCTGCTGTCGGCGTTCATGGGCGGCGCCTTGCTGGGGCTGGCCGACGTGGCGGCCCGCGTGCTGTTTGCACCACAAGAGCTGCCGGTGGGGGTGCTCACGGCGGTGCTGGGCGGCGGCTACCTGCTCTGGCGGGTGTACCGTGGCTCAGGGGGGCGCACATGACGCCAGCCTTGCATACCCGCAACCTGCAGGTGCGGCTCGGAGATCGCACAGTGCTCCAGGGCATTGACCTGCAGATCGCCGCCGGCCGGTGGACCTGCGTGGTGGGGCCCAACGGCGCGGGCAAGTCCACCCTGCTCAAGGCTCTGGCGGGCTTGCTGCCGCACACCGGCCAGATTTTCTGGCAGGGCCGGGCGCTGGACCAGATCCACCGCAGCGAGCGGGCGCGGCAGCTGTCGTGGCTGGGCCAGGGCGAAGCCACCACGCTGGACCTGCGCGTGTGGGACGTGGCCATGCTGGGCCGTCTGCCGCACCAGGGTTGGCTGGGCGGACCGACCGAACACGATGCCCGCATGGTCGAAGCCGCGTTGCAGGCCACCCAGGCCTGGCAATGGCGCGAGCGCACGCTGGGCGAACTCTCGGGTGGTGAGCGCCAGCGCGTGCTGCTGGCGCGGGCCATGGCGGGCAATGCGCCGCTCATGCTGATGGACGAGCCGCTGGCCAACCTGGACCCGCCGCACCAGGTCGACTGGCTCGAACAGGTGCAATGCCTCAAGGCGCAAGGCACCACGGTGGTCAGCGTGCTGCACGAGATCGGCATGGCGCTGCATGCCGACGATGTGGTCGTGATGGACCAGGGGCGGGTGCTGCACCACGGCGCCTGCGGCGACGCCGCCACGCGCCAGGCGATCGAGTCGGTGTTCGGGCAGCGCATCCGTATCCTGCCGCTGGACGGCCAATGGGTGGTCCTGCCACGCACCAACGCATGACGGCGCGCTGCATCATGGTGCTGGGCACCTCCAGCGGTGCGGGCAAGAGCTGGCTGGTCACTGCACTGTGCCGCCATTACGCGCGCCAGGGCCTGAAGGTGGCGCCCTTCAAGGCGCAGAACATGAGCAACAACGCGAGGGTCGTGGCCCCCACGCTCCCCACTGCGTGTGGTTCGCTGCCCCCCGAGGGGGCGCTCGCTAGCTTGGGGCGGCCCGGCGCTGGCTCGGGCGTGGCCCCCAGTGAGACTTGCGGTGAAATTGGTTCGGCGCAGTATTTCCAGGCGCTGGCGGCCCGTGCCTTGTCCGATGTGCGCATGAACCCGCTGCTGCTCAAGCCCGAGGCCGACACCCGCAGCCAGGTGGTGCTGCTGGGGCGGGTGGATGCACAGCTTTCTGCCACCCCGTGGCGCGAGCGCAGCGAGAAAGTCTGGCCGCCCATTGCCGCTGCGCTCGATGAATTGATGGCCGAGAACGACGTGGTCGTGATCGAAGGCGCGGGCTCGCCGGCCGAGATCAACCTGATGGACTGCGACATCGTCAACCTGCGGGTGGCGCGGCATGCCAACGCCCGCTGCCTGCTGGTGACCGACATCGACCGGGGCGGGGCCTTTGCCCACCTGTATGGCACCTGGGCGCTGCTGCCGCCCGAAGACCAGAAACGCATCTGCGGCTTTGTGCTCAACAAATTCCGTGGCGATGCCCGCTTGCTCGCGCCTGGCCCCGAGCGGCTGCAAGAGCTGACGGGGGTGCCCACCGTGGCGGTGCTGCCGATGTGGTGGCAGCATGGCCTGCCCGAAGAGGATGGCGTGATGAACTGGGCCCCCACGCTCGGCACTGCCATGTCCTCGCTGCCCCCGGAGGGGGCGCGTTTTGCCTTGGGGCGGCCCGGCGGCAAAACACCTCCAGCACCGACAACGATTGCGGTGGTGGCTTACCCCCGCATCAGCAACCTCGACGAATTTCAGCCGCTGCGCAACGTGCCGGGCCTGCGCCTGATCTGGGCACGCACGCCGGCCGATCTCGCGGCGCTGCAAGCCGATGACTCGGTCATCCTGCCAGGCAGCAAGCACACCAGCAGCGACCTGGCCTGGCTGCGCCAGCAGGGTCTGGACGCCGCCATCGCCCGCCACGCGCAGCAGGGCGGGGCGGTGCTCGGCATCTGTGGTGGCCTGCAGATGCTGGGCGAGGCGCTGATCGACACCCAGGACATCGACGGCAACGCGCCCGGGCTGGGCTTGCTGCCGCTGGTCACGCAGTTCGCGGCCGACAAAACCGTGACCCACACCGAGGCCTGCTTTGGGCAGCTGCAAGGCCCTTGGTCTGCCCTGAGTGGCGTTGCGGTGCAGGGTTATGAAATCCACCACGGCCAGACCCGGGCCCACCCGGCCATGCTCGCCGCCGGCGCCGTGCTGCACGAGGCCTTGCCGGGTCTGGCCTGGCAAAACGGCCAGGGCCAGGTGCTGGGCACCTACCTGCACGGCCTGTTTGAAAACCCGTCCGTCCTGCAGGCCCTGTTTGGCCTGCAGGTGCCCACGCTGGAGACGGTGTTCGAGGGGCTGGCCGATTTCGTGCAGACGCACTTTGCGCCTGGCGCGCTGGCGCAGCTGCTCAAGCAGCCCTGAACTCACCGGGCCTCAGGGTCCACGCCAGCGCCTTGCGTTCGCTGCTGCACGGTCGGCCAGAGCGGCTGCGCCGATCATGGCTTCTTTCGAAGTTTGCGGCGCGACGCCACCCGCGCCTGGTCCGGTGGCGCTTTCCAAGGAGCTGCCATGTCCAAAGTTCTGGTGCTTTACTACTCCACCTACGGCCACATCGAGACCCTGGCGCAGGCCATGGCCGAAGGGGCGCGGTCTGCCGGTGCCAAGGTGGACATCAAAAGGGTGCCCGAAACCGTGCCCGATGAAATCGCCCGTGCCGCCCATTTCAAGCTCGAGCAGGCCGCTCCGGTGGCGAGCGTGGCCGAGCTGGAGCACTACGATGCGATCATCGTCGGAGCACCCACCCGTTACGGCCGGATGCCAGGACAGCTGGCCAGCTTTCTGGACCAGACCGGCGGATTGTGGGCGCGGGGTGCGCTGCATGGCAAGGTGGGCGGTGCCTTCACCTCGTCCGCCACCCAGCACGGCGGTCAGGAGGTCACGCTGTTTTCCATCATCACCAACCTGATGCACTTTGGCATGGTCATTGTGGGCTTGCCCTACAGCCACCAGGGCCAGATGACCCTCGACGAGATCGTGGGCGGCAGTCCCTATGGCGCCACCACCATTGCCGGTGCTCAGGGACAGCGCTTGCCCAGTGCAATCGAGCTGGAGGGCGCGCGCCACCAGGGGCGGCTGATCGCCAATACCGCCAACCGCCTGTTTGACCGCTGAGCCGGCGGTGTCTGCTCCGTGATGACGCCATGACCTCCTGCCGCCAGGAGTACGACGCACTTGGCCCGGTGGCTGTAGAGGCGCAGCGGCTTTGGGGCGCCCAAACCCAGCGCGCCTTGGCGCATTTCCGCATTTCCCATGAGCGCATGCCGGTGGCGCTGATCCATGCGCTGGCCTCGGTCAAGCAGGCCTGCGCGGTGGTCAACGGTGAGCTCGGACTTTTGCCAGCCCAACAGGTCCAGGCCATTGTGCGCGCCTGCCAGGAGGTGATGACGGGCAAGCTCGATGAGGAGTTCCCTCTGGTGGTCTGGCAGACCGGATCGGGGACGCAGACGAACATGAACGTGAACGAAGTGCTGGCCAATCGGGCTTCGGAGCTGCTGGGCGGGGGGCGCGGTGAAAAGCGCCTGCTGCATCCGAACGACCAGGTGAACCTGGGCCAGTCGTCCAACGACGTGTTCCCTTCTGCCGTGCACCTGGCAGCCGCCGTGGCCATGAAGACCGAATTGTTGCCGGCGCTCCAAGGCCTGCGCGCCAGCCTGGCGGCACACGCCCAGTCGTTTGCGGGCATCGTCAAGCTGGGCAGAACGCATTTGCAGGACGCCACGCCCCTCACACTGGGGCAGGAGTTTTCGGGTTACGAGGCGCAGCTGGCGCAAGCCGGCGCGATGCTGTCCGACGCCATGGCCTGGCTGTATCCGCTGGCCATCGGGGGCACGGCGGTGGGGACCGGACTCAACACCCATCCGCAATTCGGGGCGCGGGTGGCGGCCGATCTGGCACGCAGGCACCAGATGCCCTTGACCAGTGCCTCCAACAAGTTCGCTGCACTGGCCGGGCATGAGCCGCTGGTGGCGGTGCATGGCGCGCTCAGGACGCTGGCGGTCGCCCTGACCAAGATCGCCAACGACATCCGCTGGCTCGCCTCCGGTCCTCGCTCGGGCCTGGGAGAAATCCACCTGCCAGAAAACGAGCCGGGCAGCTCCATCATGCCCGGCAAGGTCAATCCGACCCAGTGCGAGGCCCTAACCATGCTCTGTGCCCAGGTGATGGGCAACGATGTGGCCCTCGGGATCGGCGCAGCCTCGGGCCATTTTGAACTCAATGTCTACAAGCCTCTGATCGCCCATAACCTGCTGCAAAGCATCCGCCTGTTGGCCGATGGCATGAGGAGCTTTGACCGGTATGCCATTCAGGGCATCGCGCCCGATCTGCCGCGCATCGAGGAGCACCTGAACCGGTCCTTGATGCTGGTGACGGCGTTGGTGCCCCACATCGGCTACGACAGGTCTGCCAGCATTGCCCGGCAGGCCTTTGAAAGCGGCAGTTCGCTGCGGGAGGCTGCGCTGTCGCTGGGGTACGTCACGGCACAAGAGCTCGACCATTGGCTGCAGCCTGCCTCCATGCTCGGTCCCCGAAAGAGCGAGTCAAACGGCAGCGGCACATCCTGAAATAAGACTCGCCTTGCAAAGGTGCCTGTGTTGTACTGCGCAGAGTGGACGCGGCCATCTCGGCTGCGGCAGGAGGTCGAATGAACACCCAGGTGACGGAAATTCTGGCGCGCATCCAGCGGCTGGAAGAAGAGCTCGAGGCCGAATTCAAGCGGCGACGTGATGCCCTGCAGGCCGATTTTGAAAATCGCCGCGTGCACTTTGAAGAGGCCATGCTGGCGCAGCAGCGTCGCTTCAAGACGGGGCTGCTGCGTTATGTGGTGGAGGCAGAGCTGCGCCATGTGCCGGCCATTCCCTTCATTTACGCGCTGGTCGTGCCGATGCTCGTGCTGGATCTGGCGCTCTCGCTGTACCAGTGGATCTGCTTTCCGCTGTTTCGCATCGAGCGGGTGCGGCGCAGCGATTGCTGGGTGTATGACCGCGCCCATCTGGCCTACCTGAATGCGCTGGAAAAGCTCAACTGCGCCTATTGCTCCTACGGCAATGGCCTGGCGGCCTATTTCAGCGAGATCGCCAGCCGCACCGAGCAGTACTGGTGCCCCATCAAGCACTCGCGCCGGGTGCTGCATGCGCACGCCCGCTACCACCACTTTGTAGATTACGGCGACGCCGAGCACTTCAAGTCTGAATTGCAGTCCTTGCGCGAGCAGCTGCAGGCCATGCGGGACAAACCGGACGCCTGAGCACTGCCCAGCAGCGCGACTTCAGTGCACGATCGCAAAATCGATGAAGCCGCGTTCCACCGAAGTCGAGACCAGCTTGACCTGCAAGGGCTGGCCCACATGGAGTTCGGGCAGGTCGCCGATCAGCCGACCTTCTGCGGGCGGCGTGAAGATGCGCACCCAGCTGCCGCTGGGGTTGATGCCGGTGACCAGCGCGTCAAAGCGCTGGCCGATGCGCTCGTGCAACAGCAGCGCGGCTTCGGATTTGCGCACCTGCCGCTCCACCTTCTGGGCGGCGTCCTCCTGCGCGGTGCAGTGGTCTGCCAGCTCGACCAGCTCGGCCCTGGTGTAGGGTGGCCGGCTGCCGGCCAGCGCCGCCTTCAGCAGGCGCTGGGTGACGAGGTCGGGGTAGCGCCGGTTGGGCGCCGTGGAGTGCATGTAGTCCTGCACCGCCAGCCCGAAGTGGCCGATCGGTTCGCCTTGGGGCTCTTCCACCACGTACTCGCCTGAGCCCATGAGCTTGACGATCACCAGCGAGAGGTCCGGAAAACGCAAGGGGTCCTGTCTGTGCTGCCGGGCCAGAAAGGCCTCCAGCGCGCGCGCATCGGGCGTCTTGGGCAGCGCCACGCCAAGCGCTTGCGCCACCTCGACGATGCGCAGCCAGCGTTCGGGAGATCTGACCACGCGCCGCAGGGACGGCGTGCCCTGCTCGGCCAGGAAGCGGGCGGTGCAGCCGTTGGTGGCGATCATGAATTCCTCGATCAGCTGGCGCGCGCGGTTGTGCATCTGCAGGCGGATGTCGGTGATGCGCTCGCCGTCAAAGAGGGCATGAGGCTGGAAGGTCTCCAGTTCGAGCGAACCTTGGGCACGCCGCAGCACGCGCAGCTTTTGCGCCAGCGCGTCCTGCAGGTGCAGCTGCGCTTCCATGCCGGCCACCCGGGCGGCTGCGGCTGGGAGTTCTCCCTGGTCCTCCAGCCAAGCGGACACCGCGTCGTAGGCCAGTTGGGCCTTGTTGCGCACACGCGCACGGTAGAGCGTAAAGCCGGTCAGCAGCGCATCGTCGCTGAAGTCCATCTCGCAGACCACCGCGAGCCGATCGGCGCCCGGGTTGAGCGAGGTCAGGTCATGGCACAGGCGCTCGGGCAGCATCGGAAAGACCCGGGCCGAGGTGTAGACCGAGGTGGTGTTCTGGCGCGCATGCGCGTCGACAGGGCAACCGCGGGTGACCAGTGCGTCCACATCGGCGACGGCCACGAACAGGCGGGTTCGGCCGTGCGGCAGCGCCTGGCCCACGGTGAGCTGGTCGAGGTCGCGCGAGTCGTCGTTGTCGATCGAGCACCAGGTCAGGCCGCTCAGGTCGCGGATGCGGGCGTCTGCTTCCTGGGCAGGGCCTTCGATGCGGTCGAGCTGCTGCAACACCGGAGGTGGAAATTCGGGCTGCAAGCCACGGCTGAACATGGCCCAGGTGGCGATGGTGACCAGATCGCTGCGCTGATGGTGCAGGGCATGGCGCATTCAGGGTCGGATCGCGATCTCGTTTTTGACCGCGGTCACGCCCTTGACGCCACGCGCCAGGGTTTCGGCCCGGTTGCGTTCGAGGGCGTTTTTGGCAAAGCCCGACAGCATCACGGTACCGTTGAGCGTCTCCACGCTGATGGAGGTGCCGGCCACGTCCTTGTCTTCAAAGAAGCGGGCCTTCACAGCGGTGGTGATGGCGGCATCGTCGATGTAGCTGCCCACCGTCTCCTGTCCGCGCGAGACCGCGCAGCCCGTGGCGGCCAGAATCAGACAGGCGGCCGCAGCGGCCCTCAGCGTGGTGCGCATCATGGTGAATCCCTCTCGTGCAAGCGTTGGTGAAACCGGGGCACGCCATCACAGCGCAAGCCCGGTGTGCCTGACGATAGGCCGCTGCGCGGCAAGGCTCAGTGCGTCAGGCTACAGCCTGGCCTGCCGCAGGAGAAATCGGGGCGCCTCAGCCCTTGGCAGGCCTGGCCGATCGGGGTGCTTTGGCAGGCTGTAGCCTTTGGCGCTCGGCCTCGTCCAGACACAGCAGGGTGTCGATGTAGGTCATGAAGCGGTTGAGGTAGTCCGGCGAGATGTCCTGCATCAGGCCCAGGGCGCGTAGCACCAGCATGTGCGAGTTGATGGGGCCGGCGTTCTGAGGGGCCTGGGCGATGGCCTGGCGCACCTGCTTTTGCACGCTGATCTTGCGCAGCTGCCGGCGAAACTGCTGCACGCGCGGGTTTTCGGCGCGCAAGCCGCCCGCAGGCCGCAGCGAGGCGGCCACGCCGGGGCCTGGAGCGGCCAAGGCCGCCTCGGGCGCAGGGCGCATCTCCTGCAGCAGTTGCGCCAGAGGGGACGGTGTGGCCTTCGTGGCTGCTGGCCTGGCCGGCGCGTCCTGCAGGCGCGCCTCGAAGTCGTCGAGGGCCTGGTGCAGCCTGTTTTGGAGCAAGGCCTGCGCGCTGCCGCTGTGCGCGGCGCTGCGGCTGGCCAGCGTTTGCAGGTAGTGCCAGCCCACCGGGTCTTGCCCGGGGGCACCGGCTTCTTGCAGGGCTTGCAGACGCTCGTCGGTGGTGGGCCTGGGGCTCATGACTGCTTCATGGCTGCTTGTTGCTGGCCTGAGCCTCGTTTTTGGCGCGCGGTACCGGCGCGATTTCCACGCGGCGGTTCTGGGCGCGGGCCTTTTCGCTGGTGTTGGGCACCAGCGGCTGCTGCTGGCCAAAGGCGGCGGCAAACAGCATGGCCGGCGGCATGCCTTCCTCGATGAGGGTACGTGTTACCGTGAGGGCGCGCTGGGCCGAGAGTTCCCAGTTGTCCTCGAATTTTTTGTTGCGGTTGCCGATGCTCTTGTCGTCGGTGAAGCCGCTGACCATCAGGATTTCATCGCGCGAGGCCAGGTAGCTTTGCAGCGGCTCGACCAGGCTCTTGAGCAGCTTGCGGCCCTCGGGCTGCAGCTGGTCGGAGTTGAGTTCGAACAGCAGCTTGCCGCTGATGCCGATGCGGCCGTTGTTGAGCGTGATGCGGCCAGAGGCCAGTGGCACCGCCAGCGCCTGCTCCAGCGAATGGCGCTTTTGCTCTTCGACCTGGCGCTTTTGCACCTCGGCCTCCAGGCTGGAGGCCAGCTCCAGCTGGGCCGCCATCACGCCCACCAGCAGCAGCACAAAGGCGCCGAGCAGGCCGGTCATCAGGTCGGCGAACGAGATCCACGTTGGCGTCGTGGCTTCGCTTTCGGCTTCCATCTCCAGCATCAGGCGGCTCCCTCGGCCTGGCGCTGCTGCAGCGCTTCGAGCACGTCTTTCTGGCTGCCGATGCTCAGGTCGATGATCTCGCGCGCCTGTGCCACGTAATAGGCCAGCTGTTCGTCGCTGCGGGCCATGGACTGGCCCAGCGCGGCTTCGATGCGCTGCAGGTTGGCGATGAGTTTTTCGTTCGTCTCGTTGAAGCTGCGCACCGCAAAGCCGAAGGTCTCGCCCAGGCTGGCCACATCCACCGCGCTGGCGGTGACCTGCGCCGCGATCTCGCCCAGCTTGCCCGCTTCGGCCGCCACTTCGGCCTGGAAGCCTTGGCGGGTCTCGTCCAGGGCAGCCTGGCTGGAATGCACCAGCGCGTCGATGACGCCGCGCTGCTCGGTGGAGGCGTGGTTGATCGCGTCCAGCAGGGTGCTGAGCGTGCCCAGGATACGGGTGCGCTCTTCGAGCAGGGCGTTGTCGCGCGCCACGCTCACCGAGATTTCCTGGCGCAGCTGGCCGATCACCTCGGCGGCCGCCTTGGGTGCCTCGGAGGCGGTTTCGATCAGGCGGGCGATCGGGTCTTCGAGCGCGGTGCCCAGCGTGGTCAGGTGCTGGGTGACGGCGGTCTGCAGCTCGGCCAGGCGCGCTACAGCCGCCTCTCCGCGCTCGGCTTCCTGCTCGCGCAGGGCCGACAGCTCGGTGCGCAGCAGGCCGGCCAGCTCTTCGGCGCGGCGGGTGTGCTGCGCCGCCGCTTCGGCCTCGGCCGCCACACGGGCGCGCACCAGCTCTTCGCTGCTGGCCAGCAGGCGGGTGATCTCGCTCAGGGTCTGGTGGGCGTGGCGCTGGACTTCCTCGCGCACCTGCTCGGCGGTGCCGGCCATGGCTTGCACCACCGCCTGCTGGCGCTCCAGCGTCTGCTCGCTGGCGGCCTGCCATTCTTCCTGAAGACCCGCGGTCCGGCTCTCCAGGGCCTGGCTCCAGGCGCTCAGGCGCTGCGCGTCACCGGCCGCGTGCAGCGACTGCATGCGTTCAAGCTCTGCCATCGTTTGCTGGGCCTGAGCCTGGACCTGGCTCGTGATGGCCTGTGCGGTCTGGCTGAGGGTGTCGCAGATCGCTTGCTGCTGCGCCAGGGTCTGGCTGCCGCTGCTTTGCCACTGGGCTTGCAGGTTGTCTGCCATGTGCTGCAAGGCGCTTGTCCAGCCCTGCAGGCGCTGCTGCTCGGCGGTGCTGTGCTGGGCCTGTTGCTCGGCCCAGGCCTGGCGAACGGCCGCCACCAGATCCTGGGTGCGGGTATCGAAGGTCTGACCAAACTGCGTGAGGCTCCGGTCCAGGCCGCCGAGCAGGCCGGTGCTGGCCCGCTCGTGTTGCGCCAGTGCAGCGCTCCAGGTCTGCGCCACCGCGTTGGCGCTGGTGCTGAACTGCTGGTTGAGGGCGGCCAGCTGTTCGCGGGTGCTTCCCACCATGCGCTCGTGCAGCGTCTGCGCCTGCTGCGCCATTTCGGCCATGGTTGCTTGTACCACCGGGCGGATGCTGTCGCTGGCGAGTTGCATGCTCTCGCTCAGGCTGCTGCGCATGGACTGGTCTACCGAGCGTGCCAGCTCAGAGTAGACGGTCTTGACCTCGCGGTGGAAGCTGTCCTGGTTGGCCAGCAGCCTCTCGCCCAATTGCTGGCTGTGGCGCTCCATCTGGTTCATCAGCGTCTGCAGCTGCGCCACCACCTGGGGCAAGGCCTGCGTCTGCTGCTGCAGGGCGCGGAAGGTTTCCTGGCGCTGGTGCACCAGGGAAAATGCCTTGAACTGCGTGCCGATCCGCTGGTCGAGCGTGTGTGCCACCAGAGCGCGCTCGCGCCTTGCCAGGCTGGACATCAGCCCCAGCATGGCCGAAGAGGCCACGCCTGCCACCGAGGTGCCGAAGGCCAGGCCCAGGCCCTTGATGGGTTCGGAAAACGCGGCGCGCATGGCCTGCACGCTGGCGCTGCCCTCCAGGGCGAAAACGGCTCCATTGAGCGTGACGACCATGCCGACAAAGGTGCCCAGCATGCCCAGCATCACCAGCAGACCCACCAGATAGGGCGTGAATGCCGGGCCGGGCAAGGCGCTGCGCTCGCCCTCGATGCGCTGGCGAACCGCGTTCTGCAGGGCGGCGGGCACGCGGGCAAGCCAGTCCGAGAGGCTGCTGACTTCGGCAGGGACCTCGGCCAGGGCCTGACCCAGTGCGGCGGTGTCGGCGCGGTAGCGGCGCAGCTCCAGAGCGCCGTACACATAGACCGCGCCGATCACGGCGGTCATGACCAGCACCAGCAAATGGGTGCTGGCCACGGCGGCGGCCACCCAGACGATGGCCAGCAGGCCCAGGGCAAAGGCGATGGGAAAGGCGAATTTCTTCATTGTTTTTGTGGTGAGTCTTGGGTCAGGGCCTCGATCAGGCCGAGCACAGGTTGCAGACGCAGGTCCAGTTCGGCCAACAGCGCGCTGCGCAGGTCTTCGAACAGCGGCCCCAGCCAGGGGGAAGACAGCGGGGCCACGTCGTCGGTTTCGGCGGCCTGCACCAGCGCCTTGAGGTGTGCGCGCAGGGCCTGAGCAAAGCGTTTTTCGAATTCGGCCGGTATTTGCGCGAGCAGCCGGGCTTCGCGCGCCAGCAGCACGTTGTCAAAGATCGCGTCCAGCGCAGCCAGCTGCTTGTGCGCCGTGGTGCCCTTGTCGAGCATGCCGCGCAGCTGGGTGCGCAGGCCACGGATCACGGTGTCCATCTGCCGCTGGTGCCCCAGGGCGTAGCGGCGAAACGGGTCAAAAGCGGTCTTGGCGTCGATCGGTTGCGGCAGTTCGGTGGCTGGCTGTTCGATGCGCGTCATGCCGGGCGCCGGGGCCTTGCCCTGAACGATGGATTGCTCCAGCGCCGCACGCACCTGGGCAAAGCGCTCGCGCAGCACCTGGGCATCGACCCGCGCGGTAGGCAGGGCAGGCGTCGCCTCGGCCTGATCGAACGAGCCTATGAAGCCCTGTAGCGCGATGGCTTGCCGGAAATCGAGCCAGTCGCCCAGCCGCTGGCCCACATCGCCGGGCGCAGCCGTGCCGTCCAGCAGGGCTTTCTCGGTCAGAAAGCGCAGCAGGGCAGAGCTGTGCAGGCGGGCACGCGGCAGGACACGCGACATGGAGGGGGCGGCCAAAAAAATGAAAGGCCGGGACGACCCGCTGGCGCAGCGGCGAGGGCGGCTGGCAGAAGGTGGTCTCCGGCGGGAGCAGGGTCTAAATTTTATCCCTCAGCCCCGGCAGCCTGGGCTGGTGATGGAATCCAAAAGCATTCCTTGTGGGGCCGCCACGGCCCGGCTTCAGGGGGTTTTGGGCTTGAAGTCGCAGTATTGCGCCACGCCGCACTGCCCGCACAGCGGTTTGCGGGCCTGGCAGATGTAGCGCCCGTGCAGGATCAGCCAGTGGTGGGCGTCGACCACATAGGCCGGCGGCACGCGCTTGAGGAGCTGCATCTCGACCTCGTAGGGCGTTTTGCCCGGCGCCAGCCCGGTGCGGTTGCCGACGCGGAAGATGTGCGTGTCCACGGCCATGGTCGGCTCGCCAAAGGCGACGTTGAGCACCACGTTGGCGGTCTTGCGGCCCACGCCGGGCAGGGCTTCGAGCGCCTCGCGGGTACGCGGCACCTCGCCGCCGTGCTCCTCGACCAGGATGCGGCAGGTTTCCATCAGGTGCCTGGCCTTGCTGCGGTACAGACCGATGGTCTTGATGTAGCCCTCCAGTCCGTCCAGGCCGAGCGCGAGGATTTTTTGCGGCGTATTGGCGACCGGAAACAGGCGTCGTGTGGCCTTGTTGACGCCCACATCGGTGGCCTGCGCCGAGAGCAGAACGGCCGCGAGCAGCTCGAACACGCTCGTATACTCCAGCTCGGTATTGGGCTGTGGATTGGCCGCTTTGAGGGTGGCAAAAAACGGCTCGATGAATTCCTTTTTCATGCCCGAGATTCTGCGCCATGGCCATCCCCTTTGCTGACCGCCTGAACAACGTCGAAACCTCCGCCATCCGCGAGCTGTTCAAGCTGCTGGGCAAGCCCGGCATCATCAGTTTTGCAGGGGGCTTTCCGGACAGCGCCATGTTTGACGTGGACGGCATCCGCGAGGCCAGCAATGCGGCACTGGCCAAGGACCCGGGGGCAGCCCTGCAGTACGGCGCGACCGAGGGCTTCAACCCGCTGCGCGAGCAACTGTCCGCTTTCATGGCCAGCAAGGGCGCCAAGGACGTGGCGCCTGACCAGCTGATCGTGACCACCGGCAGCCAGCAGGCGCTCGATCTGCTGGGCAAGACCCTGATTGGCCCCGGCGACAAGGTGATCGTCGAAGGCCCGACTTTTCTGGCCACCATCCAGTGCTTCCGCCTGTATGGCGCCGAGCTGGTCAGCGCGCCGATCGATGGTGACGGCGTGCAGACCGACAAGCTCGAACAGCTGATGGCCGAGCACAAGCCCAAGTTCGTTTATTTGATCCCGACCTTTGGCAACCCCAGCGGCGCCATGCTCAGCGCAGAGCGCCGCAAACGTGTGCTCGAACTCGCCGTCAAATACAACACCCTCATCGTGGAAGACGAC
>JACCDW011803413.1_pt1 | contig 13829 bp, 21 predicted proteins | sample 7449781 | NCBI WGS metagenome assembly JACCDW01 (sample SAMN15323449, study PRJNA562643) | freshwater metagenome | isolation source: river surface water | place: USA:Blue River Watershed | collected 2017-08-18 | reverse complement strand
TTTGATTTGATATATGAATAATTTTTCTTTGAGTTGGTTTAAATCCATCAATAACTGAAGGAATAGCTCTACCCTCAATAACATACATTGCAAATTCTTTATATTCATCGGATAGGAATGCGGAAATAGTCTTTTCTGTCATCATAATTTTATATATAGTAAAAAGATTATTTTGTTTTGTAATGAAAAAACTTAGAAAATATGAACAGTTTTTAATTTTAGAAAAATTTGATGATAATTTCAAAGCTGAATTAAAGAGATTAGGTATAACCGATGAAGATGAAATTAACCGTCATCTTTACTATGCACACAGAGGTCATTTATCAGACTACCTAAACACACAAGGAAAAGAAATTAAATTTGGAATGCTAAGAGCTCTTTTTTTAGATGCTCAAACTGCAAAGAAAAGAACTGATTTAAAAGTCGGTGTCATTAAAGCCTTACATAGAGTACTTCCTATGGCACTTGCGCCGTTTTTTCCAATAGCCGCTATCTTTGGAATTATACTTGGTTCAACAAGAGCATTCAATAAAATAATAGCTCCAATTTTACAAGACGCATCATCAACTTATGAAGGGTTCTTAAAACAATTTATTACTAGTTCTATGAAGGTTGCCGAAGGTGAAATACCAGTTAAGGACCGTTTCACAAGAGCATTTGTTGTCTCCGATAGGTTAGCAACAGCTATTAGACCAGAAGTTCTTCAACAATTCTCAACTTATCTATCACAAAAAATGTCACAGGAAAATCCAGATTCTACAGTCCCAGAAAATTATATAGAGAACGAGTTAAAGGAATATTTAAATCAAAATTTTGATGTAAATCCACCAATTCCGCTTAAAGGAGAAACTAATTGGGATGATATTGAGTCAATGTAGTAAATAAACAAATTCTCTGTTTTACTATATACATCTAAAAAAATTCTAAAATTTTATGTCAGTTGATAAAAAGTTTCAGAAACTTGATGATATAGAACATGTTCTTAAAAGACCTGGTATGTATATTGGTTCAATCAAACCACATACTGCAAACAAATGGTTGATTTCAGAATCTGGTGTTACACTTAAAGAGGTAACTTATAATCCTGGTTTCTTAAAAATATTTGATGAGATTATTACAAACTCCGTAGATGAATCCAAAAGAAAAGGTTCTAAATTAAATACTATCAAAGTTAATGTAGATGAGAAGACAGGTATCATTTCTATTTGGGATAATGGTGGAATTCCTGTTGTAAAACACACAGAACATAAAGATTGGATTCCAGAAATGATATTTTCTAATCTAAAAGCTGGTTCTAATTTTGATGACTCAGAATCACGTAGCTGGGCTGGAACAAATGGTGTAGGCTCAACTCTCACAAACATTTATTCTAAATCTTTTACTGTCACAACGTGTGATGGTAAAAATCAATATACCCAAACTTTCTCAGATAATATGAGAAATAGAACTGTAGCAAAAGTTAAAAAAGCTACAAAAAATCACACAGAAATTACATTTCTTACAGACTATGAAAAATTCGGACTCTCTGGAATTGACGATGCTCATTTTAAGCTAATAGAAAAAAGAGTTTATGATTTAGCCGCTTGTAATACACATCTAAAAATTTCATTTAATGGTAAAGCACTTACCTTTAAGACTTTTGAAAATTACATTCAACTTTATGCAAAAGATTATTTCTTTGAATCTTCTAAAGATAAAACCTGGTCAGTTGGAATTTCACTTTCTGAAAATGGTTTTCAACAAGTAAGTTTTGCCAACTCTACTGAAACATATGATGGCGGAACACACGTTGATTATATTATGAGTCAAATTGTTTCACAGCTAAGAGAGTTCTTTATGAAAAAACATAAAGTAGATGTCAAACCATCAGAGTTGAAAAACCATATGTTTTTATTCTTAGATTCAACTATAATTAATCCTAGTTTCTCTTCACAAACAAAAGAAAAACTTATTACAGAAGTTAAAGATTTTGGCTCAACTTACGAAGTAACAAATAAACTTATTCAATCAATTATAAAATCAGAAATTGTTAATTCAATTTTAGATTGGATTCAACAGAAAAAGACTGCAGAAGATTCTAAATTACAAAGAGAATTAAATAAAAAACTTTCAAAGATTAAAGTTGAAAAGCTTATTGACGCAAAAGGGAAAGATAGATGGAAATGTTCAATTGGATTATTTGAAGGTGACTCTGCAATCTCAGCATTTAGAAAATACAGAACACCAGAAACTATGGGTGCCTTTGCTCTTAAAGGAAAGTTTGTTAATGTATCTGAAATGACGAATCAAAAATTAGTTCAAAATGACGAAGTAGTTAATTTGATGGCGGCTATAGGACTAAAGCTTGGTCAAAAAATTGAATTGAAAGATTTAAGATATGGTCGTATTCTTTTTTATGTTGATGCTGATGTCGACGGTAACTCTATTGCTGGTCTTCTTATCAATTTCTTTCATAAATACTGGCCCGATATGTTTGAAAGAAAGATGATTTGGAAAGTAGAAACTCCAATTGTAGTTGCTATTCCTAAATCTAAAACTAAAAAGAAACAACTTTTCTATACTCAAACCGAATACAATGATTGGGAAAAAAAGAATGATATTAAACAGTGGGAGATTAAGTATAAGAAAGGTTTAGCGGCTCTTGTAGATGATGAATATCAAGATATCATAAATAGTCCTCGTATGACTATGATTACAAAAGATGATATGTCAAAAGGCTCATTGGATATTTGGTTTGGTAAAAACTCAGATTTAAGAAAAACAGAGTTGTTAAAATGAAATTTATAGTAAAATCAGAGAGGTTAGAACACAAAGACCAGATAATTGATTTATATTTTTCAGAAATGAGTATTATAAGTGATTTAAATTTTGATTCAAATAAGCCTGATAATAATGAGTATAAATATGAAGGAAAGTCATCTTTTGCCAGATATATAGGTGCCTCAAGAATTGATGGATTACCGATGTTTGAAATTGACACATTCCAATTAGATAGAGAAGAAAAAATTGAAGAAATTCTAAAATAGTTTGTATATTTGTTGTTATGTCCCGAAATCGCGCGTGGCGCAGAAATATCGAAGAGAAAGTAGTAATCAAAAGACTCACAAAACAATGTAGTCAAAGATATTGGTATTGGATAGAAGATGTTAATAAAAATTACTATAAAAAATCCATAATCGTTGATTATTTAGAGAAGCGGGAATATTTTATTTCTAAAACAATCACAACCGAAATGTGGGATTCTAAGAGTAAAGTAAAATATTCACCTAATAAAAATAAACCATACTACAGAGATGGTAAAAAAAGATTCTTAACAAGAGAGTCTGATAAAATTTTATTAAAAAAAATACTTAAAGAAAATGGACTTAAGTAGATTTATTCCGAATGGTGAAAACTGGTCTCTAAGTAAAGGAGTTATTTACTTTAAGAAGATACAAAGAATACCACTTTGCATGATTATTGATGATGTACCTCATATTATTTTAGAAAATAAAATACCTAAAAAAGTAATTGAACTTACTAAAATGTTTATGAAAAGTGGTGAAGACTTTTACTTTACTACTCCACTAGCAATCAATCCTTCTGGTGTAGAAAAATTCAAAGATGAAGTTATCAGAAGTTATTTCATATCTTATTCTAATATTAAGTTTTTTCACGGCTTCAAAAAGATATCTTTTGATTTAATCAAAAATCTAATTGATTGGTCTGAGAAAAATGATGCATGGTATTTAGTTAAGCCAGTTTATGAAGATATAAATAAAACTATTCAAAAGAAATATCACGATTACTGGCAAAAAAAGGACTACTATGATTTTGATTATGAAATCAGAGAAGAGTTCAGGACTCTATGGAGAGAGATACAGATTAATAAAATCATATAAACTTTTTTTATAATATTTGATAAAAAGTTTATGGCAAAAAATAATTTAATATCAAATACAGCTGGTTCTATATCTGTCAGCTCTAATCAAAATATATCTATTACATCTAATGGTGGACCTTTCGTGAGTAATGGTACTATTTCAACTTCTAAAACAAGATATCACATTTTAGGAGAAGACGTTGAAGTCTCGGGATTTTACCAAGATGGAACTACTACTGTTATGATATCAACTTTAAATGTTTTAGGTAAGCCTTTTTTAGATGAGCTTCATAAGAATAATACTTTCTTCCCGACAGAGATTGAAGAGTATTTAGAAAAGAAATTCAAGTCGTTAGAAAGAGACAATAAAATAAATGATATCTTAAACTAAGAATAAATAAATCCATATAAATAAAAAATAATAAATTTTTAATGTTATGTGATTTAATTATTGATGGAAACTATATTTTAAGCAGATTGGTTTTCACACTACACAAAAACAATTTACTTTTTGGCGCTCTTCATAAGTCGTTAGAAAACGCCATAGGTAACTACCGAAAATGGTATCCTTTTGCTAATGTTTATTTAGTATCAGACTCTAAAGAAAAATCTTGGAGAAAAAAATTAACTGGAAATTATAAATCAAATAGGAAAAAAGATTCTGATATAGATTGGAATTTTGTTTATACAGCCTATGGTGAATTTAAAGAATCTTTGACTGGTGTTAAAGTACTAGAAGCACCACACATTGAAGGTGATGATTGGATTTCTTTTTTAACGACAAAGGCAAATTCAGAAGGTCGTTCTACAATTATAGTTTCAAATGACTATGATATCAAACAGATTGTTAGATTTAGTTTAGAACCACTTTGGATGAACATCATGTCAAATGAAATGTATAATAAAGAGAAACTCTTTATGCCCAAAAATTATCAACTTTTCATTAATAAAGTTTCCAAACTCTCGAATGATGATATTTTTAATTTAAACGATAATTCAGAGTTTCTGAAGTTAATGGATAGATTTCTAACTAAATATGAAATATTTGAAATTGATTCAACCGAATCTCTGATTATCAAACTTATATCTGGTGACAAAAGCGACAACATTGGCTCGGCTTGGTCTCAAACTAAGAATGGTAAAAAAAGAGGTATTGGAGAAAAAGGAGCAAAAACAATCTATGATGAGTATCTAAAAGAATTTGGTGAAGTAAGTTTAACTGACCCTGACCTTTATGAAAACATTGCTGATTTAATCTGTGAAAGAAAAAAGGTTAGTAAAACTCAAATTGAAAGTATTGTTGAAAACTTAATCGAAAATGTTAAACTAATTGATTTAAGATTAGAAAATATTCCAGAGGAGATTGTTACAAAAATGGAACAAAAGTACAATGGCTAATCTAAAGTTAGTAGCAGATGCAATGTTTACAAACAAAGTTAATTGGAAAGATTTACCAGATGAAGAAAAAGAAACCTCATTCTTTGTATTCAATAGATACTTCGCTAAAAAATATCCTGAGCTTTCTCAACTTTTGAACTTGAAAACAATAGATAAATTAGCCGCAATGGATTTGTGGTACTATTATTTTAGAAATAAACCATATCCACAATGGTTATGGTCAAAGTCTGAAACTCAAAGCAAATCAGATATTTCTGAAAAAGAATTTAAGTTACTTCAAGAAAAACTAAAACTTAAAGACTTAGATTTACAATACCTTATTGATAATAATTTAGATATCATAAAGGAAGAATTAAAATATTTTAAAAACTTAGAAAAACAATAAATAATAATATGAGAACAATGGAAAGTGTAAGTACTATGAAATGGTATATAGTTAGAGCTCAATCAAATCGTGAAAAATCTGTATCTGAAAGAATTATTAAAGATGCTGAAAAAGGAGATTTGATTGGCAAAATTGGTCAAGTGATTGTACCTACTGAAAAATCATTTCATCTTAAAAATGGAAAGAAAGTTCAAAGAGAAAAAGTTATGTTTCCTGGATACATCTTTGTTGAAACAAATGCAGTTGGTGAATTGAAATATTATTTGAAAGCTGTAAACGGTGCCACTGGATTTCTTACAAACAGAGGTGGTGATATTGAATCATTGACACAAGCAGAAGTCGATAGAATGCTTGGTGTTCAAAAACAAAAAGAAGAAGTAGCTGAACAATTCGACCATTTTATTTCCGGTGAATCAGTTAAAGTTCTTGAAGGTCCTTTTACTGGATTCACAGGAACAGTAGAAAGTATTAAAGACCAAAAAGTTAAAGTTGAAGTTATGATTTTTGGTAGAAAAAATCTTGTTGAGTTAAGCGCTCTTCAGATTGAAAAACACTATGACTAATAAAAGCCTAGTTGATAAATTACTTGAAGCCTCTCAAAAGATACAAAAATCTTCAACGAGAGGCTCTGGTAATTATATTTTGACCTCGCCTGTAATTGCTGATTTCATAAATAAATATAAATCAGAGTTCAGAAAAGAAAAAATAAAAAGACTATTCAATGAATAAACAAGAAAGATATGATAAAACTTATTTGAATATGGCTACAGAGTGGTCTAATCTTTCTCATTGTTCAAGAATGAAAGTCGGAGCTCTTATTGTAAAAGATGGAATGATAATTTCTGATGGATATAATGGAACTCCAACTGGATTCGATAATGTTTGTGAAGTGAATCCAGAGACAACTCACTGGTATGTTCTACACGGTGAAGCAAACGCAATTCTTAAATGTGCCCGTAGAGGTCAATCTTGTGAAGGTGCTACTTTATATCTCACACATTCTCCTTGTAGAGATTGCTCAAAACTTATACTTCAATCTGGTATTAAAAGATTAGTTTATTCCAAAGAATACAGAGATAATCAAGGTGTGGATTTTTTAAAGCAAACTGGTATAGAAATTGTTAAATACTAATGGATATCTTATCTGCAATAAAGATTGAAGAAATTTATAGATTTGATTTAAAATCTTTAGTTGATATCTCAAAATACTTAAATATTTGGAACGATTTATCAGAATCTCAAAAAAATGAACTTATAGAAATTGATAAGCCAGTTTTTGAAAAGAAGTTCAGTCACATCACTAAAGAGGAATTGGCTGAAAAAATAAACGACACTGAATTCTGGGAACAATACAATGATAAGTTTGTTTATGGTGAGATTTCTAAATCAGGAGTGAACAAATTATCAAACTACTTAAAAAGTTTTACCGGAAATTTTTATGATATTGGTTCTGGTAATGGGAAATTATTAATTCATTTATCTTTAATAACAAATTTTGAAAACTATACTGGAATAGAAATAGTAGAACTAAGACACAAATATGCTATCAAAATTAATGAATCAATTTCTCAAAATGTTAATTTTATCTGTAGAGATGTTTTAGAAGTAGATATTTCTGACGCTAGTTTTATATTTTTAGATGATTTAATGTTTCCAGAAGACTTAAGATTTAAAGTAATCAATAATATACCAAAAGACTGTCATTATCTTAGTGTATGGCAAAATGATAATGATGAATTTATTGAAGAATGGTCACTTGGTGTAAGTTGGCTTGAGACTGAAATGAAATTTTATTTATACAAAAAAAGATGAGTTTAGCTCATCTTTTCTTTTTCAATCCTTTCTTGTTCCATTTCCTCGGGTAAAAGCAGACCTCTGCCATATTTGTTAAATCTTTCTTGATATCTTATCTTTACTCTATCAGAAATAGGAATAGGTGAACCCTCTTCGTCTAACTTAACAAAGACCATTTTTGTTGAACAAACAAGATTTTGTTTTCCAGTATGAACATTGTGTTTTCTTGCTTCAAGATTTATAGTCACCGAAGTTTTACCAAACCTATCAACTGAAGCATAAATCTTAATAAGATTTCCAACTTTTACAGGATTTTGAAACACAACCTCTTCAATTTTGACAGTTACCATTTTAGCAGAGTCACAGACTTGACAAGCATAAGCAGCAGCTGCCTCATCTAAGAAAGACATCATATTTCCACCGAAAAGATTTCCATGCACTCCTAAGTCAAGTGCCATACATATTTTTGTAGTTACTAATTCCATAATATTTATATTATAATTATATACCTAAGTTTCTAATTTTCATTTAATATCTGTTCTATTCGTAAGTTTCTTTCTTCCTGTAAAGAGTATTTCATCAACTGTGATTCTGAAACCCATTTGTTCTCTTTGTCATTCATACTATTAATAAAAGAAACATAATATTCTACTTTCCAACTTGATTCAATTGAAGGAACAACGTATCTAGCATTAACATCTAATACTTTACCTTTGTACCAAAACTCAGGTATTTCAGAAAAGATAGTTACCTTAACTTCATCACCTATATCAAATTTTATATACCCATACTCATCTTTCTTTTTTCTTGAAAAGAATCCTTTAATTAAATCAAAATAATATTGAGGTGAAGTAAGTTTATATCGACATGGTGTTAAATCTCTCATTTCAATACTTGTTTAAGTTTCCAATCTCTTTCATCATCTTTATCTAGGTGCTTTAGAGCAGATTCTGGAAATCTAAGATTGGATGAATAAGTCTCAACTATATAAATTGGTTCTTTCAATCCAGATTCATGCCCTACTATTTTACCACTGAACATTGAATAGATACCATCAGGTTCAGGAAATATTCTAACTAAATCACCCTTTGAGAACTTGAAATTGTTGTCTGTATCTGAGAACTGCAAGGTCTTTTGCTTTGGCTTCAATCTCTGTATCAAAGTCAAGACCAAATGTTTTAATTTCTTCATAAATGTAGTCAGCGTGTGCGGTTTGTTTTCCGGTAAAATCCTCTAATGTTTTTGGAGAACTCATGTGTGTAAGTGGTCTTACTCCATTCCAAGTTGAGTAGGCAAGTTTGAGTGCTTCTTCCATACTCTGGTCTTGTGGACCATAATTGAAATGGTGTTGGTCAAACACAATAGGAATTCCAATTTCAGTATGAACCCAATCATACAACATTTTTACTGAAAATTGATTTGGTGAATCATCATTCTCGACAGTTAGTCTTTTTTTACAAGAGTCTGATAAGAGTTGAAAGCTCTCGCAGAATTTCTTAGCAGCTTCGTAAGTAGTTGGTTTTGTAGTTCCAATATGAATGTTAATTGGATAAAATGTTGACTGGTCAAGACCCATCAAATCCATAAGATAAGCGTGTTGGTCTAATTCCGCAATAGCACGATAAATTACTTCCTGTCTTTCTGACGCCAAAACGTTAAATGGTCCAGGATGATAAGATACTCTAATACCATTTTCCTTAACTTTATCACCTATTCTTTTCAATAAATTTTTGATTGTTTTAAAATCAGGTAAATCATCAAACAGATATTCTGACATCCAAGGAAAGGAATCAGAAGACATACGATATACATAGATGTCGTTTTGTAGATTCCAATCCAATACTTTGATAGTATCAATCAAATTTAGAATAATTAGTTCAGAAACATATGATAATCCCTTACTATCAAAGGTCTTACGAACCATACTTCTATTTACTAAGATTTGTTCTTTCTTTTTCTTACCCTGATTACATCCAAGTGAAATACAGCAATATCCTAAATTCTTCATATTGCAAATATAAGGATAATTATCTGAATTAAAAACAAAGAAACCTTTCAATTATATAATTAAAATATGGTAAGAGCATTAGTAATAGGAGAGACTTGTATAGATAAATTTATTTATTGTGAGGCGTTAAGGTTTTCTCCAGAGGCACCTGTTCCGGTTCTGACACAATTAGAAGTTGTAGAAAATCCAGGTATGTCAGGAAATGTCGTCAGAAATTTACAATCTATTTCTCAGATTGAAATAAAACACATACATCAAAAACAATTGATAACTAAGACGAGATTTGTTGAGAAAAAAAGCAATCATATGTTTATCCGTTTTGATGAAGGTGAAAATAATATAGATAAATTTTTGAACGATATTGATTTCAGTTTATATGACTTTGTTATTGTAAGTGATTATGATAAAGGTTTTTTATCAAATGATGATTTGATTAATATTTCTAAATCATGTAAGCTCTCTATTTTAGATTCAAAAAGAAAATTATCTTCAGAAATAATTAAGAACTTTACTTTCATTAAACTAAATGAAAAAGAGTTACAAAATAATATAGAATTTCAATCCTTCGATAATATAATTACAACATTAGGTAGTGCTGGGTCAATGTATGGTGGTAAAATATATCAAAGTCCAAATCCTCAAGAAACAATTGACGTTAGTGGAGCGGGTGATACATTCACTTCATCATTCATTTTAAAATATCACGAAACAAAAGATGTTGAACAGTCAATAATTTTTGCTAATAAGATGTCTTCAATTGTTGTATCTAAGAGAGGTGTTTCGACACCATAGTTCATTTTTTCAATTAAATGAAAATTGAAAAATAATATATACAATTATGAAAATTATAAAATTTATTGACTTCCTAAATGAAGATGTTACTGAGACACCATCTAACATGACTTCAACAGCTTTAAATCAACTTAAAAAAAGAATTGATAAGTTATTTCAATTTCAAGAAAATGAATTTGGTGATGAAGAAAAGGAAAGTAAACCTAAAAGAGTTCAAAAGAAGTCTAAAGAAAAAATGACTTTTCAAGACTTAGGAGTTAGATTAGAAAGCTCAGAAGTTTCAAAATATTCTAAACTACACGATTCTTTAACTATTAAATTTTCTGATGATAATTTTACATATACTCTAATCATTTCTATGGATATAAAAGAAGGTATGCCTAAAACAGAAGAGAAACCAATGATGTGTGATATCAAATTCAAAAAATATGACTTAGACACATTTGAAATAATCGGTCAACTTCCAAGTCCAATTGACGGTGATAAATCAGAATACTTAAAAATAGAAATCAACAAAATAGATGAAGATTACTTAATTGACCTTAAAATTAAATTAGATGATACCACTAACGAGGACAATGAAGAATTTGAAATCGAAACTGAATAGGAAGATTATTTTTTTTAATAAATAGTGTATGGCATTATTTATAGTATGTGGTTATCACACCGTTCAGGAATTCAAAAAATCAAGATACTTTCGAGTAAACTTAGGTCTTGTTCAAACAATTGACAAAGGCGGTAGAAGATTATTTAATGACAAAGATAAATTTTCTCATTTCTATAACAATCAATACCGAGCAACTATCTACGGACAAGGTAATATCGGTGATATTAAATTTTACACAGACCATTTTATAAAAGACAATACAATAGCTGTCTACTACAACGAAACATTCGAAGAGTTCTTGTTTGACTTAAATTATGAGTTGATAAAAGAAAAAGGTATAGATTTTTATATTGGTCACATTCTCAAAAATGTAGAAGAACAATATGAAGAACGAGTTAAAAAGGAAGAACTAAGAAAACTCGAACCTCAAAATGCTGGAAATCCAGATATGATTACAATGAATCCGGGTGCAGTAAGTTACGCTGACTTAAAAGCTTATTTGGATAAAAGGAATAAAGAAAGATATAAAAATAATTTATAGATATGAAATTAACTAGAGTTATAACTCTCAAAATGTCTGGTGAAGATGTAAGATTTTTACAAACTAAACTAAAAGAGTATGGTTTTTTTAATAACAAGATAGATGGATATTTTGGACAAAATACTTTAGTATCTGTAGTTAACTTTCAGAAATCTTTGAATATTAAAGCTGATGGTATTGTTGGGTTACAAACCTGGTCACAGATAATACACTTCTATGCTAACAAAAACAGAACACAAATTCTTGCAGAAAAGGTTGAAATAAAAGAAACAGCCTCATTTGTTGGTTTAGATGGTCTGAAAATATATGATAATCTTTTATCAGATGAAGAATATTACAAAGAAGAAACATCTAAAAATACAATCTGGTTACACCATACAGCAGGTGGTTCAAGACCTGATTGGACAATTGGTGGTTGGGAAAAAGACTTTCAAAAAGACGAAGCTGGAAATGTTTTATTGGATGCAAATGGTAATCCAGAACCATTGAGAGTTGGTACTCAATTTGTAATTGGTAGAAAATCATCTACTACAGATGATAAATTTTGGGATGGTAGAATTCTTAGAGCATTTGATGATAAATTTTGGGCATATCATTTAGGTGTTTCTAGAAACTCTCGTAATTTAAATTCAAGGTCAATTGGTATAGAAATTTGTAATTATGGTCCACTTACTTTAGGTAAAGGCGGAGTTTTCTATAACTATGTCAATAAACCAATTAAAGAAAGTGAAGTCGTCGAATTATCTAAACCATTTAGAGGTTATCAATACTGGGAAAAATATACAGATTTACAATTAGAAAATTTAAGAAAATTAATACTTCACTTAAGTAATAAATGGGGTATTCAATATGATAAAGGAATCTACAATGAGAATTGGTTTGAGTATAGTGATAGATGGTTTACTACTGGTGGATTAAGAACACATACTCAAGTTAGAAGAGATAAATTTGATTTATTTCCACAACCTGAATTGATTCAAGTATTAAATAGCCTTTAATGATTTTATAATTTGAATTTTATCTTCTATTTCTAAATCATCGAAATCATAACTTATGTCATATTCTGGTAATTCAAAGACATGTACCATAATTGTATTATCGAACTCATCAAATTCAATAGTATTTATAGTAGAAAAACTTAGAGGTATGTCTACTATAATCTCACAAATACCACTACCCAGTCTTTTAATTTCTGAAATAGCTCTTTTTTTAAGAAAAGAATTATAAAACTTCTTCATTAATTATATATTTTTTTATTTTTTTATAATAAATATAAATCTTTTTAAAAATGATAATTTAATATATAACGATATGAAAGTTTTTAAATATTCTGAATTTCTAACCGAAAGTAAAATAGAAGAGTTACTTTTAGAATCAAAAGTAGTCTTTTCAAAAAAGTTCTTAAATCTTTTAAATAGAATGAGAACTAATAAAATAGCATCTGATTTATTGAATATCTATTCAAAAGATTTTAATATTCAACATAATTATATTGATATTACTGATAACAAAGAAGAGGTTTCTTTTACACCAGACAGAAAAGTACAAGAGTTAACAGCTGGAAGACCAGAGGTTTATAAAGTTGGAACTCGTCGTCAATTAACACATAATGACTCTAACAATAAGTTATTTCAAGAATTAGGTTATGATAAATCTCAAGGTTATTGGACACCAGATGATGGTCAGAAAGGTTTAATTAAATCAGAGACAGTGAGTCCAACATCCGGAAAGATTTTTGTTCTTTTTGAAGAATTAACAGATAATGATGAAAAAAGATACGCTGTATTAAATAAAGATTGTTTATCTTTGACTGATTATGATGATTCTCAGATTTGGAAATCATCTCGTAATCCTATTAGAATTGGTAGATTAGTAAGACCATTATTAAGAGCTGCTGGTGTAACAGTAACCGATAGAGAAGTTGAAGAATTTACAAATCAATGGAAAGCTACTTATGATTTTGCAGCTGATGTTTTAAAACAATTTGATGTTGTTAAAGGAGATACAATTGCTTACTGGTATGATAACAATAATGAAGATAGATATCTTGATGGTGGTGGAACACTAAACAATTCTTGTATGGCTGAAGTAAACTCAGATTATTTTGAAATATACACATCGAATCCACAAGTTTCTTTAGTTATTCTTTACGATGATGAAGGTTCTATTACTGACGGAAAATATACTTCTAAAAAAATTAAAGGTAGAGCAATTCTTTGGGATGCTGTAATAGACGGTTCAAAAGAAATGTTTATGGATAGAATTTACACAACTCATGATTCTGATGTCGATTTGTTTAAACAATTTGCTCAAAAGAACGGTTGGTTTTATAAAGATTCTCAAAGTATGACACCAAGAGAATATATTACAAATGGAACATCTACATCAAGACCTGAAATAATTGTAAAATTAAATAATACTGATTGTGAGTATTATCCTTAC
>JACCDW011614651.1_pt1 | contig 13830 bp, 11 predicted proteins | sample 7449781 | NCBI WGS metagenome assembly JACCDW01 (sample SAMN15323449, study PRJNA562643) | freshwater metagenome | isolation source: river surface water | place: USA:Blue River Watershed | collected 2017-08-18 | reverse complement strand
TCCGCTTTATCGATTGCTTCAGGCGTTGCACCGATCAGCTCGACACCGAATTTGTCGAGCACACCATGCCGGTGCAAATCCAGCGCGCAGTTAAGCGCTGTCTGCCCGCCCATGGTCGGCAAAATCGCGTGCGGCTTTTCTTTGGCAATAATGCGCTCCAGCGTTTGCCAGGTAATCGGCTCGATGTAGGTAACGTCCGCCATTTCCGGGTCAGTCATGATGGTCGCCGGATTGCTGTTGACGAGGATGACTTTGTAACCTTCCTGGCGCAGTGCTTTGCAAGCCTGTGCGCCAGAGTAGTCAAACTCACAGGCCTGGCCAATGATGATGGGGCCGGCACCAATGATCAGGATGCTGTGGATGTCGGTGCGCTTAGCCATGTTTGTGAGTCTCCATCATCGCAACGAAGCGATCGAACAAGGGGGCAATATCATGAGGGCCGGGCGATGCTTCGGGATGCCCCTGAAAGCAGAATGCCGGACGATCGGTGCGGGCAAAGCCTTGCAGCGAACCGTCAAACAGCGACACATGCGTCACGCGGCAGTTGGCAGGCAGGCTTGCCTGATCGACCGCGAAGCCGTGATTTTGTGAAGTGATATGTACCTGCCTGGACTCGAGGTCTTGCACCGGATGATTGGCGCCATGATGGCCAAACTTCATTTTCATCGTGCGCGCGCCGGAAGCCAGTGCCATGATCTGATGACCTAAGCAAATGCCAAATGTCGGCATGCCCGCTTCGATCAGCTCGCGCGCAGCGGCGATCGCATAATCACACGGCTCGGGATCGCCCGGACCATTCGAGAGAAAAATACCGTCTGGCTTCAAGGCCATGGCCTGCTCAGCAGTCGATTGCGCAGGCAGTACTGTGATCTTGCAGCCGCGCTCAGCCAGCATGCGCAAGATATTGAATTTGACGCCATAGTCGAATGCAACCACATGAAACCTGGGTGCTGTCTGGGTGCCATAACCGCTGCCCAGTTTCCATTCGGTCTGCGTCCATTCATAGGGCTTTGTGGTCGATACCACTTTGGCCAGATCCATGCCGGCTATGCCAGCGAAAGCGCGTGCCTGCTCAAGCGCCAGCTCAGAAGTGACATGCGAACCTGCGACGATTGCGCCGTTCTGCGCGCCTTTTTCACGCAAAATTCTGGTCAGCTTGCGCGTATCGATACCGGCAATTGCCACAATATTTTCAGCTTTCAGGTATTCAGGCAGGCTTTGCGTGGCGCGAAAATTCGATACCTGCAACGGTAAATCGCGAATGATCAGGCCTGCTGCATGTACTTTGTCGGATTCCACATCTTCAGGGTTAACGCCGGTATTGCCGATATGCGGATAAGTCAGTGTGACGATCTGGCGGCTATAGCTTGGGTCGGTCAGAATTTCCTGATAACCCGTCATTGCAGTATTGAATACGACCTCACCGCTAGTGCGGCCGTCAGCGCCTATTGAAAACCCCTGAAAAATCGACCCATCGGCGAGCGCGAGTATGGCCGGGATTGTGTTGGCCGAAAAAAATGGCAGCAAAGGTAACTCCTGAGTTGTTACCGCCGCTGCAAGACGCCTGCACGATTTCAGACCGTCACAACCGCGAGGGCGGGAAGTCTTGATCGCTGCGGAACGAAGAGGGATTGTTGGTGCGCGCGGGCGGCAGGGTAAATTAGTTAAACCTTGCGATTATAGCCCGAAGGGGATGGTTCGGGCAACCTGCGCGCCAGTCAGGCGCGCAGTGAAGCAGGCACAATTAGCAGAATTGAAATAGCAATTAAAGCAACGATAATTACAGGCCAAGCGCGGCAATACCGGCACGTGCGATTTGTGCATCTTCGCTGGATTTGACGCCTGATACGCCGACAGCGCCCACGCATACGCCATTGACCATCACAGGCACGCCACCTTCCAGCAAGCCTTCAATATTAGGCGCGGACAAAAAAGAATAACGACCGTTATTGATAATGTCTTCATAGACCTTGGTCTCGCGCTGACCCAATGCGGCAGTGCGCGCCTTGGCTGGACCGATCGATGCAGAAACCGGAGCGGCACCATCCAGTCTTTGCAGCCACAGCAAATTGCCGCCATCATCTGCAATGGCTATCGTGACAGCCCATTTGTTAGCCAATGCTTCCTTCTCGGCCGCTGCTGCAATTTTTTTGACGTCATCAAGCGTCATGACTGGTTTGGACTGCATGTTCTCTCCTTTTGCGAAAGGCAGGATTGTACGCCAACTCACAAATTGATGATGCCCGCGCACGCAGTGCAGTTCTGGTTTTGCGGATGGAGTAAGTCGCCACTTTGACAATACCTGCATGGCTGGCTTACATTGCGCCAGATACCAGTGAATTTATGTTTCCAATTTTGCAAACTATTGCTATTTCCCTGTACACCGTCTTTTGCGCCTTTGTGCGCAAAGGGGCACTTGCGGGCGCGATCATGGCCATACTCAGCATGCAAGCACTTGCACAGGAAGAGCCTGAACAGGCGCCGGAACCGGCGGGCGTTCTCACCAGCTTGAGCAGCTTTACCGATCGTGCAGCCAACATGGCCTTGGAAGCAATGTCACTGATAGGCATTCATTACCGGCGTGGCGGCAATTCACCGGAAAACGGCCTGGACTGCAGCGGCCTGGTGCGTTACGTATTCAGGGCCAACCGCATGGCTGAGCTGCCCCGCACCTCAGCAGAAATGAGCAAGCTTGGCGAACATATCGAGCAAAAAGATTTACAGCCCGGTGACCTGGTCTTCTTTCACACTTTAAGACATGCGTTTTCTCATGTCGGCATTTATTTGGGCGACAACAAATTCATACATGCGCCCTCTGCCGGTGGCAAAGTACGGATTGAAAGCATGGATCTGGCGTACTGGAGAAAACGCTTTAACGGTGCACGCAGAATTACTGAAGAAAACGACGCCGAAAAAAATCGCTAAGCAATTTTCAGGGCTTAGCTCGCATTGCCTTCAATCTCTGGCGTATCTTTTCCATCTCGGCCAGTGCAGCCTTCTCGCCAGCAAGGATGGCCTGATTCCTGTTATTGAAATCATTGCCCTTCATCGAACCGAGTTCCGGACGGATCACAATATCCGCCTGCTTGAGTTCATGCTGATTAATACTTTGTCCCATGATCGCAAAAGTCTGCAATAGCACTTCAAACGTACTGCTTGCAGGTTGCGCATCCGGTTGTGCCGAGATGTTCACCGCAATCACAAAATCTGCGCCCATCTTGCGCGCAAAACTCACCGGCACCGGCGATACCAGCCCACCATCGACATAATCGATATTGCCTATCCTAACCGGATTAAACACGCCCGGCACTGCCGAAGAAGCCCGCACAGCTAAGCCTGTGTTGCCACGCCTGAAAAGAATAGGCTGACCGGTATGTAAATCGGTTGCCACAGCACCAAACGGGATCTTGAGTTTTTCAATCGGCTGATTGCGTACGGACTTGTTCACATAATTCTGCAGTCCCTCGCCTTTCAACACACCGGTAGACTGCGAAAAAAATGGCACTGACCAGTCAGAAATAGCGGCCTCATCCATGTCTATCGCCATTTTTTGCAACGCAAAGCCGTTATTGCCCGCGGCATAAAGCGAGCCAACCAGACTGCCTACGCTGGTACCCACGATCAGATCCGGGACAATACCGTTGGCTTCGAGTACCTTGATCACACCGATATGTGCAAAGCCACGCGTCGCCCCACCGCCCAGTACCAATGCGATCTTGATCGGGCGCTGCGCTGGAGTGGCAGCAGCTGGAGCGGTTGAAGTCTCGGCTACGTTACTAGCAGGAGCAGAGTCAGATTGCGCAGGCTCAGGCACAGACTTATGCGTCTCTGGTGGAGCAACGACGATGGGAGGGGCTGGTGTCTGACAGCCAGTGATCAGCAATGCTAAAACAACCGAGAAAAACAATCGCATAAGGAAACCTGAATCCACAATATCAAACGCTTAAACAATAGATTGTTTGATTGTAACGGATGTTTCCAAATGCTAAATCCGGTTTGCTAATGCGATCCGCAACCGAAAAACACCATCAAGGATCGCGCCTCTGGCGAAGAAGTAACCACACCGCTAGCGCAGTGAAGGTGATGACGAACATGACGATGACCCAGAAACCATGCACATCCTCAGCCAGCGGTATGCCGCCTACATTCATACCAAACAGGCCCGCAATAATATTGATCGGTAAGGCAAGTACCGTCACTACAGTCAGGATATAAAGGCTGCGACTGTTTTTCTCATTAATCATCGCCGCAATTTCTTCCTGTAATAATTTGATACGCTCCTGCAGCGAAGCCATATCCACTAATACAGCAGAAAATTCTTCACTTGACTGCCGCAAGTCCTGACTATCAGCATCAGTAATCCAGGAAGGTGGTCGTTGCAGCAGACGAAATAATGCGGCCGGCTCCGGTGCCATCAGTCGCTGTAATCGCACCAGCACACGCCGCAGCATACCCAGATTCTCGCGCCTGACATTTAACCGACCAGCAAGCAAATCATCTTCTACCTGATCCACTCGTGCGACCGCATCCCGCACTATGCCAATCAGCACATCCGCCTGATCGCGAAGCAGATGCGTGAGCAACTCGACCGAACTCTGAAAATGTGCACCGTTTTGTACTGCATTTCGCAGACGATCGACTGACTTTAACGGTTTTTTATGTGCACTAATCACCACTGATGGTGTCACATGTACCCACAAGGTCGACAACTCAGAAGGATCAAATGAAAAATCATGTAATAGATCATTGATCACTGAAATCAATGATGCATCAGTTAACTCGATACGTGTAAAGCACGAGCCCTGATACAAGCCCTCAAAAAATTCTGCAGGCAGATTAGCATGTTCACGCAACCATTTTTCTGTAGAGGCCTGACAGAGGTTGAAATGCAGCCAGAGGAAACCGGACGTATTCGCTAATTGCGTGTCATTAAATAGCGAAGTCAATTTAACAGAAGAGAAAATAGCGACTAATCCATTGTTTTTAAATCAGAATCCCCATATCAGACCATTTGCATCCGAACCATAGATATCAGCAATTGATATGGTTCTAGCCATGATTCAAAAAATAATTAAAATATAAAAAAACGCCCCCTAAGGGGCGTTATTAACAAGATTTAAAGTTGGAGATTAAAAAATAAATATCAAGACTTAGATATTAAAAATTGTATTGTGCCCTAAGAGCGATTGCATCTTCCGTATCACCGCCTGTACCAGTACGGCCATTATCCAGATTGGAATCTAGCTTGGTATGGGCATAATTCAGCATGAATCGGGCATTCGGATTCAGCAACCAATTCAAACCGACAGTATAGGTTTTACCGCCCGTTACAGTCGTGGTGTTAGCTGAAGTTGAGTTTGCTGTAAAGTCATCAGCTTTGAACTGAGACACTCTCATGCCAAGTTGCCATGCTCCAGTGCCGCCCCCACTGAAACTGAAGTTAGAATTTGGCTTTGTGGCACCGAATCCACCATTTTTATAAGTATCAGACCACTTCTCACCTGTCAGATTATAAATACCGGAAACATACTGTGTAGTGATATGACCATTTCCTAGATCTGTATTAGCATCATTCACAGCACTTAATTTTTGCTTTGCGTATTCGGCTTGGAACTTAAATGCGTCATAAGCAAGTGCAACTTCCAAACCAGCAGTACTACGATCTACAGTATTGGCTTTATCAGCACTTGCGGAAGAAGTAGCTCCCTTCCATGTAAATATATCAGAGCCACGATTTTCATCACGAATCGTAATAAAAGTAGTAGAAGCTGATGAAGAAGTTGCAGCAAGATCAAATTTTCCTGAAGTGCCTGCCAAGCCTAAATGAGCAACTGTATTGTTAGGAAAATTGGCAATTTCAGAAAAATTGACTGTAGCGCGAGCAGCACCTTCATAATTACCAGCCGTGCTTACTTGAGCAAAGCCATTTTGGTATATAGAAGCAGCATACGTTGTTCCCGCAGTTGGGACGCCATGTATCATTGCACCGATTTGTTTAGCAGGTGCAATTTGATTAACGTAGGAACGCTGCATGAAATCCAGATTATTTGAGCTTGTTCCATATTCTTCCAAATTAAATGGATGCTTGAAACGACCAAAACGCAATTGAGCAGCAGGAGCAACTTTATAATTTACCCAAGCTTCTTCGACGTTATTTGTATCTGAACCCACCATATTCATCAAGACCTTGTAATCAATGTCTTTATATACAGTACCATTTATACCAAGACGAGCGCGACGCAGCTCGAATGCGTCACTACCTTTCAACAGTGATGCATTGGTATTGGCGTTCGTTGATTCAGGAATTGAGCCACTAAACGATCGAAAATCCATATGTAAACGACCTTCTAAATTTGCAGTGAAATTACCGTCTGCAGACTCAATACCCAAACCATTCGTCTTAACAAGACCGCTTTTTGCACTTTTCTCAGCAGCCTTATTCAGCTTGGCTACATCTTCACTCAAGCGCTTTTCCTTAAATGCCTGATTTTCCGCTGCATCTTCAGCGGCCTTGATATGCTGGTCATATTCCTGCTGGGTGATCACGCCTTTTTTCAGCAGCAATTCCATCAGGCCTTTCATATCGTCGCCAGCGAACACTGGAACAGACATGGTGGCGCAGACTGCTGCAACTGCAACTGCGAGTCGCTTTGCTGGCATCATATTGGTAGAAGTTTTTTTCATTTATCGCTCTCCGTTAATTAACTCAGTTGCAATCAAGATGCGGCCAGGCGAAAGCCAGACCTGTTTGCTTAATTACTGAGCTGCGATTATTAAGAGCAAATTTTTCAACTTGATGACATGGAATAAATTTTTGGTTGATAATGCAGCCTGAGGGATAAAAACAACAATCTGAATCTCTGATAAATGATCGCTGTCATGCATTTGTCATCAAGCTGACATATTAGGTTTTTATTGTTATGTATTTAGAAACAGCAGCACACTATTAGGATTACAGAATCATGCTTGCAGCAGTTGACCTTGGCTCCAACAGCTTCCGGTTACATATCGGCAGTCATGACGGCGAAGGTATACGCATCATGAAAAGTGCACGGGAGCCGATCCGGCTGGGTGCAGGACTCGACAGCAAAGGCAATCTCACGCCGCAAGCCATGCAAACGGCAATGGAGTGCCTAGCCAGATTTTCAGAAATACTCAAGGCAACTCCGTTACAGGCTGTGCGGGTAGTCGCAACCAATACGATACGTATTGCTCGTAACAGCGCTGCATTCCTGCCCCTCGCTGAAAAAGCGATCGGCCATCCGATAGAAATTATCTCCGGGGAAGAAGAAGGCCGTCTGATCTATATAGGTGTCGCAGGTTTCTTGAACAAGCATGATGAACGCAGACTGGTCATCGACATTGGCGGTGGCTCGACCGAGGTCATACTCGGTCATGGCCCGGATATCGAGCGGGTTGAATCGTTCAGTATAGGTACGGCAAGAACCAGTGCGAGCTTTTTTGGTGATGAACGTATCAATGCTCCCTCATTTGAATCAGCAATTCTTTCTGCCCGCAGCCAGTTTGAAGACGGCATGCCAGGGTTTCATCCGCGTTACTGGAGCATTGCATATGGCTCATCTGGTACGGTACGCACACTTGCTGAAATTATTGAAAAAAATGATCTTGGCGAAGGCTCGCTTTCATTAAAAAGTCTCCGAATTCTGAAAGAGCGCCTGATCGAATGTGGCAAATTCAATAAAGTCGACCTGATTGGTATGCGACCAGAGCGTATTGCTGTTGTACTTGGTGGCTTGCCTATCCTAATTGGCTTATGCGAGGAACTCGGCATACGCGAGCTACAGTCGATCGACGCTGGCCTGCGTATGGGAGTGCTATGGGACTTGCATATGCGCGCCAGGAAGAAAGACCGGCGTGACGAATCTGTTACTGCCTTCATGCGCCGCTTCGGTGCGGATTCAAACCGAGCGATCCATGCTGTCTCAAATAGCCTGTACCTGTTTGAGCAGATGAAGCCGGAAAATGACCAGCTTAATCAGTTACTAAGCTGGAGTGCACGCCTGCATGAAATCGGTCAGGCGGTATCGCATACCGGGTTTCACAAGCATGGCGCCTACCTAGCTGAATATGCTGACCTGCCCGGCTTTACCACGCATGAACAAAAAATATTAAGTACGCTGATCCTTGCGCAAAAAGGGAATCTGCGCAAAATCGGATACACGCTGTCAAATCCGGATTTTACGAAAGCGGTGCTGGCAATACGGCTGGGAATAATTTTTATGCATGCCCGACTTGATGCCACCGCTGAACGGGTACGGATCAAGTTCAAGAACAAAATCGAGCTGGAAATTCCGGCAAAATCAACCAGTGCACATCCTACCCTCACCTATTGGCTACGCAAGGAACAAGGCATATGGGAAGAGGTGGGCGTAGATTTCAATTTCCGCGAAATTAGCTGATTTTATTTTTGCAAGCCTCGCAACTGGTATCACAATTTTTAGATTTCACTCTGTACCATCAGCACTTGCCATGATCACATCTGCGTATTTTTAAGGGTTTGTCATCAACCATTCACAGAAATATGCTCTGATATCAGGAACTGACCAGACGGAGATTTCTAGATGAAAGATGCGACCTGCCAACCTGTTCATGCCGATAGCGACTATCTCGCTCCCGCAGCTACAGATAATTTTTCTGCTAACCCTGAATTTGAAAAAATATTGGCATTGAATCTTTCAAGGCGTGCTGTGCTGAAAGGCTCGATCAGTGCCGCTGCAGCACTTTATTTAAGTGGTGGTGCACTGTTACATAGCGCAGAGGTAAACGCCGCTCCTCCTGCTAAAAAACTGAAATTACGATTCAAAGCAGTCAGTAAGAATACCGAAGACAAGCTGACCTTAGCCGATGGATATTCCTGGTCAGTTCTGCTGGCCACAGGAGATCCGATTGCTGCAAATATCTCGCCTTACTCCAATGCGGGCACAGACAGCGCCAGCTCATTTCGGCAGCGCGCAGGCGATCATAATGATGGTATGCATTTTTTTGGTCTCAGCAAAGCAGGCAAATGGGAGCCGACATCTGCTCACCGAGGCCTGCTGTGTATCAATCATGAAGCCGTTACCGCTGCGTTTCTTCATCCTGAGGGTCAGACGATTGTCGATGGCAAGCGTAGCTCCGACGCCGAAGTTATCAAGGAAATGCTGGCGCATGGCATGAGCGTTGTCGAAGTCAGGCATAACGGCAAGACTTACGAGGTGGTGAAAAACTCGCGCTGGAATCGCCGGATCACCAGCTTCACCGATATGGAAATTACAGGACCGGCAGCACGCAGCCCACAGCTGATCACGAAATACTCTGTGACTGGCACCCGCACCCGAGGGACAGTCGCTAATTGCGCCAACGGCCATACTCCGTGGGGAACGTATCTGACTTGTGAGGAAAACTGGGCCGGCTTTTTCCGTAGGACTGCCGCTGATGATGAGAAACGCACGCAAAAAGAAATCGTCGCCTTCAAGCGCTATGGTGTGAATGGTAATGGCAAAGAATTATGGGCGACTGTTGAGCCAGATACTGCCGATCAGCATTTTGGTCGCTGGCATGCGGCTGTCACAGGCACATCACCTGACGGCACTGATGATTATCGCCATGTAGCCAACACCTTTGGCTGGGTTGTCGAAGTTGATCCTTTCCATCCTGATTCAACGCCCAAAAAACGTACTGCACTGGGCCGCTTTGCGCATGAAGGTGCGTGGCCGGGTCCAGTCGTTGCTGGTCAACCGCTGGTCTGGTACATGGGATGCGATTCACGCCATGAATATATTTATAAATTTGTTTCAACCTCACGCTGGGATCCTCAAGATGCCTCACGCGGATTGGCAGCTGGTGACAAATATTTAAATGATGGCAAGCTTTATGTTGCACGATTTAATGCAGATGGCAGCGGCGACTGGCTGGAACTGAGTTTAGGCAAGAACGGCATCTCGGAAGCATCCAAGCCATACAGTTTTAAGGATCAGGCAGATGTGCTGATCCATGCACGCCTGGCAGCGGATGCCGCTGGCGCCACCAAAATGGACAGGCCGGAATGGGGCGCCGTTAATCCGCGTAATGGCGAAGTGTATATGACACTCACCTACAATCCATCCCGCGCATTCGATAAGGTCGATGCAGCCAATCCCCGCTACTATAATGCCCCGAAAAACGGCATTGACCAGAAAGGCAATGCGAATGGTCATATCATTCGCTGGACAGAGCAAGATCGCTTAACGAGCGCCACTCGCTTTGATTGGGATATTTTTCTGTTTGCGGCCCGCGAAAATGCGAACCCGGACAATATCAATTTATCTGCGCTCAGCAAGGATAACGATTTTTCCAGCCCTGACGGCCTGTGGTTTGCCCGAAGCGGCTTGCTATGGATAGAAACCGATGACAGTGCTTATACCGATGCCAGCAACTGTATGCTGCTGACAGCCATACCCGGACAAGTCGGCGACGGCTACACCAAGGCCATCATCAACAGCGATAACGGCAAGGAATCCAGCGTAACCACACATATCGGCGCACCACCGGGGGATGCGCATCTAAGACGCTTTATGGTGGGCCCGGTTGATTGCGAAATTACAGGCCTTGCCGAATCACCGGATGGCCGGGCATTGTTTGTCAATATTCAGCATCCGGGTGAAACCACGTCAGGTAAGAATTTTTCTCTCAATGATGCATCAACCTGGCTCAGCCACTGGCCTGCCGGAGGAAACTCCAGGCCACGTTCAGCGACTATCGTGATCACAAGGGATGATGGCGGCATGATCGGTGCTGATCTGATTTAACAGAATACATAATCTTCTGTGCTTTATAAGGTTTATCAGATGCGCATCGTCATCATTCAGACATAAAACTGTCATCTTGTTGCATTAAACACTTTGTACACTTCTCTTAGTACAACAAAAAAAGAGGAGAACAATGCGAGTGTTGACCGTTTCGGCAGATTCGACGCCAAGCTTTCCCAAACTAAGCCTGAGCCTGGCCAGCAGCCATGAGGAACTTCGTGAAGTTCAACGGCTACGCTACAAAGTTTTCATTGAAGCGATGGGCTTGTCTGCACTGGCCAATCCTGATGGTCTTGATCAGGACGAATATGATCAATACTGTGATCATCTGATTGTGCGCGATAACCATACGCTCAAGATCGTTGGTACGTATCGCGTACTGCCCCCGAAAGCGATTGAAAAAACCGGCGGATTCTATTCTGAAAAAGAATTCAACCTGAATCGTCTCAATCATCTGCGTTCGCGTATTACAGAAGCTGGTCGTGCCTGCATCCATCCGGATTATCGGAGTGGTAGCGTCATCATGATGCTATGGGCAGGGCTGGCTGCTTGCATGCGCAAGGAAAAATCTGATTATCTGATCGGTTGCGCCAGTGTCAGTCTGGCAGACAATGGCAATACGATCAATGCTATCTGTCGCAGCCTCACACATGAGCAAATAGCACCACGTGAATATCATGTTGAGCCGCATCTGCCATTTCCTCTGCATGAAGATCCTTTACCCGAAAAATGGCATATGCCTCCCCTGATCAAGGGCTATCTGAAAAGCGGTGCCTGGGTCTGCGGCAATCCGGCCTGGGATCCTGATTTTCATAGCGCTGATCTGTTCATGATGCTGCCACTTGCAAGACTGGACAGCCGCTACGCACGTCACTACTTAAAAGAAAAGGAAACCGTATGAACGGTCTGCTTCCTCCGCTGCCATTTATGAAAAATAATAAGCTCGATAAAGAGAATCATAAAAAAAGTAAAACCATCAAGTTCCGCACTATCTGGATCTCGGATATCCATCTTGGCACCAGCGGCTGTCAGGCCAAACGATTACTGGAATTCCTGAAAGCGACTGACTCTGACAAACTGTATCTGGTTGGTGACATCGTCGATGGCTGGCAACTAAAGCGTCGCTGGTACTGGCATCAGACACATAATGATGTCGTACAGCTCGTATTGAAAAAAGCAAAAAAAGGCACCAAAGTCATTTTTGTGCCAGGTAATCATGATGAAGCTGTACGCCAGTTTATCGGGCTCGATTTCGGCGGCATCAAAATTCGCGATGAACATGTGCACATAACTGCTGCAGGTAAGCGTATGCTGGTGCTGCATGGCGACCGCTTCGACGGTGTGATCGCTTGCGCCAAATGGCTGGCTTATGTTGGCGACTCCGCTTACACCATGATCCTGAAATTCAATAATCTCTACAATGCCTGGCGTGCGCGTGCCGGACTGCCTTACTGGTCGCTATCACAATACTTGAAGCTGAAAGTGAAAAATGCAGTCAGCTATATCAGTTCCTTTGAAGATGCACTAGCCACTGAAGCGCGCAAACAAAATCTGGATGGCGTCATTTGCGGCCATATTCATAAACCTGAAATTCGCAAAATTAACGGTATCTTGTACTGCAACGATGGCGACTGGGTCGAAAGCCTTTCAGCACTGGTAGAAGATAAAGATGGTGAACTCAGACTGGTTCACTGGGAAGAAATTATGCTGAAATGGGAGCAGGCACAATTTTCACTACCGAGAGAAGAAGAGTTATGTCTGCAACCGGCGTAAGTCGCCTGGCCCGATTTTGGGACAGTAGCCTGTTCGATCAGTTTGAATTATTTCGCTACTTCGATCAACCTTCCCGAAAACATCCGATGCCATGCCGACCGCGTATTTTGTTATTGAGTGTCTCCGCAGGAAATGGCCATGTACGTGCGGCGCAAGCAATCGAAGCCCATGCAAACAAGCTTTTCCCTGGCATTGAGGTATGTCATCTTGATGTGATGCAGCTTATGCCTGCAGGTTTCAGAAAGATTTATACCGACTGGTATGTGAAAATCACTAGTCGATTTCCGGAAGCATGGGGATGGCTGTATCGTATCACCGATGGCACGCGTAGCAGCTGGATCGATACCATCAGAAAAAAAATTGAAAAATCCTGTGCGCATGCATTTTTTAAAGAGATTGAAAGTTTCAATCCCGATGCCATCATTTGCACGCATTTCCTGCCGGCCGAATTACTTTCAGATTTACGTCATCATAAAAAACTGCTTTGTCCTGTCTGGGTGCAGGTGACTGATTATGATTTACATCATATGTGGGTGCATGCGCATGTCAGCGGATATTTTGTGGCGACAGAAGAACTCGCATACCGACTTCAGGCATATGGCATCAATAAAGAAAACATTGCGATCACCGGCATTCCGGTAATGCCGGGATTTACCGCCCCCTTATCCAGAAATGATCTGGCGAACCGTTTTGGGCTTGATCCCAATCGCCTGACCGTGATGATGATGGGTGGCGGCGCCGGAGTGAGCGAGATGGCTACACTGACACAAAAATTATTGACCCTCGATCAGAATTTTCAATTAATCGTTTTAGCAGGTAAAAACAAGGCTCTGCTCTCTTCGCTTAATTCACTTTCTGTACCGCCGTCAAAAACATTAGTCGCGCTTGGCTTTATACAAGAGGTACACGCACTAATGGCCTGTGCTGATCTGGTCATCACCAAGCCCGGCGGGCTAAGTACATCAGAGTGCCTGATTATGGGCGTGCCTATGTTGCTGACTAATCCCATACCCGGTCAGGAAGAGCGTAATGCCGCCCATCTGCTACAAGAAGGTGCAGCGATCCGTGCGGATGATGAAGTCACTCTCTTATATCGACTACAAAATCTGCTAGCGCAGCCATTACGGCTGGCGCAAATGCGCGACCGCGCAAAAGCATTGGCCAGACCTGAAGCTGCAAGCATGGTTCTGAAACAGGTCATCAATGCAATGCATAAAAAATCCCCGTATGAGGCAACCTGATGTTAGTCACGATAGCGTTTGTCATGGTG
>JACCDW010560895.1_pt1 | contig 13831 bp, 19 predicted proteins | sample 7449781 | NCBI WGS metagenome assembly JACCDW01 (sample SAMN15323449, study PRJNA562643) | freshwater metagenome | isolation source: river surface water | place: USA:Blue River Watershed | collected 2017-08-18 | reverse complement strand
ACGCTCAGGCGCCCAGACGTAGGCCACGAGTTCCTCGTGAATGGCCTTCGCACGAGCCACGATACGCGCCTTTGCCGTCTCCTCCGTGAGGCGTTTCAGTACGGCCGCTGCCCACTCGCTGGGAGGCTGGCTGTAGGCCGACTCAGCGCCCGCGTAATGTGCCTGGCGTTCAATGAGGTTAGACGCGAAGCCCGTGGGGTAGATGCCATAGCGGAGGTTGATCCAGTTCTGCCTTGGCCACTGGGGCGTACCGATGTGCTCAATGATGTAGACGTTCACGATGGCCGCGAACTGCGTCAGTTTCCCAGGCTGCTCAATGGTGACGCCATCAAACTCCGGGCTGAACTGCGCGCGGTTCCAGAGGCGCGGGATGTACTCGTAGTAGCGCCGCCTGAGGTCAGGCAGTGCCGCCTTGAGCGCCTCGTAGTTCAGAAAGGTGTCCATGGCGGCTGGCTCTGGGGTGTTAAAAAGGATGTGTGGGGTGCTGTTTCAATTTTTGTTACGAGCGCAAGCGAGTAACAAAAATGAATATGTGCCTTTGGGCACTAGGCCAATTTTAGGCACGCAGCCATTTTTGGTTACGAGCGTCACAGTCTTAGAGGGCCAGGCGCGCCTTGATGGCGTCCAGGCGTCGCCCAATCTCTGCGGACGCTAGAATCTGCCACATCTGCAGCCCACAGCCGTTGTCCGCCTCCATGACCTCGTTGTAAAGGGCGACAGCGAGGTTGCGCTGGTCCTCTAGTTCCTCCAGGTCATCCGCGATAGGGGGCGTCATGATGGCGTCCCAGCGCTCCTTGTAGGCCAAGCGCTCGTAGATTGCGGCCTGGTAGTCCAGGCAGCGGCTGTTGTAGGCCTGGACCTTGTCGTAGAGGGCCGTGAAGTCGTTCTTGATGCCGTACAGGTCGCAGACGGCCCGCAGCGTCTTGTGCGCTGTATGGTCGGGCTGATTCACGTAGAGGGCGCTGGTCGCGCTGAACAGGTCGTTCAACTCCGTGGACGAGAGGCTGATGATGGTGTGTCTGGACGCGAAGGTGCTCTCGTCGCGGAATTGGGCTACAAGGCCTAGTGCCGCAGCCGCGGCGGCGCACTCGGCGTCCGTCGGCTCCTTCATGTGGCGGCGGCACATATCAAAGGTGGCCAGGACGCGGCTCTTACAGCGGGAGCCGGTGGTCTTGTTGGTCGCGGAGCACTGCGGGGCGGACGACATCTTTTCGGCTTGCTTTTGGTGGCGGGCGGGGTAATCAAAAAGGTTGGGGGTGTTTGGTTCAATTTTTGGTGCGCTTCTTGGGAAGCCGAATTCTGTAGCCACTGTCTACATCTAGTTCGGGCAACCCATAGAACCCAGCGCCCAGATGCGCTTCATAGGCGGCTCGGCGCCTATCCTTGTAGTGTGCCATCAGCCGCAACTCCTGGAGGACGAGTTCATAGACCCTGTAAGGCCTGCCCGCGTCAATCAGTTCACGGAACCGGTTGACACGGGCCTCTAAGGCGGTCATGGTTTGTGCTTAGTTTATATGGGGGCTTTGACTCAATTTTAGAGGAGGTCTAAGCCAGGCACAGGTCAAGAGAGCGCGTCTGCGTGTTGTAGGTGTAGGTGGCGTTCTCCTTTGTGTCCTTCACACGGAACACCATGCCGTCCGTGTAGCCGCCGAACAGGTCCTGATACTTGCCTCCCTCAGGAACGGCATCCTACTCGCGCTCCTCCTGGACTATGGCCTTCGCCGACTGAATTGCGCGGCTACTTTACACCGCCTGCCACTGGGTCCCAGGCTCCACCTGGACCTGGATGTGGAAGCGACGGGTCATCTTGACGCGCGGGAGTTCGGCCGTGATGTGAGCCGTCGTCTCCTTGGAGCGAAGGCCGAACAGGGCCTTGCGGTTCTCGGAATAGGTGATGGTGGCGGTCGGCATTTTGTCGTTTCCTTGGGCTTAGACGCTTTTGGGTGGTAGTAAAAATAGCGCGGGATTGGTTCAATTTTTGCGCGCGCTACAGCGAACAGACAAGCGTGGTCTCGCCATCCTCTAGCCTTGGCGGATTTTGGCCCGACATCGGCTCAATCTTCACGGCGTAGACTTCGCCCACGACGCCCTCAAGGGCTTCCACCATGCCGTCCTGGGTCTTTTGGTGAATGTCCGTGATGACTCCAAGCGACTTTTGGGTGCCCGAAACCGACACTGTCATCTGCCGCACGAGCGGCCCTTTTACAACGCGGACCGCTACGAGGATGGGGCCTTGCCGGTTGAAGACCGCGATAACTTCAACAATGGCGGTCATTCTGGCTGTGCTATAAAAATGGCGATAGAAGTGAATCAATTTTAGTCCTTCTTAGCCTTTTCACCGAGAGGAACCATCTCTTCGCCGACACGCTGGCTAGGAGGCACGGGAATTCCTAAACGGGCAAATTCAGGATTCACGCGCTTGCGAACAGCCTTGCGTGTGCCTTTTCCGCGGCTGCGGGACCGGGACCGGCTACGGGACCGGCTACGGCTTCTGCGTCTGGCCGCTGCATGAACTTCATTCAATTTCCGGGCTAATTCTCCGCGTGAAATGTGGACACCCTTCAAATTCTCTGCCAAATTCTTCATAGCGAACTCGTCATCTATGTTCTGAAGGATTTTGGCGCGGGCGGCCACGGCTTCCCTATGAAGCCTCTGAATTTCTCTCTTCTGCTCGTTCGTCAAATTCGCAGACATCCCTATAGGATGCTATGAAAAATCTTTTTTGTCTTTTGATTTTCCATTTATTTGTCGTTTCACCAGCCGTAGCCGCGGTCGCGCCGGTCCTGGAGCGTGACCGCGCAGTAGCGCGAGCAGTAGCCGTAGCACGCCCAGTCGCTGCCGTTGATTTCCGCGCCGCACATACGGCACGGGCCCGAGTTCTCCTCGTCCTCTGGGTCGTCACAGCCGTTACAGCAGTAGGCCGATGTGTACTCGGCGAAGCAGTGGCCACAAAGGCCGTGCTTGTCCGCGAACGCCTTCGGGTCGCGTGCCTTTTCCGTCTTACACGCGACGCACTCGTTCTCGCAGAAGGCCGCGCGGTCGCACGTGCGGCAGAACGGCATCGGCGCCCAAAGCGACTCATCGTCCGTGCCCTTGCGGCACGCAACCCAGAAGCGGACGCGCGGTGTGAGCCACTTGGCGATCACGCTCGTTGCGGTGTCCTTGTCCATTTTCCTTTGGGTTGCTGAGGTGGGCTCGTCGCTGGCCCTTGATATCCTAGAGGGGGCCTGGACCGTTCAATTTTAAGGGGGGCTCTAAAGGGACTGTTGCTACGCATTGGCGTTCCTTGCTGTCTTTGACTAAACGAAAGCGCAATGAAAAACTTTTTTTGTTTTTCTTTTGTCTTTTCTCATGCTTTTGTCCTTTTACCAATAGCGGCCGTGCTTCTTGTCCATGCTGACCGCGCAACTGCGCGAGCAGAAGCCGTAGCAGGCCCATTTGCTGCCGCCGATTTCAGCGGAACACGCGCGGCACGGGCCCAATGGCCCAGCGCCGTAGCAGTAGTCGCAGTGCCACGTGCCGACGAGGGGCGAAAGGCACGCGTCGCAGAGGCTGTACTTGTCCGCGTGGCCCTTGGGATCCGTTGCGCGCTCCTTGACGCACGCGGCGCAGTCGTCGCGGCAGAAGGCCGGCTTGTCGCACGTGTAGCAGGACGGCATCGGCGCCCACTCGGCCTCTTCTTCTGCGCCTTTGCGGCACGCAACCCAGAAACGGACGCGCGGCAGCAGCCATGCGCTGATGACACTCGTTGCGGTGTCCTTGTCCATTTTCCTTTGGGTTGCAAAGGTGGGCTCGTCGCTGGCCCTTGGCATCCTAGAGGGCGCTTGGCCGCTTCAATTTTAGGGGACGATCCAAAGGAGGCTGCTGCTGGGCATTGGCGTTCATTTGCATTCCTTGGTGGTCCTTTGCGTGCCTTTAAGCCAATGAAAAAACCAAAGGAAAAAGTTTTTTCTTTTTCTTTTGGTTCTTTTGTTTCTTTTGTATTCTCGTTTCTTTTTTACCAGGCGCTCTTGTCCTCCGTCGGGCGCTTCGGCGCCACGGGCGTCGCCCCGCGTCCCGCGCTCATCCACACGGTCGTGCCATCCGCCGCCCCGCCACCGCGGGGCGCAGGCGCCGCGCCGCCTCCAAAGCGTGCACGGGCCAGCGCATCCGCAGCAGCCGCCGCCTGGGGCGTGAACGCACGGTTCTTCTCCCACTCGGCGCGCCAGCCCGGCTCGCCCGGGTGCAGGTGCGCGCACTTGTGCGGCTTCTCCAGGCGCCCCGTCTTGGGGTTGACGTACTCGTGCCCCCAGCACTGGGAGCCCGTGACGTAGTTCCGCAACGGCGCGCACAACTTCCCGTTCTCGTCCTTGCGCCACTGCGACTTGGACACCTTCTCGTCGCAGTACAGCCACTTGCACGGCCGGTCAACCTTGCGGATGACGACCTCGCGGCTGCCCTTGACGCGGACGGCGTTGCGGGAGGCGCACATCTGGGCGTAGCCGGCCATCTGCGCCGCCTCCGAGTCCAGTTCCCAGTCGCGCCACTGCTTAGCGTCGGCGGCCTCGCGCGCGGCGCGCTGCTCGGGCGTCTCAGCGGCGCGCTGCGCAGCGATGTCGGCCTCCACGAGGTCGGCCCAGAGCGGCGCGCCGGCGTCCAGGATCTGCCACTCGCGCTGCTCCGTGACGCACGTCCACGTGCCCCACTCCATCGCCTGGGCGGCGGAGCAGCAGGTGCACGGGAACACGGTCTCGTTGTAGTGCCAGAAGGGGCTCAGCGCGAACGGCGACGCGGCGGTGAAAGGGGGCATTTTCACCTGAAGGCAGCAAGTCTCAGACGCTGTGGAGGGCGTGGAGGCTTGAAACCTTCTGACGGCAACCTGGTATGTTCCAGGGAATTACGCCTACCGACCTTTGGGGCCCCTTGGCCCTTCAATTTTACGGGCGCTTTGGGGCGCTGGAGGCAGAGCGCCTCTGCCCCCTTCTGAGGCCCTTCTGACCCCCTTCTGACCCTGCTCTGACTCCTTCTGACCTCGTTCTGACCTCGTTCTGACCTTGCTCTGACCTCGTTCTGACCTTGCTCTGACCCCTTCTGCCTGTTCTGCCTCCAAAGGGGCCAGAGCGGCCCGGATCAAAGACAAAAATTGAAGGGGTTTCCCCCTCCCTCCTCTATCAGCCCAAAGCGACCAGCACCAGAGGCAATCCGACAGAATGGCGTCCACCGCACCCATCCTGGAGAGCATCGCTGTGCTGGAGAAGGAACTGGCCCGCCTGAAGACCGCACTGGCGGAGTCTGGCGTGCCGGTTCCTTCTGGGAAGACGAAGAAGACGAAGGCGCCCCGTGACCCGGACGCGCCGCCGCCCAAGGCGAACGCCTTCTTCGACTTCCTCAACGGGCGTGTCCGCCCTGTGCTGAAGGAGCACAAGGCGGACATGAAGTTGGCGGGCACTGTCGCGCCGGCGTTCGCGTCGCACCTGCGCACGCTGAACCCGGACGACAAGGAGGCCGTGTACGCCATGGAGACGGAGGCCATTCTGGCGGCCTTTGACGCCTGGGCGACGCCCGAGAACCTGGCCGCGCCGCCGCGCAAGGCCAAGGACTCGGACTCGGAGGGCGGCAGCGTGGCGGGCTCTGAGGGCAAGGCCGACAAGCCGAAGCGCGTGCTGAGCGAGGAGCAGAAGGCCAAGATGAAGGCCGGGCGCGAGGCGGCAAAGGCGGCAAAGACCGCTGCCGCGGCCGCCGCTGACGCAGCCATGCCGGTTCCTCGTGCACCGCAGGAGGCGATGCTGGAGCGCCTGGCGTCGCTGCCGCCGGTGCCCATTTCCGCGCCCAAGCCTAAGTTCGCCAAGAAGGAGGTGAAGGCGAAGGCGTGGACGCTGGCGGAGCTCCAGGACTGGGATGAGGTGACCATTGACGGCGAGTGCTACGGCGTGAACAAGCGCGGCGACTGCATCAACGGCGACGGCGCGTTCCTGGGCCACTACGACGGCAAGGTGCTGAATCGCAGCGCGCCGCTGCCGGCCGACTGGGCACTGGTCATGGGCTAAGCCCTGGGCGCAGTAAGAGGGGAACCAAAAGACACAAAAGAAAACAGAAAAGCGGGGAAACAAACGAAAAAGACAAACTTTTTCATTGCGGCGAATCATTGGGCAAAAGGGGCCAAGGGTCTATTTTTGATAGAACGCCCAATAAAATTGATGATAGGACGGTGCTAAGAGAAAGGCACCGTCCCCGCCAGCAAAGGACACAATGGCCGCCGAAGCCCTTGCCTTTGTCGCCGAGTGCGCCGCCACTGAGGCCGCTGGTCCGGCTGAGCCGCCTGCCGCTGCGCTTAAGACGTGGCTCAGCATGGACATGGACGCCCGCTGCAAGCGCATCTACGACGAGTTCACGGAGCGCACAGAGCCGCGCATTCGCGAGTTGGAGGACGAGATTGACAACTGGCAGCGCCTGGCTGAGCGCGCCGAGTTCCGCCTGGACCGCATTCAGCGCGCCGCGGGCGGTGTGGACGCGGACAAGGAGGACGCGGTCATGGACGAGATTGCGCGCTACGAGATGTTCGCCAAGCAGGCCAGCGACGCGCTCAAGGACTTCCACATCTACAACGACTACAGGACGCACCTGGAGTCCAACGTGGAGTCGCTCCAGTCGCTGCTGGAGGACAACCGCACGGACTGGCTGCGCGTGGAGCGCCGCCTGGAGAAGAAGGACCTGACGGACGAGGAGCGCGCGACGCTCACGGAGAAGAACGAGTCCATCAAGGCCGTGGGCGCCGAGTTGCTGGCCGAGTACGACGCCTTCAACGAGGAGTGGCGCCGCTACGAGGAGAGCATGGAGGTGCCCGAGGAGCCGGAGCCCGACTACAACCTCGTGCGCGCCATGATCGGCAACCCGGGCCGCGACATCTAAGGGGCGGCGACCCAGGACCCTTGAGCACAAATGTTTAGTAAAGACCTAAAAGCGACTACAAAAGAACCAAAACGAAAAAGAAAAACTTTTTCATTCTTCATCTTAAAAATTGAAGGTAAGCATTACCGAGTAAAGAACTACCCCTCCAGCCCTTGTGTTCTAAGCAAGAACACAAGACAAAGGGACCATGGCGGACCGGCGTTGGAGCGATATGGAGATGGACGCGCGCAAGGCGCGCGTGAAGGCCGAGTTTGAGGCCGGCAATGCGGAACTGGTGGCCGAGACGGAGGCCGAGATTGCGGCGCTTGACGCGAAGATCGCCATGGCCGGCAAGGAGTTGGAGAAGGTGACCACCTGGTGGACCCGCGAGGATATGGAGGGAGGCATTGCGTCCATGGACGATGAGGCCTTCTGGCTCCAGAAGACGATTCAGCAAGCAACCAGTGCGCAGTCCTTCCGCTCCTATGTGGAGGACTTGGCGAACGAGTTGTTTGAGGACTGCGAGGGTCTTGAGGCGGCCATTCGCGACCACGCTGCACGGGCATCCGAGGCGACAGGTGACGCAAAGACGGCCCTCTTGGCCGCCGGCCAGGCGATGCTGGCCGACTACACGGAGAAGAGCGCACACCTGGAGGCGCTGGCGGCGATTCTGGGCTAGTGATTCGGTTTCAAGAAAAACAAAAAAGATTTTTCTTTGGACTGAGATGGAACGCTAAAATTGAATAATGGGGCTAGGCAAAAGGGAATCACCCAACCCTCTTGGAAGCAAACGAGGCAAGATGGCAACGGACGTTCTCGCAGAGAAGGCCTTCGAGCGCAGCAAGCGTGCTGCCGAGGAGGCATACACCAACCGCGCGCGCGGCGGCGTCATCATCTTCAACGCGCGCGGCGAGGTGCTTATCCTCAAGGATGCGCTCAACGGCAAGTGGTCGTTCCCGAAAGGGGCTGCTGAGCCGTGCGACTGCGCTTGTATCATGAAGACGGCCGAGCGCGAGATGCGCGAGGAGACGGGGCTGCTGCGCGGGCGCGACTACCAGTTCGTGCCTGAGCGCTTCATGAATCACCTGAACGCCACCTACTTCATCGTGGAGGCCAAGGCCGGCGCCGAGGAGCGCATCGTGCGCGCACCTGAGGTCGCCGAGGTCGCCTGGATCATGCCCGAGCGGTGCCCCCTACCGCTAAAGGACTTGAACGCGGGCGTGCGCCAGTTCCTGTCGGGCGAGTGGTAATACAAAATTTGAATATGCTCTCTTGCTATGATTTTTCATAGAGCAAGAGAGATGGGCCAATACTACCTCACCGTGTTTCTCGCAGAGCCTGGCATTGGGGCTGACGGGGCCGAGCACATCCGCGCGACGATGAACGCGCACCAGTATGGGAGCGGGGTCAAGTTGACTGAGCACTCGTGGGTCGGCAACAAGTTCGTGAGCGCCGTGGAGCACGCCCTTTGCCCCGATGGCGCCTTCTACAAGTCGCGCATCGTCTGGGCGGGAGACTATGCGGATCCGGAGCCTAATGGCGAGAAGAACCTCCACGCGCTGGGCTACGAGCAGGAGCACAAGCAGATTGCGCCGCCTGACCGGCTCATGGGCGAGTATCGCTTCATCGTGAACCACACGAAGAAGCAATACGTGGACAAGAATGCGATGCGCGCCGAGCCGCGCTATGGCCTTCGCGTCCATCCGCTGCCCATTCTGACCGCAGAGGGCAATGGAGCGGGCGGGGGCGATTACCGCGGTCGTCATGAGGACATGGCCGGCCTTTGGTCAAGGGACGTCATTAGCGTGGAAAAGGAGATTCCTTTGGGATACGCACTGCTGGAGTGCGACTTCTTTGAGTAAAATTGACCGGCCAAGGCCTACCAAAAGGAAGTACCGAACACACTCTTGGCAGGCAAATCGGACGAAAAGATGCCCAAGACCTGTGTTCAGACCGTGGAAGTGTTCCCGTCGGACCCCTGGAATACCGATGGCGTGCCCGAGGAGAAACTCATCAAGGTGCGCGGCCTTTGGGTGGTTGGCCCGGACTACCTGGTTGAGCAGTGCCCCGTTCGCCCGGTCGGCTACGAGAAGAAGATCGTGGCCGTGAAGACGGAAGACGCGCTCATCGTCTGGCGCCCCGAGGGTAATTGCGAGGTCTACATGGCCGACGGGAGGCGCAAGGTCTTCTGGCCCAAGCCGACGCTGGCCGACGCCGTTGGCGACCTCCCACTCGGCCGCTACTATCGCTTTCATGCAGATGGCGCGGTAGAGGAGGTCTACAAGGACTGTAACCCCTACGCGGACGGTACCAACTTCTACTGGTCGGCCGATGTGGAGGCGGAGCCGGTCAAGGGCGAGTTCGTCGTGCCGCACGTCCTTTGGTGCCAAGGGCCGCGTGACTACCTGGTTGAAGGCGCGTCCAAGCAGTGGCTCCCGACGCCTCACGCTGTGATTGAGCCGTTTCCTGAGGTACGCGTCGAGTTCAACATCGTCGGCGACTGGAACCTGATGATGCGGACGTGCTCGTGCGTCGACGGCGCGCGCTGCCCCGCGCGTCTCAACTTCTTGTACGCCATGTACGACCGCGACATCCCGCCGGCCACCTGCGGCGATTGTGGGGATTGCCGCGAGTGCCTGGGCGACTACGACACGTCCTACGAGTCAGATGACACGTTCCGCCCAGGCTGGCAGCGGCCGCGCTGCCACTGTGACGCGGACGATTAGGCCTGCCCCCCAAGAAAAAAGAAACACAAAGAAAAGAGCCTGATGGTGTTTGAAAAGGATGCAACCACGATTGTTGTCATGAGTTTCCTTTTAATTCTATGGTGGCGCGCCGTTTGGAGTCTGCTGGATGTACTGTTTGGTAAACTCGCCCGCGGCAATCAGAAGTTGCTTATTACCTTTGATGTCGCGTCTATTCTTTTTATTATCGCCGTGCTGTTCTTACAGCCTAGTATGCGTGAAACGTTCGCCTAAGCGGAAAAGGGGAGATGCTTATACCAGCGGTCATACACTTCCTTTTCAAAGATCCATTTGAGGAATCGGTGATAAAGACGCCTAGCGCAACGCATTTGTTTTCGGCCAATAAAAGAAGAATGGCAGGCCAAACGAGACGCAAACAGCGGTTATTCAATGATAATCCGCGGGGTGCGCCCAGGCTCAAAACGCTCGGCTATGGAACGGCTGAAAAGGCGACTGCGTCTATCCGGCAATTGAAAAAGATGCCAAAGGCCTATCAGCGCCAGGCCGCTACGACCATGTTCTATCGCGCGAAACACCATGCAAATCAAACGGCAGGAATGAGAGCGGCTATGCGTTTATACGGTGCGTTTTTGAAGACGCTGCGGGCTAAGCGTAGAGCCTAGACGAAGCGCAGGTGGGTGCGTGGACCGGCGGGCGTCATGGTGACGCGTCGGACTTCAATGGGCTCCTTGCGCTGGCGCTCCTCGGCGGCCTGGAGCCAAGGGCTTTCACGGGCGGCCGGCTGGCGCACGTCCTGACGTAGCGGATTGGCCCAGAGGTCGTCTTCACCGCCCCAATAGCGGGAGTGCTGCGAGGCCCAACGGTGGCGCATGAGTCGCAGGATGTCGTCAGAGGAGAGTTCATCCTCGGGTGCAACGAGAGGCGGCATGTCCGGGTCGGTCTTATCGTCATCGTCCTCTTGGTCCTCCGCGATTTCGCCCTCCTCTGTCTCTTCTTCGTCGTCCGTCTCCTCCTCTTCATCCTCAGACTCCTCCTCAGAGTCTGAGGAGGAAGACTCTTCTTCACACTCGCAGTCGTCGCACTCACACTCGTCGTTGTCAAAGACGTCCAGCGCCGGATTCGCCTTGTCGTCGTCAGCATCCGGCACCTCCTCGGCCAGCATGTTGAGGGGCCAGTTCTCAAAGACGCCCTCTAGGAACGGCTTCAGAACATCCCAAGACTGCCCGATGTGCTCTGCCGACAGCATCACCATCGGAAAGCCCGGCGCGGTCACCTGGATATTCGCATACGGATCCTCATCCCAAGAGAGGAGGTGGAACATGCGCTCCAGAGCCCGCATCACCGCTGCGCCGTCCTCGTAGTGAATCCACTGGACCGTCTTTTGGCGATGCTCCTGGTAGACCCAGAGGAACATGTTCTTGTTGCGCTTGATGTCCAGCGTGTCGTCATCCTTCTTGGATGACGCGTCGGACTTGATGAAACGGAACTGGATGTACGAGTAGTCCATGGTGGTCATTTCGGATCTGAATGGCTAGAGTCTGGGCGGGTTGGTCAATTTTAGGATGCTCTGAAAAAAATTGAAATTGCAGCGCGGCCTGTTCTCTGCCAGACAAAATGAACGGCCAGGAGATTCCGTGGGGCGACTTCTCGTTTCTGGCGGACAAGTCCGAGCGGTTCATGCTGGAGGATGCGTTCAAGGCAGTGGAGGCGACGCCTGGCGGCTGGGACTTTCTGCGCACACAGTCCCCTCCAGCAGGCCAGGGCTACATGTTCTGGCAGCACCCGACTCTAAAGGCGATTGGGGACCGCCTCTACGACGGGCACAGCGGGGCCTCCTATGCGCTGACGATGCGCGCGATGGAGAACATCGCAAAGGGTGGGTGGAACGCTTGGAGTGCCGCGCGTCTGGCGGCACAGTAAAGGGTGCTGGCTGCCAACTCTAAAAACCAAACAAAAATTTTTTCTTTGGTTTTTTGATTTTCTATTTGTTTAGAGGACCGAGCCGGCTTACTCCTTGCTCACCTTCACCTCGGTGGCGCCAGCATCCTTCTTGGGGCGCCCGCGGCCCTTCTTGGGCTCCGCATCAGCCGCTGCCACGGCCACCACCTTGTCCTGCGAAGGCTTGGCAGCGCCCACCACCGCCGACGTGCTAGAGCCCTCAGCGTCCAGGTGCTCAGAAGCCCACGCCTCCTTCTCATCCTTGCTCAGCGCCTTCCAGCGCTCGCCAGCCGTCTTCTTGGCGTCCGCATAGGCCACGCTCTCGCCCAACTCCTCGCGCACCGTCTTCGTGAAGGCCTGGAGTGCCGTCATGTTGCGCGTGATGACAGCCCGCTGCTCGTCCGTGATGTTGCGCGTGCGCTTCTTCTTCTCAGGTGCAACCGCTGCGCTTACAGCCGGCCCAGGCGCCACATCCTTGTCCGCGCGCAGCGCCTCCACAGCAGCATTGAATGCGACCTCGCCGACCAGCGCGCGCAGGCCCTTCAGCACGTTAAGAGCGTGGTTCTCAATGCCAGACATCTTCGCCGTCCTACTATGCCGACTAGTGGGGCAAGTCGGCGGCTCAATTTTCAATTTGGCGGGACTCAGAGCCGCACCAAATTGAAAAATGTATTTTCTTCCAGTTCCTTTCTACTTACGGAAAACTGAAAGGGTGATTGAAAGTAGAGCCCAGTTCCCAAGAGAACGGCGTGCGGCCCTGCTTCCAATCATTGAAATAGACCGAACCAAAGAAAGCCATCCAAGCAACCGTGACAAGTGCTGTCAGCGCACACAGAGCCTTTTGGTCGTCCGGTCGCGGCGCTTCATCGTGCGGGTAACGCTTGGTGCGCAGCATCTCCTTATAGGGGTGCTCCTCTAACGAAACATGATTACGTGGAGATGCACCATACTTCTCCTGGATACGCGGCGAGCGACGAGGGGTTGAAGACATTCTTCTTTAGAGGTGGTGCGAAGTCTCTAAGTCTCTCAAATTTAGAGGTGCGGCGGAAGTAAAGGGCAAAATGCAAACTTCCATATAGGTATGAAATTAGACCGTGTAGTCCTAGCATGTAACGAAAATGAAGACTATCTTGCATTTTGGCAAATTGTAAAGCCGGTCTGGACAGACCGAATAGGTGTTCCCGTTGTTCTCTATTACGTAGGTGAAAGCCTCCCTGAACACCTTAAAGATGACCCAGATGTACGCCTTTGGCCCCCTATTCCTGGGTGGCCAACGGCCACACAAGCCCAATGCATTCGCCTGCTTGCGCCGGCGATCCAAGATTGTTCGGGCGCGGTTCTTATAGGGGATATTGATTGCATGCCGATTCATCGTGACTTTTTTCACGATACGGTAAATGAAGCGCGTGACGACCAATTCGTTTCTTACAAAGCACCAATGGAGGTATGTAAGGAAATTCATATGATGTATGTTGCGGCGGCACCGAGAACCTGGGGCGACCTCTTTGAAATTCGCAGCGAGGCCGATATTCGCAAGCAAATGATGGTGTGGGCTTCCGCAAATCCCGCCGACGGTGAAAAGAATGGCTTGGGCTGGACAACGGACCAAAAAGAACTATATAAGCGTGTTAAAGCCTTTGACCCTGAGCGTGTTCACATACAAAACTGGAGGTATGAATATCCGCGCCTATGTCGGAGTATGCCTTTTGAATGGCATGAACTAAATGACTTTTTGGCGACTAGGCTTCATGAAAATTATTATATTGATTTTCATATGCCGCCTCTGCGACCTTTTTTTGCTCAGATTACGGGTATTCGTGAGTTTGTTTTAGAGTTGGCAAGAGAGGGGCGCGAAGGACTCACTCCACAGTAGAGGGTAAGGCGAGGCCCTTGAAAGCGGCTGTGGTCGCCTCAACTGCGGCATCTGACGCCGACGCTGTGGACAGGTCAATGAGCGCCTGGGCGACCTTCGCCGTGTCCTCGGTCGTGGGCGCGTCGTAGGGGTTCACATCAGGGATGCCCGAATACATGCTGTAGCGACCCTTGGCATTCGGCGTGTAGCAGAGCGCGGCGCCGCTTGGGCTCGCGCCTAGGGCCGCTCCGCCACCGCTTGGCGCGTTGTCAAGGCAGGCACAGGAGCCGTCAGCGCAAACGGAGGGAGTCGGGCAAGTGCCAGCGTTCCCAAACCGCAGGCCTGGGTTCGCCGCCAGGAAGATCTCCGCGTCCTTCTGGCCGATCCATGCGCGCACAGCATCCATCGTGGACTTCAGGCCGAACGTCTCCGCGAATGCGTTGAGGATGCGGTGAAGGACGATCATTTT
>JACCDW011521847.1_pt1 | contig 13835 bp, 3 predicted proteins | sample 7449781 | NCBI WGS metagenome assembly JACCDW01 (sample SAMN15323449, study PRJNA562643) | freshwater metagenome | isolation source: river surface water | place: USA:Blue River Watershed | collected 2017-08-18 | reverse complement strand
TTAGTGGATATTCTGGACCGAGTGGATTCAGTGGATATTCTGGACCGAGTGGATTCAGTGGATATTCTGGACCGAGTGGATTCAGTGGATATTCCGGCATAAGTGGATTCAGTGGTACAAGTGGGTTCAGTGGTACAAGTGGATTTAGTGGCGAAGTTGGATTTTCAGGGTACAGTGGTCAACCAGGTGCAACATCATTTAGTGGATATTCTGGTAACAGTGGCTATAGCGGATATTCTGGACCGAGTGGATTTAGTGGATATTCCGGTAATAGTGGATACAGTGGATATAGTGGGTATTCTGGAGTAAGTGGATACAGTGGCATAAGTGGATATTCCGGCGAAAGCGGCTATAGTGGACAACCAAGTTATGCAACCAGTGGATTTTCTGGAGAAAATGGATTTAGTGGCATAAGTGGATTTAGTGGCCAAAGTGGATTTAGTGGCATAAGTGGATTCAGTGGCCAAAGTGGATTTAGTGGTACCAGTGGATTCAGTGGCGAAGTCGGATTCAGTGGCTACAGCGGTCAACCAGGTGCAGCATCATTTAGTGGTTTCAGTGGCCAAAGTGGATTCAGTGGCCAAAGTGGATTCAGTGGCCAAAGTGGATACAGTGGTATAAGTGGATTTAGTGGCCAAAGTGGATTTAGTGGTACCAGTGGATTCAGTGGCGAAGTCGGATTTTCAGGGTACAGCGGTCAACCAGGTGCAGCATCATTTAGTGGATTCAGTGGTACAAGTGGATTCAGTGGCCAAAGTGGATATTCTGGAGTAAGTGGATTTAGTGGTACCAGTGGATTCTCAGGCGAAGTCGGATTCAGTGGCTACAGCGGTCAACCTGGAGAAACATCATTTAGTGGATTCAGTGGTACAAGTGGATTCAGTGGTACAAGTGGATTCAGTGGCCAAAGTGGATATTCTGGAGTAAGTGGATACAGTGGATATAGTGGGTATTCTGGACCGAGTGGATTTAGTGGATATTCCGGTAGAAGTGGATATTCCGGCGAAAGCGGTTATAGTGGACAACCAAGTTATGCAACCAGTGGATTTAGTGGATATTCCGGACCAAGTGGCATAAGTGGATTCAGTGGTATAAGTGGATTCAGTGGTATAAGTGGATTCAGTGGTATAAGTGGATTCTCGGGCGAAGTTGGATTTTCAGGGTACAGTGGTCAACCAGGTGCAACATCATTTAGTGGATTCAGTGGTACAAGCGGATTCAGTGGTACAAGCGGATTCAGTGGTACAAGCGGATTCAGTGGCATAAGTGGATTCAGTGGCATAAGTGGCCCAAGTGGACCCATCGGACCTAGTGGACCTAGTGGAGCTAACAGCACAGTAAGTGGACCAAGTGGACCTAGTGGACCTAGTGGCCCAGCAAGTACAGTGAGTGGCCCAAGTGGACCTAGTGGTCCAAGTGGCCCAAGTGGTCCAGCAAGTACAGTCAGTGGCCCCAGTGGTCCAAGTGGTCCAAGTGGTCCAGCAAGTACAGTCAGTGGACCTAGTGGCCCAAGCGGACCTAGTGGCCCAGCAAGTACAGTCAGTGGACCTAGTGGCCCAAGCGGACCTAGTGGCCCAGCAAGCACAGTAAGTGGACCTAGTGGTCCAAGTGGCCCAAGTGGTCCAGCAAGTACAGTAAGTGGCCCAAGCGGACCTAGTGGCCCAAGTGGCCCAGCAAGCACAGTAAGTGGCCCAAGCGGACCTAGTGGCCCAAGTGGCCCAAGTGGAGCTAACAGCACAGTAAGTGGCCCTAGCGGGCCAAGCGGACCTAGTGGCCCGGCAAGTACAGTACGTGGACCAAGTGGTCCTAGTGGACCTAGTGGCCCAGCAAGTACAGTAAGTGGACCAAGTGGCCCAAGTGGCCCAAGTGGAGCTAACAGCACAGTAAGTGGACCAAGTGGACCTAGTGGACCTAGTGGCCCAGCAAGTACAGTAAGTGGACCAAGTGGCCCAAGTGGTCCAGCAAGTACAGTAAGTGGACCAAGTGGACCTAGTGGACCTAGTGGCCCAGCAAGTACAGTAACTGGACCAAGCGGACCTAGTGGCCCAGCAAGTACAGTAAGTGGACCAAGCGGACCAAGCGGACCAAAAGGCGACAATAGCACAGTAAGTGGACCTACCGGACCTACCGGACCTACCGGACCTAGTGGCCCAAGTGGTCCTACCGGACCTAGTGGTCCAAGTGGCCCTAGTGGTCCTAGTGGACCCATCGGACCTAGTGGTCCTAGTGGCCCAAGTGGACCCATCGGACCTAGTGGACCCAGTGGACCTAGTGGTCCTAGTGGTCCAGCAAGTACAGTCAGTGGACCAAGTGGTCCTAGTGGTCCAGCAAGTACAGTCAGTGGACCAAGTGGTCCTAGTGGACCTGCCGGACCAATAGCTGGTTCAAATACACAGATTATCTATAACAACAGCGGATCTGCAGGGGCATCATCGTCATTAACCTGGGATGGTAGTAGTTTATACACTGCCGGTTCGTTTATTGTAAACAATACTAGTCCTACCGTGTATCTACAAGATACAAATAATAGATCTGCTATGATACATGTAAATAGTAATATTTTCTATGTATTACGCGGCAATGGTAATAATAGTACAACCTGGGAAACAGTTGGAGGATATTGGCCTCTTGAAATAAACTTAGAAAATAATAACGCTACATTTGGAGGAAGTGTTACCGCAGCCGGCAATGTAACAGCTTATTCCGATGCAAGACTTAAAGATAATGTCGAAGTTATTAAAGATGCATTAGGTAAAATTTGTGCCATAAGAGGTGTAACATTTACAAGAAACGACATTAAAGATAATAAGAGACACACCGGACTAATTGCTCAAGAATTATTAGAAGTTTTACCTGAAGCAGTAAGTGGATCGGCAGAAACACAATACAGTGTGGCATACGGTAACCTAGCAGGTCTATTTGTAGAAGCAATTAAACAATTGTCTGATAAAGTAAATAAACTTGAGGAAGAAATAAAAAATTTAAAAAAATAAACAAGAAAAAATATGACCACAAGACCAGACCTCGTTAATCTTCCAGAACTGACTAGCCCTACTAACCAAACTACAATTTTGGTTCAGGATCAAGGTATTAATCAGTCATTGACATTACCTAGAGCACAAGAATGGCTAGCAACTCAAGGCGATACCGGCCCTACTGGACCTAGAGGACCTACTGGACCTACTGGACCAAGTGGATATTCGGGATCTCCCGGCACTCCTGGACAAACTATTAGCGGGTTTAGTGGAGTTAGCGGTTACTCGGGTGAAAGTGGGTATAGTAGTTACAGTGGATTTTCAGGTTATAGCGGCCATAGTGGATATTCGGGTTATAGCGGCGAAGTAGGATTATCCGGTTATAGTGGTATACCCGGTATAGCAGCTTTTAGTGGATATAGCGGATATTCCGGAGAAGTTGGATATAGTGGTTACTCTGGCGAGATTGGATATAGTGGATATTCCGGAGAAGTTGGATATAGCGGATATTCCGGAGAAGTTGGATATAGTGGATATTCTGGAGAAGTTGGATATAGTGGATATTCTGGAGAAGTTGGATATAGTGGATATTCTGGTGTAAGTGGTTACAGTGGTTATTCTGGTGTAAGTGGATATTCTGGCGAGATTGGATATAGTGGTTACTCTGGTGAGATTGGATATAGTGGATACTCTGGTGTAAGTGGTTACTCTGGTGAGATTGGATATAGTGGATACTCTGGTGTAAGTGGTTACAGTGGTACAAGTGGTTACAGTGGTACCAGCGGATTCAGTGGCCAAAGTGGATTCAGTGGTACAAGTGGTTACAGTGGTACAAGTGGTTACAGTGGTACAAGTGGATACAGTGGTACAAGTGGTTACAGTGGTACAAGTGGATACAGTGGTACAAGTGGATACTCTGGTACAAGTGGATTCAGTGGCCAAAGTGGATACAGTGGTACAAGTGGATTCAGTGGTACAAGTGGATTCAGTGGCCAAAGTGGATTCAGTGGCCAAAGTGGATTCAGTGGCCAAAGTGGATTCAGTGGTATTGGAGGAACAGGATTTTCTGGTTTTAGCGGAGTAAGTGGCTATTCAGGTCCCAGTGGGGTTAGCGGCTATTCAGGTCCCAGTGGTTTTAGTGGCTATTCAGGTCCCAGTGGTTTTAGTGGCTATTCAGGTCCCAGTGGTTTTAGTGGTTTCGGGGAGACAGGATTTTCTGGCTTTAGCGGAGTAAGTGGCTATTCTGGCTTTAGCGGAGTAAGTGGCTATTCTGGCTTTAGTGGTTCAGGTTCAAGTGGTTTTAGCGGCGAAATTGGGTATAGTGGATACTCAGGTCTAAGCGGTTATTCCGGTGTTCAAGGTATTGCTGGAATATCGTCTAACATATTTTATTATACAGCCGATGCTATAAACAGTAGTGGACAACCAGCTAACGGACATGTTTTATGGAATAATACTACTACTCAAATTAGTTCTACACAAATTAATATCAGTCATTTAGATGCTAATGGCACCGATGTTGATATATTTTTAGCATTGTTGCAAACCGGTGAAAACATCACCATTCAAAAGAAAACAAACAGTGGCGATTATCAGACCTTTACAATATCAGGATCACCAACCAATGTAAATCCAAATACCGTGAATAGTTATTGGACAGTTCCGGTTTCCATAGTTGCACATGGCGGCACTGGTTCAACTAATTTTTCCGACGATGATGATCTAATTCTTGCTTTAGTAGCAGGCGTAAGCGGCTATAGTGGCAACAGTGGTATAAGCGGCTATAGCGGGATAGGAGGATTAGGATTTAGTGGATACTCGGGTGTTAGCGGATTTAGTGGCCAAAGTGGATTCAGTGGTACAAGTGGATTCAGTGGTACAAGTGGGTTAGGATTAAGTGGATACTCAGGTGTCAGTGGATACTCGGGTGTTAGTGGATACTCTGGTGTTAGTGGATTCAGCGGAGTAGGTGGTGATGGATATAGCGGATATAGTGGTGTAAGTGGATACTCGGGTACTAGTGGATACTCTGGTGTTAGTGGATACTCTGGTGTTAGTGGATACTCTGGTGTTAGTGGATACTCTGGTGTTAGTGGATTCAGCGGAGTAGGTGGTGATGGATATAGCGGATATAGTGGTGTAAGTGGATACTCAGGTACTAGTGGATACTCAGGTGTCAGTGGATACTCTGGTGTTAGTGGATTCAGCGGAGTAGGTGGTGATGGATATAGCGGATATAGTGGTGTTAGTGGATACTCGGGTACTAGTGGATACTCAGGTACTAGTGGATACTCGGGTACTAGTGGATACTCAGGTACTAGTGGATTCAGCGGAGTAGGCGGTGATGGATATAGCGGATATAGTGGTGTTAGTGGATTCAGTGGACTGTTAGCAAACCCATATCCTGATGTACTAACATTGGCCAACGCAACTCAGGCAACTTCGGCCATAACTGGTGCACTAGTAGTCACAGGCGGGGTTGGTGTAAGTGGCAATCTTTATGTTGGAGGTACTACCACAGCCCAGATGATGGGCTACAGTCTTAAAACCAATGCCCGAGGCAGTATATCTGGTGCCCAAACTATTGATTTAACACTGGGAAATTATATTACAGCTACTACAACAGGAAATACCACTTGGACATTCAGTAATCCAACAGCAAGTCCTAATGCCAGCGGATTTATAATTGAATTGACCAACGGGGGCTCTGCCAGTCAGGTCTGGCCAGCATCTGTAAAATGGCCCAACGGAACAGCTCCATTTTTAACTTCTGCAGGAGTCGATGTTTTGGTCTTTATCACAGATGACGGCGGAACTACTTGGCGTGGTGTTGCTTCTATGTTGGATAGCAAATAAGGAATAGGTAACATGGCACAATATGTAGTAGTAGAAAGTGGGGTGATTACTGAATATTACGATTCATTGCCCACAAGTTGGCGTAATACCAGCGGATTAAATATGTCCGCTAATGACGTAAATTTTTTGTTATCATTAGGTTGGTATTCTGTACAAAAAAATTCAGTTAGTTACGATCCTGATACTCATTATATTTCCTCTTATGATTACGTAATTGAAGATACATATGTAACAGAAACACCTGTAATAACAGAATTGCCCGAAGATCAAAAACAAACTTTTGAACGTAAAAAAGAAGATTTTTTAGCTCAATTAAGATCTATGAGGACAGAAAAATTATTAGCCTGTGATTGGACACAATTAGTTGATAGTCCTCTTAGTGAAGAAAATAAACTTAGATGGCAAACATATAGACAGGCTCTTCGAGATTTACCAGGGGTTTATCAATCAAATAATGTTATAGATATAAATTCGGTTGTTTGGCCAGAATTCTAATATATGTTAATCGAAGCTCTGCTATTAAAAAGTCAATCAGCAGCTAGAAATCTTCTCTATGGATGGGGTGCAAATGACAGTGGTCAATTAGGTATTCCAGAAGGTCCCTATGATCCTGGCTCAGTAGGTAGCAGTAGTTGGATTGCTGTATCCTCCGGGCAGGTTGAGTCCGTGGCTATACGCAGCGATGGAATGTTATTTGAGTGGGGCGGATCTTCTAAACCTAGTCCGGTACAGATAGGATCAAGTAGTTGGACAGCGGTCAGTGTCGGCGCTAATCATAAAATAGCCATACGCAACGACGGACTACTGTTTGCCTGGGGTAGTAACACCTATGGTCAATTGGGTGATGGAACTGAGGTCACTCAATATGATAGTCCGGTACAGATAGGCAGTAGCAGTTGGACAGCGATCAATGCCGCTTCAAATCATAGTGTAGCTATACGTAGCGATGGACTATTATTTACTTGGGGATCTGGAGATTATGGAGAGCTAGGTACCAATGAATCTAGAGACATAAATAAAATTGGTGATTTAAGCTGGACCGCAGTTTCGGGAGGGTTGGATGCTGCTGCTGCCATACGTAGTGACGGACTGTTATTTACTTGGGGTGTTAACTACTATGGGCAACTAGGTGACGAAACCTCAACTTCTAAAGTTAGTCCGGTACAGATAGGTAGCAGTAGTTGGACAGCGGTCAGTGTCGGCCAGGATCATAAAATAGCTATACGCAACGACGGACTACTGTTTGCCTGGGGTCGTAACAATCTAGGTCAATTAGGCAACGGTCAATTATTTGGTTCTATTGATAGCATTTTTACCGATTACACATGGACTAAAATTAGCAGCAATGGTTACACTACTTATGGTATACGCAGTGACGGTTTATTATTTGCTTGGGGACAGAATCAATACGGTGGGTTAGGAAATAATAATAGCAATACAAATTTCCAAACAATCAGTCCTATTCAAATAGGTAGCAGTAGTTGGACCGCTATAGAAGCTGGATTGTTTCATACAGCAGCTATACGCAGTGATGGACTACTGTTTACTTGGGGTCGTAACAACTACGGACAATTAGGTGATGGAACTACAACAAATAAAAGTAGTCCGGTACAGATAGGTAGTAGCAGTTGGACTGCTGTATCCTCCGGATTGTATCATACAGCAGTTATACGCAGTGGCGGTACACTGTTTGCTTGGGGTGATAATTCCGGCGGTCAATTAGGTGATGGAACTACAATCTCTAAAAGTAGTCCGGTACTGATAGGTAGCAGTAGTTGGACAGCAGTCAGTGCCGGTTTTTATCATACAGCGGCCATACGCAGTGATGGACTACTATTTGCTTGGGGTTATAACTTCTACGGTGCATTAGGTGATGGAACTACAACAAATAAAAGTAGTCCGGTACTGATAGGATCGAGTTCATGGACTACTGTGTCTGCTGGTTCTAGTCATACAGCAGCTATACGCAGTGATGGATTATTATTTACCTGGGGTTATAACTTCGTTGGTGAGTTAGGTGACGGAACTACAACAAATAAAAGTAGTCCGGTACTGATAGGATCAAGTTCATGGACCGCTGTAGGTTCTGGATATATTCATAGTTTAGCTATACGTAATGACGGACGACTATTTGCTTGGGGTAGTAACTTCTACGGGCAATTAGGTGACGGAACTTCATCTAACAGAAGTAGTCCGGTACAGATAGGTAGTAGCAGTTGGGCAGCGGTGGGTTCTGCTGGGACAAATAACTCTAGCTTTGCTATACGTAACGATGGAATTTTATTCTCATGGGGATATGATGTGCACGGAGCTATCGGACGATACATCAATCAACCTAGTCCGGTACAGATAGGTAGTAGCAGTTGGACCGCTGTAGATGCTAGTGCTTATGGAGACTATAACTTAGCCATACGCAGCGACGGACTGCTGTTTACTTGGGGTTATAACACCTATGGTGCATTAGGTGATGGAACTACAACAAATAAAAGTAGTCCGGTACAGATAGGTAGCAGTAGTTGGACCGCTATAGCTGCTGGAGTTTATCATGCAGCAGCTATACGCAGTGATGGACTACTGTTTACTTGGGGTCTTAACACCTATGGTCAATTAGGTGATGGAACTATAACTAATAGAAGTAGTCCGGTACTGATAGGTAGCAGTAGTTGGACCGCTGTAGGTGCTGGATATTATTATACAGCAGCTATACGCAGTGGAGGTACACTGTTTACTTGGGGTTATAACTTCTACGGGCAATTAGGTGATGGGACTATAACATATAGAAGTAGTCCGGTACTGATAGGATCAAGTTCATGGACCGCTGTGTCTGCTGGTTCTAGTCATACAGCAGCTATACGCAGTGATGGACTACTATTTGCTTGGGGTAATAACTTCTACGGGCAATTAGGTGATGGAACTACAATCTCTAAAAGTAGTCCGGTACTGATAGGTAGCAGTAGTTGGACTGCTGTAGCTGCTGGAGACGACGTACGATATGGAATAACCATTGATCAAAAATTATATAGCTGGGGTAGGAATGCAGCAGGATCCTTAGGAAGAGGAGGTATACTCGATACTTTCGGTTATCCTAGTCCTATTCAAATAGGTAGTAGCAGTTGGACCGCTGTAGGTGCTGTATATTATTATACAGCAGCTATACGCAGTGGAGGTACACTGTTTACTTGGGGTCTTAACACCTATGGTCAATTGGGTGATGGAACTACAACAAATAAAAGTAGTCCGGTACAGATAGGTAGCAGCAGTTGGACAGCAGTCAGTGCCGGTTTTTATCATACAGCGGCCATACGCAGTGGAGGTACACTGTTTACTTGGGGTCTTAACAATTCGGGTCAATTGGGCGACGGAACTACAACTAACAGAAGTAGTCCGGTACAGATAGGTAGCAGTAGTTGGACAGCAGTAGCTGCTGGAAATATTCATAGTTTAGCTATACGCAGTGACAGCAGACTGTTTGCCTGGGGTAGTAACACCTATGGTTCGTTTGGTAATTTTACTGCCGGTATTGGTAGTAGTAGAAGCAGTCCGGTATTAATTGGGTCGGATAGTTGGACTGCTGTCGATACTGGTGCTACACATTCTGTGGCTATACGCAGCGATAGTCGACTATTTACTTGGGGTAATAATCTTAATAATGAGTTAGGAAGGACAATAAACAAAAGTAGCCCGGTTCTGGCAGGAGGTGCCGCTAGTTGGAAGGCAGTTTCATTTTATACTACAAGAGCTCATGCTATACGCAATGATGGGATATTATTTTCTTGGGGTTCAGGCGGTAGCGGTGAATTAGGAAATGGACTTACTTTGACTATTGTTAGTCCGGTACAGATAGGTAGCAGTAGTTGGGCAGCAGTAGGTGCCGGAGGTAATCATACAGCGGCCATACGCAGTGATGGACTGCTGTTTGCCTGGGGTTCTAACAGCTCAGGACAATTAGGTGATGGAACTACAACTAACAGAAGTAGTCCGGTACAGATAGGTAGCAGTAGTTGGACTGCTATCAGTGTAGGAGGTACACATAACTTGGCTATACGCAGTGACGGACTACTGTTTGCCTGGGGTCTTAACAGCTCAGGGCAATTAGGTGACGGAACTAGAACTAATAGAAGTAGTCCGGTACAGATAGGCAGCAGTAGTTGGACTGCCATCAGTATAGGAGGTTCACATAACTTGGCCATACGCAGTGATGGACTACTGTTTGCTTGGGGTCTTAACAGTTCAGGGCAATTAGGTGATGGAACTACATCTAACAGAAGTAGTCCGGTACTGATAGGTAGCAGCAGTTGGACCGCAGTCAATGCCGGGCTTAGTCATAGTTTAGCTATACGCCTTAATGGCGCATTATTTGCTTGGGGTCTTAACAGTTCAGGACAACTAGGTGATGGAACTATAAATAATAGAAGTAGTCCGGTACTGATAGGTAGTAGCAGTTGGGCAGCAGTGGGTTCTGCTGCTTCGGATTTGAGATCCTATGCGATACGTCACGGCGGTTCCTTGTTTGCCTGGGGTGATAACAACAATGGACGCCTAGGTGACGGAACTACAACAAATAGCAGTAGTCCAGTATTAATCGGATCAAGTTCGTGGACAGCAGTTGGACGTGGTCCTTGGGCATTAATTAATTAAATTAAAAATTAATCAACAACTATATGTTAATCGAAGCCCTACTATTAAAAAGTCAATCAGCAGCTAGAAATCTTCTCTACGGATGGGGTGCAAATGACAGTGGTCAATTAGGTATTCCAGAAGGTCCTTATGATCCTGTACCAGTAGGTAGCAGTAGTTGGACAGCGGTCAGTGCCGGTTCTATAAATAACCTAGCTATACGCGGTGACGGATTACTATTTGCTTGGGGTAACAACGAATATGGCGAATTAGGCAATGAAGCTAATGCGTCACCACAATATAGCCCGGTACAGATAGGATCAAGTTCATGGACCGCTGTGTCTGCAGGTGATAATCATAGTCTAGCTATACGCAATGACGGATTACTATTTGCTTGGGGTTATAACCCCGCTGGTGAGTTAGGTGATGGAACTACAACTAATAAAAGTAGTCCTGTACTGATAGGATCAAGTTCATGGACCGCTGTGTCTGCAGGTAATAATCATAGCTTGGCTATACGCAATGATGGATTACTATTTGCTTGGGGTATTAACACCTATGGTCAATTAGGCGATGAAGTGTCAGCGATATCGCCGGGTAACATCGGGGACTTGAGTTGGACCGCTGTAGATTCTGGATTTTATCATAGTCTAGCTATACGCAGCGACGGATTACTATTTGGTTGGGGTAATAACACTTCGGGCGAATTGGGCGATGGAACTACTACTAATAAAAGTAGTCCGGTACAGATAGGATCAAGTTCATGGACCGCTGTCGCTACCGGCGGTTCCCATACTGTGGCTATACGCAGCGACGGATTACTATTTGCTTGGGGTCTTAAAGAGTACGGTCAATTAGGAAACGGAGAGTCGAACTTTACTCCACAGGAAAATATTACCGGCTATAACTGGTCTAAAATTAGCGGCAGTGCTAATCTTGATAGTCATAGCCTAGCTATACGCAATGACGGATTACTATTTGCTTGGGGTAACAACAACGTTGGTCAATTGGGTGATGGAACTACTACTAGTAAACGTAGTCCAGTACAGATAGGTAGCAGTAGTTGGACAGCGGTCAGTGTCGGTATTAGTCATACTGTGGCTATACGCAATGATGGATTACTATTTGCTTGGGGTTTTAACACTTCGGGTCAATTGGGTGACGGAACTATAACTGGTAAAAGTAGTCCGGTACTGATAGGATCAAGTTCATGGACCGCTGTAGATTCTGGATTTTATCATAGTCTAGCTATACGCAGCGACGGATTACTATTTGGTTGGGGTAGTAACCTCTATGGGAATTTAGGTGATGGAACTATAACTAATAGAAGTAGTCCGGTACTGATAGGATCGAGTTCATGGACCGCTGTGTCTGCAGGTGCTGGTCATAGTCTAGCTATACGTAACGACGGACGACTATTTGGTTGGGGTCTTAACAATTCGGGGCAATTGGGCGATGGGACTATAACATATAGAAGTAGTCCGGTACTGATAGGATCAAGTTCATGGACCGCTGTGTCTGCCGGTCCTAATCATAGTCTAGCTATACGCAGCGACGGATTACTATTTGGTTGGGGTTTTAACAGTTTGGGGCAATTGGGTGATGGAACTACTACTAATAGAAGTAGTCCGGTACTGATAGGATCAAGTTCATGGACCGCTGTGTCTGCTGCTACCCATGCTGTGGCTATACGTAATGACGGACGACTATTTGCTTGGGGTAATAATACCTTCGGTCAATTGGGTGACGGAACTAACACTAATAAAAGCAGTCCGGTACTGATAGGATCGAGTTCATGGACTGCTGTGTCTGCCGGAGGAGCTTATAGTCTAGCAATACGCAATGACGAACGACTATTTGCTTGGGGTTATAACAGTTTGGGGCAATTAGCAGTTGAAACCATTAAAGATAGTCCAGTACAGATAGGTAGCAGTAGTTGGACAGCGGTCAGTGCCGGTGAGAATCATACTGTGGCTATACGTAATGACGGATTACTATTTGCTTGGGGTAAAAACGACCTTGGTGAGTTAGGTGACGGAACTACAACCATTAAAGATAGTCCGGTACTGATAGGTAGCAGTAGTTGGACTGCTGTAGCTGCCGGCGGTACCCATACTGTGGCTATACGTAATGACGGACGACTATTTGCTTGGGGTCTTAACACTTTGGGTCAATTGGGTGACGGAACTAGAACTAATAGAAGTAGTCCGGTACAGATAGGTAGCAGTAGTTGGACCGCTGTAGATTCCGGATTTTATCATAGTCTAGCTATACGCAATGACGGACGACTATTTGGTTGGGGTTATAATTTTTATGGTCAATTGGGTGATGGAACTAACGCTAATAAAAGTAGTCCGGTACTGATAGGATCGAGTTCATGGACTGCTGTGTCTGCCGAGGGTATTTATTCTTATGCCATACGCAGCGACGGACGACTATTTGGTTGGGGTCTTAACAGTTCGAGTCAATTGGGTGATGGAACTATAACTAATAGAAGTAGTCCGGTACTGATAGGATCAAGTTCATGGACCGCTGTGTCTGCTGGTCCTAATCATAGACTGGCTATACGCAATGACGGACGACTATTTTCTTGGGGTGAAAATAATTTATCATTCCTTCCTTTAGGAAGAGTTATCAATAGAGATAGTCCGGTACTGATAGGATCAAGTTCATGGACCGCTGTGTCTGCAGGTGCTGGTCATAGCCTAGCTATCCGCAGCGACGGATTATTATTTACCTGGGGTTATAACTTCGTTGGTGAGTTAGGTGATGGAACTACTACTAGTAAAAGTAGTCCGGTACAGATAGGTTCAAGTTCATGGACTGCAATCCATGCTGGTGCTAGTCATAACCTAGCCATACGTAATGACGGATTATTATTTGCCTGGGGTGAAAACTTTTTTGGGCAATTAGGTGATGGAACTGAAACATATAGAAGTAGTCCGGTACTGATAGGATCAAGTTCATGGACCGCTGTGTCTGCAGGTGATAGTCATAGCCTAGCTATCCGCAGCGACGGACGATTATTTACCTGGGGGTATAATGAGTTTAGTCAACTAGGAGATTTTACCAAGGGAACTACAACTAATAAAAGTAGTCCAGTACAGATAGGATCAAGTTCATGGACCGCTGTGTCTGCAGGTTATTTTTATAGCCTGGCAATACGCAACAACGGTACATTGTTTAATTGGGGGCGAGATCCATATGACGCGTATCTAATATACCCTGAATTAAATAGAAGTAGTCCAGTTCAAGTTGGGAGTAATGACGACAGTTGGAAAGTCGTATCAAGTGTTTATAATAGTTCAGCCGTTCAAGGAAGAACTCATGCTATACGCAGAGATGGAATATTATTTTCTTGGGGGCATGGACTATCTGGTGAATTAG
>JACCDW010304482.1_pt1 | contig 13841 bp, 6 predicted proteins | sample 7449781 | NCBI WGS metagenome assembly JACCDW01 (sample SAMN15323449, study PRJNA562643) | freshwater metagenome | isolation source: river surface water | place: USA:Blue River Watershed | collected 2017-08-18 | reverse complement strand
CATCACCATCAATGTCATAGCCAAGAATGCCATCGTCTTTACCTATCCATGAGGTGCGGCGTTTCCAGCCGTCGCCGGTTACGTCAAAAAAGATGGTGGAGTCATCAACGTTCACGAACTCGAATCCATCACCATCGAGGTCGATCGCAATTGGCTTCTTACCGCCACCACCGGGCGGCGTTGGTGGCAGGTATGGGCCGATATGCGGCACCGTTACCGTCACGATCGAGCTGGCACCGTGTGTGTCGCTGACTTTTACCTGAAATGCATCGGTCGTTGGGTAGACAGCTCGCCCATAGATGTTCGATGCGTTATACAGTGTGCCATCCTTCCACGCAGCATACTGACCATCGAGCAGTACACGATCACTCGGTGTGTCGGGCGCCTTCCAGCTGGTGTAGCTGAACGCTCCGCTGGCATCAAGGCTGACCTCACCATACTGGGGCTGCGATACCAGTTCATAACTGAGCGTGGATGCGGCGTCATCAATGTCGCTACCGATCACTTGACCGCGACCGGTCGGCTCCTGCGCGACCGGCTGTTCATGCAGAATGTTTTCACCGGAGTCCGCGGTTTCCGTCCACGGCTCATACATCGGCGTACTCCAGGATAAATTACTCCAGAAATCGCGTTCAATATGCTCGTCTCTGTAGCCGTAAACCGGCCGGGTGTATTGATCGACGCTACCCAGACCCGGGGCATCGTTGATCGGCGCAACACGGATATCGACAGTACCCTGGCCAGTCTGACCGTTACTGGCGCGGATGAGATAAGAGAAGCCAGCATCTTCGCCCGCATAATTGGCCTCCGGTTGGAAATGGATAAGGCCATTCGGATCGATGAAGCCCGTTCCATGGCGAAATTGGGCCAGCGATTCCATGGTCAGCGTGCGACCCGAAAATCCACCGAGCAGGTCATTGGTCAGCAGATCAGCACCCTGAATGAGAATCTCGACATCTTCAATGCCCGCGACGCCATCACGTCCCGGCTCAACTGCTGTTTTATCATCGATGCGCGTGACCAGTAGCGATAGCTGTTGGTCATCGCTGGCCTGAATCAGCACGCCTTGCGGCACGACGTTGAACCGTATTCCCTGCGCGTCAGCGTCGAGGTCGGGGCTGGACATTTCGAACTTCCGGCCGTCACGCGTATAGGTGCCCATCACGTAATTCAGTTCGGTGATACCGAGATCGGTCAGCGACAGTATCTCGCCGTCGTCTTGTTGGCCATTGCCGTTCGCATCACGCCATAGCCTCATTTCTTCCCATACCGGGTCATCGGCAGTGATGCGACCATCGTAATTGGCGTCGGTCCAGGCAAGGCCGGCCAGACCACGGCGACCAAGCGCCACCAGTGCATTGCTGAACATTTCCCGACCTGAATCGATCAGCCCGTTGTAGTTACGATCGATGACAAGGAAGGTATCGTCGCTACCAATCCACGCTGTTCTTTTACGGAAGCCGGACTCATCAACATCGAATAACACGCCGTCGGAACGCGCTAGTCTGTCAATTCCATCGCCGTCAAGATCAAGTACGACCGGACGGAAGATCTGGGTGTCACCACTGACCGGCGCCGCTAGCTGCCCGTCGATGCCCGCGCGCTCTTCCTCGCGCAGCCCGGCTTTCGGATCACCCGCCAGCGTTTGTAATTCAGCGGTGCGCACTTCCCACAGCGGCGCAATCGCCTCGCGCGCCAGTCCGGAACGAATCATCGCCTCGATCAGCCCCATGGCTGACTCCGGACTACCGACAGGCGCGTTATAAGGTCGGCCATTCGTATCGAAGCGCAGTGCCGGATTACGCTCTGCGCCGGTCAAGGAATCAATATCAGTAAATCGATAACCATCCATCCTCATGATCAGGCCCGGCATGCGATTCGGGATGATGCCGAGCTGACTGCCCGGATTCTGCTGACGTTCGCGCTCGATCATCGCGTTCATTGACGCCAGCAAGGTCTCCATCACATTGCTGACTGCCTGCTCACCACCGGTTTCCCCGGCGGAGGCTATGGCAAGAACCCCTTTGCGCCATACGAAACGCGCATTTCCCCATGGGTCGGGGACTTCGGTAAACAGTGCATCCACCAGACTAAAGACGGCATAGGCCCAGCCAATCACGGGAACGGTATAGGACGCCACCGTGTTCATCAGCGTGATATCTGCCATCGCCACCGCAACGCCCGTGGTGTCACCATGCGCCAGACTATTGACCAGACTGATATAGGGAAGGGCTGCGTTCAGGCTGCCAGCAGCTGACAAGGAGGCAGGAACCTTATCAATCAGGCCGGCTTTCTGCAACAGCACGGCAGCCTCTGCGATACCCGCCGTGGCATACGCCGCCGAACTGATCGCCGCAACGCCATCTCCGTGCTTCAATGCCTCGGCCAGGCCATATAGCGACAGGATCGCGCCGGCGATGCTGGCAGCACCTCCCAAACCCGGCAGATCTCGAGTGCCGTCGAGCATATCCATACCGGCCGCCAGACGGAGGCCTGATGCCACGATGGGTAAGGGTTCACCCCGCTTCAATGCGTTCAGCAGGGTAAGACTATCGATCAGCGAGCCGACGCTGTAAGTGAGCGTCTGGAGTGAGGCTGCGGACTGGGTGAAATAGGTCGGATTGCCCAGATGATCGCTGGCCAAAACTAGATTCGACGTTGCCTCCTCTATGGCCACATTCAATTGTTGCGTCAGCGGATCAACGGTTTCAGAGCTGAACTCCTGCTGCTGCATTCCCGAGAAAGACGTAGTCAACTCGTCAGCTGACAGTCCACCTAACTGTTCTGTCAGCGCGTTGAGTGCACTCGGGCTTAGTATCGCTCCCTGAATTGTTGCGCTGTTAATCCGGACCAGATTGCCATCGATATAGTCGGCTTTAAGTGTCAGTGAATTCGAGGAAAGCACGACACTTGTCTCGATACTTTGCGCAGACAAGCGGATGTATTCGATCTGTGTATAAGCATTGTTTCTGTAATTGAAGTGGTATTTGACGGGTAAAGTCGGTGATCCATTCCGTGCCGCTGGTATCGCAATCACCGAGCCGATGAATCCGTCAGTATCGATACTGACGATGCTCTGCCCACCGCCGCTTTCGGCAATCTGTCGCAGAACGGTACCGTCGCTGCGAACTTGCACCAACCGGTTGCTGCTGATCAGCAGCATGTCATTGTCGAGATTGAATCGAATGTCTAAGGAAGCACCCTCGTCGAATTGCAGCAATTCATTGAAGATTTTTGCTCGTAGCAGATTGGAAGGCGTCAGTGACGGATAGTCACCCAGGGATTCTGAATCGTTCTTTGCTAAAAAGTCCTGAAGCTGAGTATCGATAAATCGGTTTGCAAGCTCATTCGCGATGGCTGGCGCATTTTCAGGTCTTATCTCCAGCGTTTCGCTGAGGACGCCATTGAACCTGTTGAGATGCTGCAGATCGCGCTTCAAGCCTATGTTTAATGAAATACTTGCAATCAGATCGTCATTGACCGGCTGACTGATGAAACCAAGATCTTCTGTTTTTTGATTGACGATCAGCTCGTACATCGTGAGTTGGCGAGTGCCATCAGTGCGGAACAGGATTTCACTCGCCACTTCACCATGACTGTCGAGGTTTTCGACTTCCAGAGTCTGATTGCCGCTATCGTCGGACCAGGTCGTGCGGCGCTCCTCAATATGTCCGTCGCCATTACGATCAAAGAGATCAATAGTCTTCAGGCCATCGTCGGACTGCCGGCGCTCGATCGAGGAAAGCACCGCATGCTCATCGACAAGAAAGGAAATCTTTTCTGACACCATGCCATCATCGGTGCGGCCGGATTCAATGAGCTGCTCGTAATTTCCGTCGTTGTTGGCATCCACTTCGACTTTGGTCTCACCGCTGGGTCCAAAGCGTGCGCGACAAGTGACCACTGGCTCACCTTGGCGCTCGATCTTGCAATCAAAGACACCCTCTTCCGATTGGGTAAAGGTGACTTTTTCTCTCATGTCCGCGGTTCGGAGTACATACTCCTGCCCCTCTTTGGTCAGCGAGGCACGAAGGACATTCGTATGACGATCCCTGAATAAGCTCACTTCATCGTCAGGGCTACCGCCAAGCACCATGAGCTCAGGAACATCGGAACGATGGGTGTTGATCTGAACAAGACTTCCAGTCTCCAGCGAGAATTCATTCTCAAGCAGGAGCTTTGTCCAAAATACTCGCTCAATGCCTTCAACTTTATGAGTCTGAACAGCAGAAACTCCAAGCACGGCCAATCCCGCGAATGAAACCGGGCCACCGATAAAAATGGAAAGAATCGATATGACATTGGTAATGCGCGCATTTCCGGAAAACGGATCAATGACGACTTCTTCACCGATATGGGTGCCAACACTGGAGATTGAACTTCCCTTCGCTGTGTAATTTACAAAGCTTTTCGTTTCCTCGGAAATTGATGCTTCCGCATATTTTTGCTGAGCGATACGAAAGCCCTCGGTTTCGGTAATGGCTTTGGCACCCGGAGCTTCAAAGCTGGCGCCCTCAAGTTTGTACATCGCGGACATTAGCTGAGCGATGCCACCACCAAGGGAGTGGCCTGTTACAGTGATCGAATAGCCTCGGTAGCTGGCTTTCACTGCTGAAACCAATTTAGCTGCTTCCTCGAACTGATCTGTCCATGATCCGGATAAAAATCCGAAATCAGCACTGACATCTGAAATTGAATCGGTTCCTCTAAACGAAATGACGACCTCTTTTCCGCTTACGAAAGTCGAATATGCCAAATCTTTAGATAACCTATCGCTGAACTCAGGTACCAATTTCCAGCCATAGATACTTCCAGAAATCTTATTCGAGTACGTCAACTTTGAAAGTGTGCTCAGTTCTGCAATTCGCAATGCGGATAATTCAGCCATTTCTTCATCCTTCAAGTGATTAGATTAGTTTGAAGAACTTTTCAATTCTTCAAATTTCTGCTTGAAGAAGGCGCCCTGCCGATCCCGAATGTCGGTCATGGTTGGTCTGATCCGATCAAGCCAGCTCTTTGGAAATTTGATCGACAGCAAAGACCGTTTTGATATTCCCGCGCGTGGATTGGGTCGCAAATTTAAGCCAGCGTATTCATCGCGCTCACAGCCAATATTTAAAATAATCAGACTGTAATTCTCGAAGACAGATCGATCGTAAGACATGATTCGCCCTACGCCCCCGGATTTTTCCCGACTCTCCCACTCATACCACCAGAAGAGCTCTTCACCACTTTCAGGATCAGAAAGCGGCGATTTCGGTCCTATGTTCACAGATTCAACACGATTAACTGCTCGCAGTGACCCCAGAGTCCAGACAGAGGTTTGGTTGAACTGCAAATCAGTCCATCTGATCTTTTCTCCCCACGGAAGTGGGTTTGATTTCCGATTGAAGTACATTTCAAGAATGCACGTCGGGCTGGCATGACAGGCATCTTTTTTTCCATTCCACCCGCATAGGGGAAATGCGATACCAGTCCGAAAAGCCAGTGCATCTGCCCCGGTCAAGCCCTTGTCTATCCACCGATCCGGCATACCGAAGTCTTTTGCAAAGGCCTCGGTATAAACCCAGGTATACGGATCCTGTACGTGGACAGATTTTTGCTCAACGAACCACTCATCGTAAGTACGATTCAGTCCGAAAAGCCATGCACTTTCTTTCTTTGCATCGGGCACGTGGGCTGGCGGCGAATTCTCATCGGCATAGCCGATGGAATGGCCAATGACACTGAATAAGCAGATCAACCACATCACAGCCTGTTTTGAAATTCCGTTCCGCATGAAAGCCACCCTTTACTGCCGGCAGACACCGGCTACGTCTATAGAGGTGTGGATTTCATCGGATCACTACCGGACCTTCAATACCTAGTTGCTATTCTCATTGCCGTATTTACTACCGCGATCGAAGGTCCGCTGTTCAGCCGCGTGTGCTATTGGTAGGTCTAAATATCAAAACAAAGCGGGGGGTTTTTCCTGGATGGGCCTCAGGCTGAGTGCGTAATTTGCTCCCATCTTGGAAAATCCCAGCTTCTTGATGAATCGGTCTGTTCGCTCCAGATCGATACCGCTGTTCACCCCCACATTCACCTCTACCGCGCCGCGACGTTTCGCCCATTCGATAAAAGCTTTCATCAGCCGAACTGCGGCGCCAGTCATGCGATGCCCGGGACGTACTCCGTAAGCGATCATCGTCGCAACCGGCTCGGAAGAAAAGAAATGGGATTCGATACAGCCGATCAGCCCGCCGATCAGGCGTCCCTGGTCATCTTCGACCAACAGAAAGCAGTGGCTACGTCGCTTCCTTTGGCCCACAAGGATCAGGTTGCGCAGATTTCTTTCAACGATCGTACGGTCATACGTAAATCGTGCGAATCCTGTACTTTTGTGAATCAGGAAGCCTAATTCAATACACTCGGGAATATCTGTGGGATGAGCAAAACGGACATCCATATTTCCTCCGACATGGAATCATCTGCAATTATTTTTGAATCACTACTACGATCCATTGATAGAGTTATTCAACTTTTCTTTCTCGGAAGGGTCTTCTATTCAGCATGCAACTACGGTTCACGTCTTTCAGTAAGCTTGCACAGGCGTGTGATTCGCTTGGCCTCCATCCAGATGAAGCACCTGATCGACCCATAAGCCCTCCGGCAACGCATGGGCAATGAACAGCACACTGACCTTGCCTTTTAATCCGTTGACGGTTTGTGCCAGCTGCCGAGCGGTGTCAGCATCCAGCGCGCTGGTTGCTTCGTCGAAAATCAGTACATGTGGCTGTCTCAACAGCGCACGAGCGATGGCCATGCGTTGTCTCTGACCACCGGACAGCCCGATGCCTCGTTCGCCAATGAGGGTCTGATAGCCGTCAGGCAGTTGTTCCACCGTGTCATGGATACCGGCCATAACACAGGCGGTGACAATGCGCTCGAAGCTTGCATGCGGGTCGGCAAGCTGCAAGTTTTGTAGCACCGTGCCTGAGAACAGTATGGTCTCTTGCGGCACCACACCAAAGTAGCGCCGCAGCTCATTCACCGGCAGGTTGGTAGCGTCAATACCATCGATCTGTATACGGCCTGCCTGCGGTACATGAAAGCCCTGCAGTAAGCGGGCCAGAGTGCTCTTGCCACAGCCGGACTGACCCATCAGCGCGATCGTTTTGCCCGGCGCTATCGTCAGATCGAAGTCCTTGTAGAGCCAGGGATGGCGCTCGCTGTAGCGGAAAGCGAGCTTTTCTATCGTGATCGCGCCGCGCCGCTGCGTCTTTCTGGAGGGCCGTACGCTATGCGGCTCCGATGGCGCATCCATCACATCCGCCAGTCGCTCCACCGCCAGCCGTGCCTGCTGAAACTGCTGCCATAAGCCAACCAGGCGCATTGCCGGTGCACTCAGATTGCCCGCAAACATCTGGAATGCAACCAGCATGCCGATGGTGAACTCGGTGCTGTGCATGGCGATATAGGCACCGACCAGCAAAATCAGAAGCCGCATCAGCTGCTCAAGTCCGGTAGCCAGTGTGTTGTACAGGTTACTTAGCTGCCTTGTCCTGAAGGTGGCCTGCAAATATTCACCGAGATAGCCCGAATAGCGCTCGTTCAGCTGGGCTTCCATTTGCAGACTTTTCACAGTTTCTATACCGGCGACATGCTCGGTCAGAAAAGCCTGGTTGCGCGCGCCGATCAGGAATTGCACATTTATTTGTGCGCGGAACATCGGCGCCAGAATCAGGGACAGCGTCAGAATCAGTGCCAGTAAAGTGAGTGTGATCAGTGTCAGCGGAACGCTGTACCAAAACATCAGTGCGACGAATAAGAATAAAAAGGGAACATCTAGCAGCAACGATGTCGCAGCACTGGCGATAAATTCCCGAATGGTTTCTACACCCTGCAAGCGGGTTGTAATCACACCGGTCGGTCGCCTCGCGAAGTACTCGACAGGTAAGCTGAACAGATGACGAAACACCGATATGCCCAATACGGCATCCACCCGGTTTCCTGTGTGAAGCAGCAGGGTTTGACGGGACCATCCGAGCAGCGCAGAAAAGAACATGAAGATGATCAGACCTATCGCCATCACGACGAGCGTACTGACAGCGCGATGGACAATCACCTTGTCGATAATGACCTGCGTGAACAGCGGTGTGGCCAGCGCGAGTAATTGCAAGGCCAGCGAGGCCAGCAGCACATCCCGCCATACGCGGCTGTATTTCAATAATTCCGGAAGAAACCACCGAAATCCAAACGCAGGCGATGCCGCCAGATCTGGATCGCTGATGACTTCGGATTCGACGCGTAACAGGAAGACTGCCATTACATTGGCATGATTGATTTCACCAAACTCAGCGGCTTCCTCTGTGCTGCTACCTGCCTTCAGAACGACAAGCCTGCCATCAGCATTTCTGATCACCAGCTGTAGGTCATATGCATCGGAATCGGCACTGCGACATACGACCAGGAACGGACTGGGGAGCCGGTCCAGCTCGTCGCTTCGCCTCGACAGCCGTTGTATCTTCAGTCCCAGTGCGCGGCTCGCATGAACCAGCGTGTCGGTCGTATAGGGTGGCGGGAATTGCTGCATCAGCAGCCCGGCATCAAAAGGATGTCGCATCAGCCGGCAAAAGCTGCCGAGCGTCCAGAGTAAGGAATGCCGGCTCAGGGGAAGGCTTGCTTCAGTGGCGACGTACTGATGTTTTTGCATACGGCGGGCATCGCGATAGTTCGGATGTCCGCACGCTAAGTGGCAAGCCGCGAGGGGTCAATGGAATTGCGTTGTATGCGTGAAGCTTATCGGTCAGCCGCAGCCGTCTGACGATGAGTGTTGTAATTCGGGACGTAATGCCTGGATCAAACGATCAGTTACCGAGCATTCGCGCCAGATTGACGTACTGTTCCAAAGGAACGGTTTCAGGGCGCGATTGGGGATCGATACCGGCATCCATCAATTGGGTTTCGGTGAACAAGCCGGCTACGCAATTACGAATCACCTTCCTTCGTTGCGAGAACGCTTTCGTGACCACTTGCTCAAGCTTGCGCTGCTCGCATTCGAGCGGTTGAGTAATCGGTATCATGCGCACGATGGCAGACTCGACTTTCGGTGGCGGCTCGAAGGCGGTAGGAGGTACTATGAATAACAGCTCCATACGATAACGCCATTGCAGCATGACCGACAAACGCCCGTAGTCGCGACCTCCCGGTTCAGCAACCATGCGCTCGACCACTTCTTTTTGCAGCATGAAGTGCTGGTCGATGACCTTTGGCGCAAACTGCGCAAGATGAAAAAGCAAGGGCGTGGAGATGTTGTACGGCAGATTACCGACGATGCGCAGCCGGCGCTCGTCGGTGCACAAGGACGCGAAGTCGAACTGCAGCGCATCACCTGAATGAATGAGCAGCTTGTCGGCGCTGAATTTCTTCTGCAGCAACGCCACCAGATCACGATCGAGTTCGACCACCTGCAATTGTTTCAGCGATGCCAGCAGCAGCTGAGTCATTGCGCCCTGTCCCGGACCGATCTCGACCATCAGATCCTCTGATGATGGCGCAATCGCGCGGATAATCTCGTGTAATACATTGGCATCGGTCAGGAAGTTCTGGCCGAAGCGCTTCTTGGGGATATGTTTCATCGACGCGCGATCGCCATCTGACTGGCAACCCGGATCGCCTCGCGCATGCTGGCGTAATCCGCATTGCCGAGTCCAGCGGCGGCGAGATCCAGCGCCGTACCGGGATCGACGGAAGTCCGGATGATGGGCAGGCCTAGCGTGATATTCACGCCGCGACCGAAGCTGGCATGCTTCAGCACCGGTAAGCCCTGATCGTGATACATCGCCAGTACGCAATCGGCATGGTGTAAATGACGTGGCTGGAACAGTGTGTCGGCCGGATAGGGGCCGCTGACCTGCCAGCCACGCGCGCGCGCCTTATCGATGGCCGGCGTGATCACATCGATTTCTTCACGCCCCAGATAACCGCCCTCACCGGCATGCGGGTTCAGTCCCGTGACCAGAATCCGCGGATCGGCAATGCCAAAGCGATGCACGAGGTCGTGATGAATGATGGACAGGGTACGCGTCAACATCTCGAGTGTGATGGCGGCAGGCACTGCGGATAACGGAAGATGGGTGGTGGCCAGCGCGACCCTGAGTATGCCATCCTCGGTTTCGCCGGCCAGCATCATGACGACATGCGCAGTACCGGTTTTTTTGGCGAGATATTCGGTGTGACCTGTAAATGCAAAACCTGCGTCATTGATCGTGCTTTTCTGAACCGGCGCGGTCACGATCGCATCGACATGACCCGCAGTGGCCGCTTCAATGGCCGCATCCAGCATCTGCAGCACGGGCTTGCCGTTACGTGCATCGAGTTTGCCCGGGATCGCCGGGGTGACCAGCGGACAGTCGAGCACGCAGAGCTCATGCGGATGATTCGCATAGTCGGCTACGTCGCCGATAGCCCGTGGCACCCGCGCCGGGGCCAGCAACATGGCGAGCGCCTTGATTTGCGCGGCATCGCCGATCAGCAGGCAGCCGGCATCAGCGACTTCGAGCGCAGCCCGTAGCGCAATCTCAGGACCTATGCCTGCCGGTTCCCCGCAGGTGATCGCTATGCGCGGTCGGCTCATCGCAGCTTCCGGTCAGCGTTTGATCGTCTCGTCGAGACGGTACTCGACATAAGCACGGTCACGCAGCTGCCGTAACCAGTCTTCGTAAGCTTCTTCGAGCTTCTGCTCACGCAATGCCTGACGCGCGGCCATGCGCTGACGCTCTTTCGATACTTCCTCCGTCTTACGCTCCAGGACTTCGATCAGGTGGTAGCCGAAAGTCGATTCGACCGGTTGACTGACTTCGCCCGGCTTCAGCGCATTCATCGCGCGCTCGAATTCCGGCACGGTATCGCCCGGATAAATCCAGCCGAGATCGCCACCTTTGCTGGCCGAACCATCATTGGAATACAGGCGCGCGAGGTCTTCGAACTTGGCAGCCTTGTTGTCGAGACGCTCCTTCAGCTCAATCATCTTGCGGCGCGCATCGGCGGCGGACACGATCTGATTGACCTTGATCAGGATGTGACGGGCACGCGTCTGCTGCACGGTATTCACCGGCCCCGCCTTGACAATACTGGTGCTGCGACGACCCACCAGCTTCAGCACATGGAAGCCGTTCGCGCTGCGCGCCAGCGGCGCGATCTCACCTTCGTTCAGTTTCTCGGTGGCTTCAACGAACAGCTGGGGTAATCGTGAAGGACTGCGCCAACCCAGATCGCCACCGGTCAGCGCGTCGCCCGCGTCCGAGAAGCCCGCCGCTACTTTGGCGAAATCAGCCCCCGATTTCAGTTGCTCGATCGCCTGCTCAGCACGTTTCTTGCGCTCGGCAATCAGTTGAGCTGATGCGTTTTCTGGTACCCGGATCAGAATCTGCGCGATATTGATTTCCTGCTGCGCGCCATCCGGCCTGCCATTGGTAGCCGCAACAAAATTATCAATCTCCGATTCCGTGATCTGCAGCTTGTTATCGACCTCGCGCTCGCGCAAACGCTGCAAGGTAATTTCTTCGCGAATCTCTTCACGGAAACGCCCGAATGACACGCCGTCGCGCTCCAGCTGATCCCGCAGGCCCTGGACCGTAGCGCGGTTTTGTTCGGCGATACGGGCAATTGCGCGATCAAGCATGATGTCATCAATGCGGATGCCGCTTTCGCGTGCAAGCTGCATTTGCGCGCGGTTCACGATCAGGCGCTCCAGCAACTGCTTCTGCAACAGATCACGCGGTGGCGGCTGCATGTTCTGGCGTTTCATTCGTTGCTCCACCAGCTGCAGGCGCTCTCCCAGCTCTTTCATCGTGATCACGTCGGAGTTAACCACGGCGACGATGGCATCAATCAGGACAGGTTGCTGGCGTGTCGGATTTGGCTTTTCCTGAGCCTGAGCTGCCGTCAGGGCAGTCAGGCAAACCGTCATCAGGCCGCAGCACGCAGCGAGTCGGTGAGTCAATGTTCGCATAGGGATATTCATCATGTCGGGGTCAGATTGCTACAACACGCCGGATCTCGGCAGGGTGGCTGAATCGTGCTTACTGCATCGGATTGGTTTGCGGGCTTGGCGACTGATAACCAGGCACATTAAAACGTAATGCGTTCATTGGATTCATACCGAGCGCAGACAAACCGTTGAATTCTAACTGCAGGAAAATCGTTGTATGGACCACGCCCGCAGCCGTCGGCACGCGTTGCCCGACGACGCGGAAATTCCAGCAGTCGGCCTGATGCTCAATACCAGCCAGCGCCTGACCCACGCGTTTTTCGTCGAGCAGGTAATTGACGCGTCCGACGCCGTACCAACGCGGTGCGATCGGCCATTGGGCCGACAAGTCGACCAGTTCATAGTTCGTGTTCGGAATATCGGACAGATTACGGGAATCGCGACGGTACTGCGCATTCAGGACCTTCATCGCTTCCGGCTGCCAGTACACGCCGACATTTACCCGGTTGACTTCATTCTTGGTCTGGTTGAACTGCAGGTTCGCATCGACGCGTGTTTCGCGCGTAATACGACCCGTGGTCAGCAGTAGTACGTCCGATTTTTCATCCGAGGAGCTGGTGGTCAACTCGGTTCCCAGCCCGACTCTGGCGCTCGAAAAATTGAAGCGCTGGGCCAGGGCAACGCGCAGGCGCTCGGCGCCATTGCTTTCCAGATAGCGCGAGGTCATCGCCATCGTGACCTGATTCGCGTCACCTATACGGTCATTGCCGATGAAGCGGTTTTCACGGAACATCATCGCGTAACTGAGGTCGGCGATCGTGGTGTCAAATATCGGATAACGCCCGTCGTTCTGCGCCATGTAAGGCGTATACGTATAAAAGAGACGGGGCTCCAGCGTCTGGATGGCGTCTCGTCCGAAGAGACTGGTCTGACGCTCGAAGAGCAGCCCCGAATCCAGCGACACGCTTGGCAGCATGCGTCCCGGCGCGGTCATGCCTGCACTAGCGCGGTCGAGTCCGTATAAGGTACCGTGTGCCGATACGCTGGGACGGATAAAGTAGCCCGGCCCGCTCAGAAAATCGTAGCTGACACGAGGATTGACGACCAGCCGACTACCCTGCGCCTGATCCGCATCAGGATGCATGAAATAGGTGTACTGCGAGGCCATCGTCAACGCGAGGCCATTGTCCGCATCATTCGAGTAGTTCAGATTCATCTGCGGCAAACGCGCATGCGGACGAGTGATCACCGTTCCCCGGGCATCCTGCAATACCTGAAAATCGGATAACTGCAAGGTACCGAACCATGCGCCGCCCGGGTTGTAGGATACCGTCGCAGTCTCGGGTAAGAGGCGGCGGTTGGTACCAGGGCGATCGAAGATATGGCTGAACGGGAAATCCCGCGCATAGTCGTTATCGGAGGTTCGGTTGAAGTCGACGGCAAGCCCCACCCCGGGCGCCAAAGTCTGCTTATGCTGAGCACTGATCGCGTAGCGCAGGGAGTCCGTGTATTGGGAGTCGTTCATGAACTCGACCCGCGTCTCGCCGGCATATTCCCGCTCGAGGTACCGGGCATCTGCGCCCAGCATGAACCCCCGGTTGGTCATGTAGCGCGGATACAGCGTGACATCGCGGTTCGGCGCGATATCCCAGTAGTACGGCAGGGTCAACTGCAGGCCCGTTCTCGTGGAGGTGCTGATGGTCGGCGGCAGGAATCCGGATTTTCGGGCCTCAGAGAGCGCGAACGATACTTTCGGCGTGCCGCCGATAGGCACCCCCTTGAACACCAGCACTGCGTTACGAGCCGTCCCAATTCCGGCGCCATCATCCAGCGTCAGACGACCCGTCTTCAGATACCAGTCGGGGCT
>JACCDW011774923.1_pt1 | contig 13842 bp, 14 predicted proteins | sample 7449781 | NCBI WGS metagenome assembly JACCDW01 (sample SAMN15323449, study PRJNA562643) | freshwater metagenome | isolation source: river surface water | place: USA:Blue River Watershed | collected 2017-08-18 | reverse complement strand
CGCCCCTCGGCGCCGTCCTCGCCGGCCAGCTCGGCCTCGGGCTGCAGCGCGACCTGTCCGCCCTCGCCGAAGAGACCGGCCTGCCGGTGCTGGTGGCCGAAGATCCGCTGACCTGCGTGGCCCGCGGCTGCGGCATGGCGCTCGAGCGCATGGACCAGCTGGGCAGCATCTTCACCAGCGAATAAGCCGCGGTCCGCATGCGGCATGGGCCGCATGCCCCCACGGTCTTTGCCCCCACCCACCCCCATGGCCCTGGACTCCATCGACCGCAACCCGCCGCCCTTCTTTCGGCAAGGCCTCTCGGCCCTGTCGAAGCTGGTGTTGTTCGGCCTGCTGTCGGTGCTGCTGATGGCGGCTGACCACCGGCTCGGGCTGTCGCAGCCGCTGCGCTCGGCCGTGAGCGTGGTGCTGGCGCCCATGCAATGGCTGGCCCTGCTGCCCGTGCGCGCCAACCATGCCCTGCAGGTCTACCTGGGCGGTGTGGACGAAGCCCGCGATGCGGCGCGCCAATACCAGACACGCACCATCGCCCAGGCCCAGCGCCTGCAGCAAACCGACCAGCTGATGCAAGAGAACCTGCACCTGCGCCAGCTGCTCGAACTGCGCAAAGCCTCGCCCGCCCCAGCGCAGGCGGTCGAGGTGCTGTACGAAACCGCCGACCCCTACAGCCACCAAATCGTGATCGATAAGGGCGCGCTCTCGGGCATCGTGCGCGGCTCGGCCGTGATCGATGTCGCTGGCGTGGTGGGCCAGGTCACGCAGGTCTACCCCTTGTCCAGCGAAGTCACGCTGCTGACCGACCGTGACCAAAGCATCCCGGTGCTCAATACCCGTACCGGCCAGCGCTTTGTGGCCCACGGCGACCCCTTCACCCTGGGCGGTTCGCTGGAGTTGCGCTTTGTGCCGGCCAGTGCCGATGTGCAGACCGATGACCTGCTGAGCACCAGCGGCATCGATGGCGTGTACCCCGCCGGGCTGCACGTGGGCCGCGTGCGACAGATTGATCGCCGGGTCGAAAACGCGTTTGCCAAGATCCATGCAGCGCCCATGGCCACCGCGCGCGGGCGCCACATGCTGGTGTTGCCCCCGGCCAAGGACTGGCCGGATCGGCCTGCGTCCAGCGCCCCCCTTCCGGCGCCGCGCAAAGGCGTCAAAGCCGCCAGCGGAGGCAAGCCATGATCATGCCCGCCGGCAAGCCGCTGCTGCTGCCCGTCAATCCTCGCTTCATCATGCTGAGTCTGGTGCTCGCGCTGCTGCTCAACATGTTGCTGAACCTGACCGGTCAGGCCTGGCTGCCCGATGTGCTGGCCGTGGTGCTGGTCTTCTGGACGGTGCACCAGCCGCTGCGCGTGGGCATGCTCAGCGCGTTTGTGCTCGGGCTGGCGCTGGATGTGCATGAATCGGCCCTGCTGGGGCAAAACGCGCTGGCCTACGTGCTGATGAGCTTTCTGGCGATGGCCATGCACCGGCGCCTGCTTTGGTTCCCGCTGCGAGAACAAACCTTGCAGGTGCTGCCGCTGTTTTTGGCCAGCGCCGCCACCGAGTGGCTCACGCGGTTGGTGGTGCAGGACATGTGGCCCCACTGGCCACAACTGCTCGTGCCCTTTTTGCAGGCGGCGCTCTGGCCTGTGCTGGGCGCACTGCTGCTGGCGCCCCAGCGCCGGCCCTTCGAGCGCGACGACATTCGGCCCCTTTGACCATGGCGCTGCACATCCCCTCGATCGCCGAACTGCGCAACACCGAGGTCGAGATCCTGCGGTTTCGCCAGCGTGTGGCCATTGTCCAGATGGTGGCCCTGGTGTGCTTTGCCTTGTTGCTCACGCGCCTGGCCTATCTGCAGATCGTGCGCCACGATGACCTGCACGCACAGGCCGAGGACAACCGCACTGCCGTCTTGCCCACCGTGCCGCCGCGCGGCGCCATCTTGGACCGCAACGGCGTTGTGCTGGCCAACAACTACACGGCCTACACGCTGGAGATCACCCCGTCCAGGGTGGTCGATCTGGAGGCCACGATCGACGCGCTGGCCGAGATCGTGGACATCCAGCCGCGCGACCGCAAGCGCTTCAAACGCCTGCGCGAAGAGTCCAAGAGCTTTGACTCCCTGCCGATCCGAACCCGCCTGAGCGACGAAGAAGTGGCGCGCTTTTCGGCGCAACGTTTTCGCTTTCCGGGCGTGGACATCCAGGCGCGTTTGTTCCGGCAGTACCCCTATGGCGAGCTGGCCAGCCACGTGATCGGCTACATCGGTCGCATCAACGCGCGGGAGAAGGAGCGCATCGAGGAGCAGGACGAAAGCGGCAACTACCGCGGCACCGAATACATCGGCAAGCTCGGTGTCGAGCAAAGCTATGAGCGCCAGCTGCACGGCATCACCGGGGTACAAGAAGTCGAGACATCCGCCGGCGGGCGCGCCATCCGCCGCCTGGCCAGCCACCCGGCCACCCCGGGCCAGAACGTGGTGCTGTCGATCGACATCAAACTTCAAAAGCTGGTCGAGGACTTGTTCGGATCCCGGCGTGGCGCCCTGGTGGCGCTGGACCCCAACACCGGCGAGGTGTTGGCATTTGTCAGCAAGCCCACCTTCGACCCCAACCTCTTCGTCGAAGGCATTGACACTGAAAGCTGGCAAGCGCTCAACGAATCGATCGACAAGCCCCTGCTCAACCGCGCTTTGCGCGGCACCTACCCGCCCGGCTCCACCTACAAGCCCTTCATGGCCCTGGGCGCGCTCACCACCGGCAAGCGCAGCGCCAGCACCGTCATCAACGACGCCGGCTCCTGGACCTACGGCGGCCACACCTTCCGCAGCCATGGCGACCACGGCCTGGGCCCGGTGGACATGGTCCGCTCCATCGTGCTGTCCAGCAACGTCTATTACTACTCTCTGGCCAATGAGATGGGCGTGGACACCATCCACGACTTCATGAAGCCGCTGGGCTTTGGCCAGATCACCGGCATCGACCTGCCCGGCGAGGTGCGCGGCATCCTGCCCAGCCAGGAGTGGAAGCGCAAAACCTACAAGCGCCCCGAGCAGCAAAAATGGTATGGCGGTGAAACCATCTCGCTGGGCATTGGCCAGGGCTACAACGCCTTCACCATGCTGCAGCTGGCCACTGCCACCGCCACCTTGGCCAATGGGGGCATCCAATTCGCCCCCCGTGTGGTGCGCGCCACACAGGATGCCTTGTCCCACCAGGAGCAAGCCACCCCGCGTCCTGAACCACGCGCGCTGGGCTACAAGCCCGAACACCTCCAGGTGGTCCGCGATGGCCTGATCGGGGTGGCCACCTCTGGCACTTCAGCCCAGGTGTTTGCTGGCGCCCCTTACCAAAGCGCGGGCAAAACCGGCACTGCCCAGGCGGTGACGATCGGCCAGAAAGACAAATACAACGCCACCAAAATGGCCGAACACCAGCGCGACCACGCGCTGTACATGGCCTTTGCGCCGGCCGAGGCTGCGCAGATTGCGCTGGCGGTGATCGTCGAAAACGCGGGCTTTGGTGCCGCCCATGCAGCGCCCATCGCCCGCCGGGTGTTCGATTACTGGCTGCAAGGCCATTACCCCAGCGAAGAGGACATCGCGGCGACGCAAAAGGGGCAAACCAGCCGCCCTCTGGGCATGCCCCGCCGCAAGGAAGACGTCGCGCTGACACGGCTGCCCTGAGCCCCTGCGGGACCCCTGCACCCCTGCACCCCTGGCCTGGGGCCCTGCGGGACGCGCCCTGGCGCAGAGCCAACGCCGCCACACCAGCACCAGATTGGCCGTTGGGGGACCTTAAATATTCCAAAATGCACCCATATATGGTTATTTTCGTGTGTTTTATTAACTTCTTTTTCGGATCACTTTATTCGAAAATATGGAAAATTCCTCAAAAGTTTTCCCATTTCTTTGAGTTTTTCGATTTCTATGTTCTTCACCCTTGCGCCTCAGAGCCTGGTCGGGATGGGCCTGCTGTGTGCCGCCGCCGCCAGCCCGGCGCAAAGCCTGACCGAGGTGGTGCAGCTGGCCTTGACGCAATACCCCACGCTGAGCGCGGCCCAGGGCCGCAGCGATGCCGCACAGGCAGAGGTGGCGCGTGTGCGCAGTGCACACCAGCCTCAAATCGGTGTTGGGGCCAGCCTCTATGGTGACGCTTCGGGGTCCGTGCCCGCCTCGCTGGGGCGCCGCACGGTCTCGCCCAATGCGCGTCTGAACGTCTGGTCGGGCGGGCGCATCGAAGCCGAAGCCGAACGCGCCCAGGCACTGGCCGAGTCCAGCCAGGCCCAGCAACGCCTGACAGAGGACGATGTGGCTCTGCAAGCATGCGAGGCCTATTTGAGTTGGGAGCGCAGCCATGACCTGCTGACTTTGGCCCAGCACAACCTGCAGGCCCACCAGCGCACGCTGGAAGACATACGCCAGATCGCCCAGGTAGACACCGGCCGACGCATTGACCTGGCCCAAGCCCAAGTGCGGGTGGACAACGCGCGGCTGGTGCTGCTGTCGCGTCAGGCCGATGTGGCGATCTCGACACAACGCCTGCGCAGATTCTGGTCAGCGACATGGCGCGCACCTGTCTCCAACCAGGCCGTGACGGATTTGGCAAAGACGCCGCTGGGGCACTTGCCACCCTCGCTCGATGCTGCCCTGTCGCACGTGGACGACGCATTGCCGGCCTTGGCCCACTGGCGCGCCCAGGTGACCGCAGCTCAGGCGGCGGTGCGCCAGGCGCAGGGTCTGTACTGGCCCACCATCGAGCTGAGTGGCTCACGCCAATTCAACGCCATCACCCTGCGCCATGAAACGCTGACCCAGCTGCAGCTGAACATGCCGCTCTACAACGGCCAGGCCACACGCGCGCAAATCGACAGCGCCTTGGCCCAGCTGCGTGCGGCCGAGGCCAACCTCGCCGAAGCCCGCCTGCAACTGATGGAAAAAGTCACCCAGGCCTGGGAGGAATGGCAATCGGCACAGTCGCGGGCGCTTACGGGCGCCGCGCAGTCCGATGTGGGTGAAGGCCTGGTCGAAGGCTACCGGCAGCAATTTCGCCTGGCACGGCGCTCCCTGCTCGACCTGCTGAACATCCAGGCCGACACCTTCAATTACCGCCAAGCGGCCAGAACCGCCTTCCATGAAGAACGCATGGCGCGTGCGCGACTGCTCAGCAGCCTGGGTGATCTGGCTCGGCGCTTCTCCTTGCCCGGCGACACGCCCGTCCGTTGAGCCTTGCCCCACACCTGAAATGAAGCCCAGCCCGCCCGCTCCGACCCCAGCGCAGACACTCGCCACCACCGAGCGGCCGCCCTCGTCCACAGACGGCTTGCTGCTGTGCATGGCCCTGCTGACCACGCTGCTGGGCAACCCGCTGTCGCTGCTGGTGCTGCGTTCGGGCATGGCCCTGGACGATCATGGCCACGTGCCGCACGCCAGTTACCCGGGCATGGCTCAGGAACACGGCTTGCTGGCGGCCTGGTCGCGCACCCCGATCCGCCAAATCCCCAGCCATGTGATGCCGGTGTTGGTGCCCCTGCTCGACGGGCGGGCTTGCGTGCTCCTGCAGGTGCAAAGGGATGAGGCCACGGTTTTGTGGCCCGAGACCGGCATGGCACCACAGCTGCTGCCGCTGCAGGAACTCGAACGCCTGGCGCAAAAGCAGGTCTTGTTGGTCAAGGCGCCACGGCTTCGCAGCGACCAAACCCTGGCCCCGTTGCACGGGGCTGCCTTTGCCTGGTTTTGGGGCACGCTCTGGCGGTTTCGGCATGACTATGTCGCGTCGATGGTCGCCACGGTGGTGGCCAACGTTCTGACCCTGGCCGGCGTGTTCTTCACCATGAACGTTTATGACCGCGTGGTGCCCACCCAGGCCTATGCTTCGCTGTGGACGCTGGCCATCGGTACCGCGCTGGCGGCCCTGCTGGAATTCACCATGCGGTGGCTCAAGGCGCGGCTGGTCGATCTGGGCGGCAAGAAAGCCGACCTGGCCATCAACGCCACGCTGCTGCGCGAGATCATGGCGATTCGGCTGGAACATCGGCCGCAATCGGCAGGCATCTTCGCCAGCGCGATGCGCGACTTCGAGGCGCTGCGGGACTTTTTCTCTTCGTCCTCGCTGGTGCTGCTGGCCGACATGCCTTTTATGCTGATGTTCCTGGCCATGATCGCGGTGGTGGGCGGCCCCCTGGTCTGGATCCCGGCGCTGGCACTGCCCTTCTTGCTGCTCATCGGCCTGCTGGCGCAGCGCCCGCTGATGAAGGCCATGCGGGAGAACATGAAGGAGTCGGGCGACAAGCAGAGCGTGCTGGTCGAGGCCGTCTTGAACCTGGAGCAGCTCAAGGCACACAACGCCGAAGGCTATTTGCAACGCCGCTGGGAGCTCTCGAACGCTGCGGGCGCTGAGGCCCACAAGAAAATCCGCTCGCTGACCCACCTGGTCATGGGCCTGAGCGGCACCGTGCAGCAATTGGTGACGGTGGCCATGGTGGTGGCGGGCGTTTACCTGATCCATGCCCACCAGCTCACGCAGGGCGCCCTGATCGCCTCGGTGATCCTGGCCGGGCGGGCGCTGGCGCCACTGGCCGGCGTGATGTCGCTGGCCGCGCGCTTTCAGCAGGCGGTCTCATCGCTCGAAACTCTGGACGGCCTGATCAAACGCCCGCGCGACCGCGTGCATGGCCGCACCCGCGTTGTGCCCGAATCGGTGCAAGGCAGCCTGCAAGCCCAAGCGCTGGAATTTGCCTACCCCGGCGAGCACCGGATCCCGGTGATCAAGAAGCTCTCGATCCAGATCCCGGCAGGCCACAGGGTGGCCATGCTTGGGCGTGTGGGCAGCGGCAAAAGCACGCTGCTGCGACTGATGGCCGGCTTGTATGCACCGCTGGGTGGCAGCGTGCGGCTCGATGGCGTGGATCTGCAACAGCTCGAGCCCAGCGCGGTGCGGGCGCGCATCGGCTATGTCGGCCAGGACCCGCAACTGTTCATGGGCACGCTGCGCGAGAACGTGGTGCTGTCGGACCACTGGATCAGCGACGCGCGCGTGCTGGAGGTGCTGCGCACCCTGGGCTTGTACGAGATGGTGGCAACCCACCCGCGCGGTCTGGACATGCCGATCACCGAAGCTGGCGGCGGCCTCTCGGGCGGCCAGCGCCAGCTGCTGGCGATCGCGCGCATGGTGGTGCGCGAGCCCCAGCTGGTGTTTTTGGACGAGCCCACTGCCCACATGGACCAGAACACCGAGGCGCACATCATCGCCGCGCTCAAGCCCTGGCTGCAGGGTCGCACCCTGCTGATGTCCACCCACCGCCCCCAACTGCTCGAGTGGGTCGATGCGATCGCCGTGATCGAAGGCGGGCAGTGCCTGGCCTGTGGCCCCAGGCAGCACATGATCGAGCAATTGTCACGCGGCATTGATCTGAGCATGCCGCGCGCCAACTGAGGAGCACCCCCATGCGTCAACACCCTTTCTCCCGCACAGATTTCGGCATCCACACCGTTGAAGACGATGAGCGACGCACCAGCACGCTGCTGGTCTGGACCACCGGCATCACGGTGCTGGTCGCCCTCTTGTGGGCCGGCTTTTTTGAACTCGACGAAATCACCCGCGCCCAGGGCAAAGTGATCCCCAGCAGCCGCGAGCAAGTGATCCAGAGCCTGGACGCGGGCGTGCTCAGCGAACTGCTGGTGCGCGAGGGCAGCACGGTCGAGAAAGACCAGGTCTTGCTGCGCATTGACGACACGCGCTCAGGTGCCGTCTACCGCGAGGCCCAGGAAAAGTACTTCGCCCTGCTGGCCATGGCCTCGCGCCTGCGCGCCGAAGCCACCCACAGCGACACGCCGCATTACCCGCGCGAACTGCAGGCCGAATCGACCTTGGTGGCCCAGGAAAACCAGGCCTTTCGCGCGCGTCGGCGGGCGCTGGACGAATCGCTCAGAGCCCTGGACGCGTCGATTGCCGCGGTCACCCGCGAGTTGGCCTTGACCGAACCGCTGGTGCGACAAGGCGTGATGTCCGAGGTGGAGCTGCTGCGCTTGCGCCGCCAACAGTCGGACCTGATGGGCCAGCGCGCCGAGCGTTTGAACCGCTACCTCACCGACGCCAACAACGAGCTGGTGCGGGTCAACTCCGAACTCTCGCAAACCAGGGAAAACGCTTCGGCGCGCGAAGACGCCTTCAGGCGCACCACGCTGCGTTCGCCCACGAAAGGCGTGGTCAAAAACGTGCAGGTCACCACCGTGGGCGGCGTCATCCAGGCGGGCCAACCGATCCTGGAGATCGTGCCCACCGAAGACGAGATGCTGGTCGAGGCCTACGTCCAACCGGCCGACGTGGCCTTCCTCAAGGTGGGCCAGCCGGCCGTGGTCAAGCTGACCGCCTATGATTTCAACAAATACGGCGGTCTCGATGGCGTGGTCGAGCACCTGAGCCCGGACACGCTGCGCGACGAACGTCAAAGGCGTCCTGGCGTGCCCATTGGCTTGGAAGAGGGGGTGTACCGCATCCTGGTCCGCATCCAAAATGCCCACGAAGTGCGCCACGGCATCAGGATGGAGCCCACCCCTGGCATGACCGCCATGGTGGACATTCGAAGCGGCCAGAAAACTGTTTTGGAATACCTGATCCGGCCCTTGCACAATGTGCGCATGGCCCTGCGCGAGCGCTGAAGACCCGAAAGACACCCATGAGCGAGAACCATCCCCAATTCCTGAGCACCGCCGAAGCTGCACGCCTGCTGGGCCTGTCCACCACTCTGGTTCAGTCCCTGGTCGACAAAAACGAACTCAAGGGCTGGAAAACACGCGGCGGACACCGCCGCATTTCCTTGCAGTCGATCCAGGAATACCAGACCCAGGCGGGCCGCAGCGGCGATGCACCCAGCCGCCAGCAGCGCAAGCCCAAGCTGGTGATCGTCATCGAATCGGACAAGCAGTTGCCCCTGTTGCAAAAAGCCTGTGAAACTTGGCAATTCCCCGTCGACGTCAAGTTCGTGGATTCGGTCACCAGCGCCTTGCTGGACCTGGCCACCGAGCGTCCCGACATGCTGGTGGTGGAAATGGTGATGCCCCTGGCCCAGCAAGAAAAAACCCTGCTGGCCCTGGACAGCTTCAATGCCCGCGGCCGCCCCATCTCGATGGTGCTGGTGACGGAGGAAAAAGACCTGTGCATCCTGCCACGCGCCACCTCCTCGCCCCTGATCCAGGTGGTGCCGGGGCCCTTGTCGAAGGTGTGGCTGCACGCCTACCTCACGGGGGTGAGCGCTGTGCACCGCAGCTGATGGGGTTCTTGGGCCGATAAAATCCCCAGCTCACCGACACCTCCTGCCCATGTTCCGCACTCTGCTCAAATCCAAAATCCACCGCGCCAGCGTCACCCAGTGCGAGTTGCACTACGAAGGCTCCTGCGCCATTGACGAAGACCTGCTGGATGCCGCCAACATCTGCGAAAACGAGCAGGTGCACATCTGGAACATCGACAATGGTGAGCGCTTCATCACTTACGCCATCAAGGGCGAACGTGGCAGCGGCATGATTTCGGTCAACGGCTCGGCCGCCCGCCGTGCCAGTGTGGGTGATCTGGTGATCATCGCCTCGTTTGCCCAGGTGCACGAGGACCAGCTGGCCCAGCACACGCCCCAACTCGTCTTTGTGGATGCGCACAACCGCCAGGTTGGCCTGCGCCACCATGTGCCCACCCAGACTGCGCCGGGTCACAGCACCGACGCATGCTGACACCGCCGCCCAGGCGGCGGTATTCATTTCGGTGCAAAAGCAGTGCTTGCCAGCCTGGAGACTTTGGTCAAAATGGGGGTTTGACCCGCGACTTGAGCGGGCTTGCCCACCGGAGACCCCATGAGATACACCGCTTGTGCTTCGTTGCTGCTGACGGCCTTGCTGTTTTTGAGCGGCTGCCAAAGCCCCCCCGCCGCCAGCGCCCCGGTGGCCAGCGCATCGACGCCAACGGCAGCGGGCACGGTCAACTTCGTCGACTTCGCGGGCTTTGACCGTTCTTTGCACACCGCGCTTTCTCAAAACCAGGCGGTGGTGACCGTGCTCATGTACGACAAGGTCAGCCCCAACAACACGCCCGACCGCCTGCAAAAATGGCTCAACGCCGTCGAGCGCAACGGTGGCCGCGTCGACATCCAGCCGCCGCCTGGCGAATTGACCCCGAAGAGCCCGATGGCCTTGATCAGCCTGATCGGCGGCCTGTGGAATGCGATCAAGGTCACGGCTGACCTGCGCGATGCCCAAATGACCCAGATCGTCAAAGGCCACGACGCGGTCATTGGCCTAGAACGCAATGAAGCGGGACAAATCGTGATCGGCAAGATCCTGTTCAAAAAGCCCAAGCCCTCTTGAACACCGAACGGCCCTGAAACAAATGCGCCACCGCGAAGGGTGGCGTTGTCGTGTTTGGCGCGGCTGGCGGGGATCGAACCCACGACCCTTGGCTTCGGAGGCCAATACTCTATCCACTGAGCTACAGCCGCGTGCATGCTGCGCGGTCATTATCGCATGCGTCCCCTGCGCCGGTGCTCAGCGCAAGGTCCGCGAAGGCCGGGTCGCTATAATGCGCGGTTGATTCCGGTCAACACGCCCTGCGAACAGGGTCCACCACAGAGGATGTCATGAGCCACGATCAGCACGAAGCCCACACCGGCCCCATTTCCACCCCCAAGCAACTGGTCTGGGCCAGCATTGCGGCTTTTGTCGTGCCCGTGTTCATCATCATCGGTCTGGTCTACTACGTGACCTCGGCCAACAAGGAAGCTCCCGGCGCCAGCGACAGCGAGCGGGCCCTGGCCGAGCGTATCCAGAAGGTGGGCATGGTGGAAGTTCGCGATGCCAACCGCCCGCTCAAGGCTGGCGAAGAGGTGTACAAAGCCCAGTGCGCAGCCTGCCACGCCAGCGGTGCAGCGGGTGCGCCCAAATTTGCTGACGCCGGCGCCTGGGGCCCTCGCATCAAGCAAGGCTTTGAGACCTTGGTCAACTCTGCGATCAAGGGCAAAGGGGCCATGGGCGCCCAGTCCGGTGGCGACTTCAGCGATGTCGAGATCGCGCGCGCCGTGGCCTACATGGCCAACAACGCCGGTGGCAAGTTCGAAGAGCCCAAGGCCCCTGCCGCCGCCGACGCCGCGAAGAATTGAAAGGGCCCTCGCCCCACGATTGAGCCGACCCACGGGTCGGCTTTTTCATGCCCGCTGTGGGCTGAGCACATAACCAAAGCGCGCGGGCAAATCGGCACGTCGGCATTCCTGCAGCGGCCAGCGGCCTTGCTCAATGAAGTCGGCCGCCTGCGCCACATCCAGCGTGTGCACCAGGCCCAGGCCCTGGGTGCTGTGCACATACACGTGGCCATGCTCGTCGACCAGACAGGACTGCAGCTCGCCCTCGACACCGGTGTGGGCGCACACGCCGCCATCGGGACGCACTCGCCAGACCAGCGGCGTGCACTCGAGTTCCACGTACACGCGCTGCGGTCCATTCTGGAAATACCAGCGCCCCTGTGGATCGGCCTCGTAGTTGCGGTGAATGAACTCGATCAGCTTGTCGTGGCGCAGCACCGAGCCCTTGGCGCCCGGAACCCCCGACTGGAAACTGCCCAGCGCCTGTACGCGATCGTCGCGCATATGCCATTGGCCGCGGCTGTCCAGCCCAAGCCATCCAAAACAGTCGGGCACATCCGGCCACTTGGCCATGGCCTGGCGCACGATGTCATCCATGCCTGTTCTCCTGCGCGTGCGCTGCCTGCAGCAGCCAGGCACCCACACGGTCTGGCAAAGCCCGCACATGGCCTGGCCAGCGACCCCATGCAAATCCCGCATGGCCGCCGTGCCGTGGTTGCCACAGCGTCACGCTGGGGCTGACATCTTCGGGGCTGGGCAAGCTGCGGGCAGGCACAAAGGGGTCGTTGAGCGTGTTGAGCGCCAGCGCGGGAATGCGGATGCGTTTCATGAATGGTTTGGCCGAAGCACGCCGCCAATAATCCTCGGTGTCTCTGAAGCCATGCATGGGCGCGGTGAAGACGTTGTCGAACTCATAGAGGTCGCGCGCGGCCAGCAGGCGTTCGCGCGAAAACAAACCCGGGTGCTGGGCCAGCTTGGCCAGGGCCTTGGGTTTGAGCGTGCGCATGAACATGCGTGTGTAAACCTGCCGGTTCAAGCCACGTCCGATGGCGTGACCGCTCAGGCTCAGATCCAGTGGCGAGCAAATGGAGGCCACCGCGTCCACCTGCCCGCTCGCCGCCTCACCATGTTCGCCGGCCCAGCGCATCAGTGCATTGCCGCCCAGCGACACGCCCGCCGCCACCAAACAGCCCCCACCTTGTACGCCATGCGTCTGGCGCAGGCGCCGCAACATCCAGTCAATCTCTTCGTGGTCGCCCGAGTGGTAAGCGCGTGGCGCGTTGTTGGGTTCGCCGCTGCAACCGCGAAAATGCGGCAAGACAAAGTGCACATCGTGTTCACGCGCCCAATCGGCAAAGGCCTGCGCGTAGTGGCTTTGCGATGAGCCTTCCAGGCCATGGAACAGCACCAGCATGGGCCGCTGCGGCTGGCTCGCCGACCAGCGGTCCACGTCAACAAAATCACCATCGGGCGTGGTCCAGCGTTCGCGGTGCAAGACCGGGCGCGGGCCCAGATGCTGCCGCGCGTACAAGGCCGACCAGATGGTTTGCAAATGCCCGCCCGGCAGCCACCAGGGTGCGCTGTACTGCATCAGTGCAACACCGCAGGTCGCCCCGGATTCGGCGCCTGCGCGCCGCCAGGACTGGCATGGTGCGCCACCATGCGCCAGCCTTGCGGGGTCTTGTGGTAGACATTGGTTGCATTCACCCAGGCGGTGCGTGGCCCCTCGGGGGTGAGCACCTCGACGCGTTCGAGCAGGTGATGCACAGCGCAGGCGAGCGCGTTGATCTTGTGGATCTGCTCGGGCTTGACCTGGACGCTGCCTTGTGCAAACAGGGCCTCAAAGGCACTGCGGATGCTGCCTGGACCGATCAGGCGCGGGCCGCCAGGCTGCACACAAACAATCTCGTCTTCTTCCGCCCAGCAGGCCATCAGCTGGCCGATGTCGGCCTGCTGCATAGCCTCGTAAAAGGCTTGCTCCACCTCATCGGGCGTGCCACCCAATGCGGCGGCTTGAAGACGTGCGCGTTTCATAAGGTCCTGAACAAGTGAGGCCATGATTTTGCCCCGAGAAGACCCAGCGCGCAGTGCCGTTTGTGCATTGGAGCGTGCTCACGCTGGCAAAACAGCGCGCAACTGCGCTGCTGCGTGCTGCGGACAACAAAAAACCCGGTCACATCGCTGCGCCGGGTTTTCAGGGACGGGGCAAGCTCACTTCTTGCCGCGGTATTTGCGCAGCGCGCTCAGCTGGGCGGCCAGCACGGCCAGCTCGGCCTGGGCAGTGGCCAGATCCACTTCGCTCTTGGCGTTGCGGATGGCCTCCTCGGCGACCTGCTTGGCAGCGTTGGCTTTCTCTTCGTCGAGGTCTTTGCCGCGGATCGCGGTATCGGACAGCACGGTCACGCAGTGGGGCTGCACTTCCAGAATGCCACCGGCCACGAAGACGAATTCCTCGCCGCCATCGGCCGTCTCGATGCGAACAGACCCGGCCTTGATGCGGGTGATCAGCGGCGTGTGGCGCGGGTAGATGCCCAGCTCGCCAGCTTCACCGGGCAGCGCCACAAACCGGGCTTCGCCCGAGTAGATGGACTCTTCTGCACTGACCACATCAACGTGGATGGTGTTCATGTTTGCTCCAGTTCAAAAAGGGGAAAGTGGTTTCAGCGGTGAGGCGACCGAGGTCGCCTCAGGGTTCCGCTTAGGCAACTTTCTTGGCCTTTTCGAAGGCTTCGTCGATCG
>JACCDW010382601.1_pt1 | contig 13843 bp, 13 predicted proteins | sample 7449781 | NCBI WGS metagenome assembly JACCDW01 (sample SAMN15323449, study PRJNA562643) | freshwater metagenome | isolation source: river surface water | place: USA:Blue River Watershed | collected 2017-08-18 | reverse complement strand
TTTGAATCGCTGCCCGTGCAGCGCCTGGCCGCCACCTACCAGGCGCTGGTCGAAGGCCTCAAGGCGCGCTGCCCGGTGGAGAGCGGCGAAGCGCCGCACATCGCGCTGCTCACGCCCGGCCCTTTCAACGAAACCTATTTCGAGCATGCCTATCTGGCGCGCTACCTGGGCCTGACCCTGGTGCAGGCCGAAGACCTGACGGTGCGCGCAGGCAAGCTGTATCTGAAAACCCTGCAAGGCCTGCAGCGCGTGCACGGCCTGCTCAAGCGCGTGGACGACACCTGGCTCGACCCGCTGGAACTGCGCGCCGACTCGGCCCTGGGCGTGGCCGGCCTCTTGCAGGCGGTGCGCAGCGGCCAGGTGCTGGTGGCCAACACGCCGGGATCGGGCTTTCTCGAATCGAACGCGCTCTTGGGCTTCATGCCCGCGCTGGCGCAAGACATTTTGGGCGAAGAGCTGGTGCTGCCCGCCATCCCCAGCTGGTGGTGCGGCGAAGCCGCCGCCCTGCCCGAGGCCCTGGCCAAATTGGCCGAAGGCGTGGTCAAACCCACCTACCCCAGCGAAGGCCAACGCCAAGGCTTCGAGCCGCGCCTGGGCCGCCAGATGGACCAACGCGAGCGCGACGAATGGGCCGGCCGCATCCTGCGCGAGCCCGAAGCCCACACCGTGCAAGACTGGCTGCCACTGTCGCACCTTCCCGTGTGGAACGACGAAGCCGCACCCCAAGACGCGCTGCAAACCCGCCCCGTGGTGCTGCGCGTGTTTGGCGTGACCGACGCCGCAGGTGATTGGCAAGTGCTGCCTGGCGGCCTGGCGCGCCTGGGCACGGCCGAGGGCATCGCCTCGATGCAGCGCGGCGGCTCCAGTGCCGATGTCTGGGTGCAAGCCCCCAGCCGCGCGGCCGTGAACACGCACAGCCTGCTGGGCCAGGCCACGGCCAGCCACACCACCGCGCGCCAGCGCCTGGTCACCAGCCGCGCCGCCGAAAACCTGTTCTGGATGGGCCGCTACAGCGAGCGCACCGAAAACACCCTGCGCCTGGCGCGCCTGGCGCTCGACACCCTGGGCAGCGAAAACCAGAGCAGCCAGCGCCTCCTGGGCTGGCTCAGCCGCATGGCGCAATCGCATGGCCTGGTCAGCCCCGAGGTGCCCACCGCCCAGCAGTCGCTGCGCGTGTTCGAGCGCGCGCTGGTCGCCGGCCTGTGGGACACGCAGCAGGCCACCAGCGTGGGCTTCAATTTGCGCGCCCTGGTGCGCGCCGCCACCCCGGTGCGAGAGCGCCTCTCGCCCGAACACTGGCAAATGCTGCAAGACGGCGAGCGCCTGTTTTTTGCGGCCTGGCGCGCGGCCGAGCTGGAGCGTCCCGGCCGCGTGCCCCCCACGCCGCTGGCCCAGGTCAGCCTGCACGAATGCAGCCAGCGCCTGGCCGCGATCACCGGCTTTCAGACCGACCGCATGAGCCGGGACGACGGCTGGCGGCTGCTCTCGCTGGGCCGCCACATCGAGCGGCTGGACTTTTTGGCGGGCGCCCTGGGCCTGGCCATCGAAGCGCAGCTGCTGCAAGAGCAAGCCGGCTTTGACGCGGTGCTGCACCTGTTTGACAGCACCATCAGCTTTCACGCGCAGTACCAGCAAAGCCGCACGCCGCAGGCCCTGGTGGAACTGCTGGTCACCAGCCCCGACAACCCGCGCTCGCTGGCCTGGGTGGCGCAAACCCTGCGCGCGCGCCTGCTGCGCATTGGCCACCTGGCCGACGGTGCCACCACGCAACTGGCTGAGCGCGTGCCCAAGGCCCATGCCGCCGCCACCGAACTCTGGCCGCAAGGCAATACCGCCAACCCCGAGCCGCTGCAAACCCTGCTGGCCGGGCAGCGCCAGGCCGCACGTCAGGTGGCGCAGGGGCTGTCGGCCCTGTTCTTCACGCACAGCGGCGGCGCGGCCCACAGCGTCAGTGTCTGATGTCGACCTGCAGCCAGCTCCGACATTCGTCACCCTCGGGCTTGACCCGAGGGTCCACGCGCCACACGGCACCGTGGCGTGGATGCTCTGGTCAAGCCAGAGCATGACGACTGTCCATCCGAGAGTCATATGCGCCTGACCATCGAGCACGCCACCCGCTACGACTACCGCCCCGTGGTCGAAACCGCCCAGCACACCGCCCACCTGCAACCGCGCGAGGGCTGCTGCCAGCGCGTGCTGGCCTTCGCGCTGGATGTGCAGCCCGCCCCGCCCCAGCTCAGCCAGGGGCAAGACGCCTTTGGCAACCCGCAAGCCTGGTGGTCGCTGGCCACGGCGCACGAGACGCTGCAGGTCACCGCGCGCAGCCTGGTCGAAACGCAAGCCCCTTTGGCACTAAAGAGCACGCAAGCCTGGGAAGCGGTACGCGAGCACTTTCGCTACCGCTCGGGCCAGCCCGGCGACGCGCAGGCCAGCTTTGTGTTTGGCTCGCACCACGCGCCGCTGCACGAGCAGTTTGCGGCCTATGCGCGCGATTGCTTCACGCCCGCGCGTGCGCTGCCAGACGCCGCCGTGGCGCTCATGCAAGAAATCCACCGCGACTTCACCTACGCCAGCCAAAGCACCGACGTGCACACGCCGGCCTTGCAGGCGCTGCAGGCCAGGCGCGGCGTGTGCCAGGACTTCGCCCACATCCTGATCGCCTGCCTGCGCTCGCTGGGCTTGGCCGCGCGCTATGTCAGCGGCTACCTGCTCACGCAGCCGCCCGAGGGGCAGGAACGCCTGATCGGCGCCGACGCCTCGCACGCCTGGGCCTCGGTCTATGTGCCCGAACTGGCCGACAGCGCCTGCGGCGGCTGGCTCGACCTCGACCCCACCAACGACCGCTGGGGCTGGGGCACGCCCGGCGAAGACTACGTGCTCGTGGCCTGGGGCCGCGACTTTGCCGATGTGTCTCCGCTGCGTGGCGTGCTGCAAGGCGGGGCCTCCCACACCCTCCATGTCGGGGTCAGCGTCTTGCCTGAGCCATCCCCCGAACCTTTTGAGCCCACCGAAGCGCATGAGCTGGACCGCCCGCCTGAACCTTGATGTCACTTGCGAGGCCGCGCGCAGCGTGGCCCGTTTCGAGCACGACGGCCCCCTGCGCATCCTGCAAAGCCTCTACCCCGAAGGCGACGCGGTCTGCCACAACGTGCTGGTGCACCCGCCCGGCGGCCTGGTCGGCGGCGACACGCTGGACATGCGCGTGCAAGTCGGCGCAAGCGCCCACAGCCTCGTGACCACGCCCGGCGCCACGCGCTTCTACAGAAGCGAAGCCGGCCTGGCCACGCAGCAAGTGCAGGCGCACGTCGAAGATGGCGCCCGCCTCGAATGGCTGCCGCTCGAAGCCCTGGCCTACAGCGGCTGCGACGCGCTCAACCTCGCGCGTTTCACGCTCGCACCCACGGCCGAACTGCTGACCTGGGACATCACCGCCCTGGGCCTACCCCTGGCCAGCCAACCCTTTGAGCGCGGCACCTTCCGCCAGCACCTCGAGATACCCGGCGTGTGGCTCGAGCGCGGCACCGTGGCCGCACACGACACGCTGCTGATGGACAGCCCCCTGGGCTTGGCCGGCCAGCGCTGCATGGCCACCCTGGTCTTCGCCAGCGGCCAGGCCATCGCCAGCGAGCGCGCGCAAACCGCGCTCGACGCCGCACGCGCTGCCATCGAAGAATCGCCCCTGCGCCTGCAGGCCGGCGCAACGCAGCCGCACCCGCAAGTCATCGTGCTGCGCGTGCTCGCGCCAGTGGTGGAGCCTGCGATGCAGCTGCTGCGGCCGGTGTGGGCGGCTTGGCGGCAGGCGATGTGGGGCTTGCCGGGGAATGTGCCTCGGTTGTGGAATCTGTAGGCTTTCTGCAATAACGGGTCAACTGAGTCACTTGCGCGTCAACCTCTAACAACCCTAGCGCAACGCTAAGGTTGTTAGAGTTGAATCATGCAAATTTCTGAGCTGTCAGCCCGAACCGGCGTGTCAACACACCGACTGCGTCGCTACGAGTCTCTGGGCCTGATCAGCAGTAGTCGGCAGGCCAACGGCTACCGTAACTTCAGCGACGACATGGTGAAGTCGGTAGTTTTCATCAACATGTCTAGAGAGATCGGCTTCTCTCTAGACGAGATCGCAGAACTTATCCCCAGATACAAAGCACGAACTCTGACTGCCAAAGAAATGATTGATGCCATTACGCGAAAAGTCGCGGAAATCGATCAATGCATAGCTGCAAAACAGCTCCATAGGCGAAAGTTGATCGATCACATTGAATGGTTCAAGTCACGTAAAAGGAGACCCAAATGACGCCACTGGAGATGCTCAAAAAAATCAACAGCATGGCGGCATTCAACCGCTGGTGCGGCATAGAAGTCATCCATGCAGAACCGGGTGACGTAACCATCGAGATTGAATGGCGTGACGACTTTGGCCAGTACTCAGGTTTTCTGCATGCCGGACTTATTGGTACGCTGATCGATACAGCTTGTGGCTATGCCGCTGCGACGGTAGCTGACCCAAATTTGTTAGCCTCGACCTACTCAGTGAACTGCCTGAGACCCGCCACAGGGGAAAAATTCATTGCCCGAGCGCGTGTCATCAAGCCCGGGAAATCTCAGGTGTTCACTGCCTGCGATTTGTACGCATTGAATGGTGATGGTGAAAAACTTGTGGCCAATGGACAGACTCTTTTGAGTGTTCTGCCAACAGCCTAACAGGGCGGTTAGTAATTGGTTGAAGTCAAATATTGCAAGTTCCGCTAGAGGCTGAACTCGGACATCCAGAGGCTGAGGCTGATTTTTTGCACCCGCTATAACCGATCGTTCGCCAAGCAGTGCATCCAGTGACCGGGCTACAGCTCATGGCAGTCGCACCTCAAAGGACAGTTTGAGTTGGTCTAGCAGAACGACTGCTTGTGGCCTAACTCATGGGATGCTTCTGATCATGAGCGGTCGCGCCATGCTTTTGAGGGGCTAAACGCGTGAGGCGTTGGGGCCGGATGCCTGCGGCAATGACAAGGCGCGCTCTAGTACGCGCTGGCAGTTCTGGCAGCTTGGTCATAACGCCCCGACACGGTTCTGAGCAATTCAGCCATCTCCCCAAGTTGCTTGTTTTCACTCTGTGTACCCGAAAAGCCGGGCATCAGGCAGGCCTCGCGCACGCCACGGTACTGCATGCACAGAGCCTGCCCAGCCTCGGTGGTCGAGAAAAAAACCTCTTTGCCGCGCTTTTGACTTCGCACGTAGCCCGCTGACATCAGTTTCTTCAGCGAATAAGACACGACATGGGTGTCCTCGATGTTGAGCACGAAGCAGATATCAGCCACACCCTTCTCTAAGCCTCTGTGGTTAGTGTGATGCAGCACCAGCACGTCAGTGGCGGTCATTTCCTTGACACCGGCTGCTTTCATGCAGCGCGTTATCCACCGACTAAAGGCGTGGGAGGCCATGATCAGGCCGAATTCCAATTCGGACAACTCGGGAGATTTTTCAGAGACTAGGTGCGCTGAGGTCACGATGCGTTGGGACTCCGGGTGGGATGCGGTGCCAGGGGTCGGAATGGATGGTTTCGTGGCCATTGTGCTCTCCAGGATGGGGATTTGGCGCTCAATCATTATAACAATGCCATTATAACACTGGCGATAAGGGTAAACGTTAACAACAAGACGCTAGTAATTTGTCAATATAATGATGGTGTTGTCTGCTTGACAATGACTGCAGGGTTCCCTGCCGTTTATCCAAAACCAAACGGAGATCTTCATGGTTCACTACAAGCGTTGGGCAGTTGCAGGTCTTGCTGCAGCCACTTTTTCGTTCGGCGGCCAGGCTATGGCGCAGCAAAAATGGGACATGCCCACCGGCTATCCCGCGGCGAATTTCCACACCGAAAACATCCAGCAGTTCGCCAAGGATGTCGACCAAGCCACGGGGGGCAAATTTAAGATCACCGTGCACGACAGCGGTTCGCTGTTCAAGGCCAACGAGATCAAGCGGGCGGTGCAGGGTGGTCAGGCGCAGATGGGCGAGATCATCATTTCCGGCTTCTCTAACGAAAACGCCTTGTTCGGTCTGGATTCGATTCCCTTCCTGGCCACGAGCTACGCCGAGGCCGACAAGCTCTGGAAGGTCTCCAAGGCTGCAACCGAGTCGGCATTGGCCAAGCAGGGCATGAAGGTGTTGTTCACCGTGCCGTGGCCGCCGCAGGGCATTTTCAGTGTCAAGCCGATTCAGTCTGTGGCCGATCTCAAGGGGGTGAAATGGCGCGCATACAACCCCAACACCAGCCGCATCGCCCAGTTGGCAGGCGCCCAGCCCGTGACGGTGCAAGCTGCCGAACTGACACAGGCACTGGCTACCGGTGCCGTCTCTGCATTCATGACCTCGGGGGCCACGGGCTACGACAGCAAGGTCTGGGAGCAGGTGAAGTACTACTACGACGTGAGCGCATGGCTCCCTAAAAACATGGTCATCGTTTCGCAGAAAGCGTTTGATGGCCTAGACAAGCCCACCCAGGCTGCCCTGCTCAAAGCAGCTGAAGCGGCCGAGGCCCGTGGTTGGAAAACCAGTGCAGAGAAAAACAGTTGGTACCTCGATCAACTGCGCAAAAACGGCATGACGGTGGACGCTGGCAGCCCCGCGCTACGCGCAGAACTCAAAAAGTTTGGTGACTCCATGGTTGCCGATTGGGTCAAGCAGGTGGGCACTGACGGTCAAGCCATCGTCGATGCTTTTAAGAAGTGATTCATCACTCAATCGGTAACTGGACGGGCCATGCCTCGGCCTGTCCTCTCCTGAAAGGCTGGCGATGAGCCGACTCCTAGACTCCATCTTTGATCTAGCCGGCTACCTTGCCGGCGTTTTCCTGGTCGGCACGCTTGTTTCCGTGTTGGCCAGCATTTTGGGGCGGATGCATCCCATCTTCAGTCTGGAGGGGGCCGATGCCTACGCCGGCTATTGCACGGCTGCCTCTGCATTCCTAGCTTTGGCACCCACGCTGCGTCGCGGGGAACACATCCGTGTAACGCTAGTGCTCAACAACTTGCCCAAAGGGGCCCAGCGCTCGCTGGACATTGCATGCCATTTGTTGGCCGTGGTTTTGTCTGCTGCCCTGGCATGGTTCTCGGTGCGTCTGGTGCTGCAATCGCACGAGTTCCACGACGTGTCTTCAGGCCTCGATGCCACTCCTTTGTGGATACCGCAAGTCGGTATGGCCCTAGGCACCAGCCTTTTTGTCCTGGCCTTCCTGAACGATCTGATCTTGCTGGTGCAGAACAAGCCACTGCGCAGCGCCAGCCCGGCCGGCGAACCGGCCCGTATCGAATAAAGATGAACCGCTATGGAAATTACCATTACTTTGCTACTGGTCGCCTCTCTCTTTGTTATCTTGGGTTGTGGGGTCTGGGTCGGCCTGACCCTCACGGGTGTGGCATGGATCGGCATGGAACTGTTCACCAGCCGACCGGTGGGCGACGCGATGGCTGTGACCATCTGGGGTTCGGCATCCTCCTGGACGCTGACAGCGCTGCCGCTGTTCATCTGGATGGGTGAAATCCTGTTCCGCACCAAATTGTCAGAAGACATGTTCAAGGGCCTGGCCCCCTGGCTGGAGAAGCTACCGGGACGCCTGCTCCACACCAACATCATTGGCTGCACCATTTTTGCCGCCGTTTCGGGCTCGTCGGCGGCGACCTGCGCCACGATCGGAAAGATGACCTTGCCAGAACTCGCCAAGCGCGGCTACCCCGAACACATGGCGCTGGGCACCCTAGCGGGCGCAGGCACGCTGGGTTTACTGATCCCCCCGTCCATCATCATGATTGTTTACGGGGTGGCTGCCAACGTGTCCATCGCCCAACTGTTCATCGCAGGCGTGTTGCCGGGGATATTGCTGGCTGGCTTATTCATGGGATACACGATGGTCTGGGCTTTATTGAACCCAGACAAGATTCCGCCCGCGGGTCCGAGCATGACCTTTGTGGAAAAGCTCAATGCCTCTCGGAACCTGCTGCCCGTTGTCGCACTGATCGGTGCCGTGCTCGGGTCGGTCTACAGCGGTCTGGCCACGGCGACCGAATCCGCCGCACTTGGTGTGGTGGGCGCTTTGATTCTGGCAGCCATGCAAGGCAGCATGTCTTGGAAACAGTTTCGCGTGAGTTTGCTCGGGGCCTCGCGGCTTTACTGCATGATCGCCCTCATCCTGGCCGGCGCCTCCTTTTTGACTCTGTCGATGGGCTACATCGGCTTGCCAAGGCATCTGGCCGAATGGATCGGCAGTCTGGGGATGTCGCAGCTGCAACTCATCGTTGCACTGATGGCCTTCTTCATCGTGCTGGGCTGCTTTCTGGATGGCATCTCCATCGTTGTGCTGACCATGGGGGTCTTGCTGCCCACCATCGAAAAAGCGGGCATTGACCCTGTCTGGTTCGGTATTTTTGTGGTGCTGGTGGTTGAAATGGCACAGGTGACGCCACCTGTGGGCTTCAATTTGTTCGTGCTGCAAGGCATGACAGGTAAGGAAATCACTTACTTGGCCAAACACGCACTGCCCATGTTCCTGTTAATGGTGGGTGCGGTGTTACTGATTTATTTTGTGCCCGGCATCGTGACGTGGCTTCCGGCGCAGATGGTTGGTTGAGATGGCGACAAGCGCATCTAAGTTGCCCGTGCTTCTGGCACTGGGAGATTCAGCCTGGACGGTTCAATTCGGGGAGGCGATTGAGCCCGATATCCATGCCCGAGTTTTGGGGTTGGCCCAGCAGATTGGGCAGATGCGGCATCAAGACGCCCTTTTCAGGCCGATCCGTGATGTCGTGCCCACATTCCGCTCCCTGACGGTGCATTTCGCGCCGCTAGAAGTGGATGGTGAGCAGCTGGGACAACAACTCCTCGCGCTAGCCCAAGACAGCGGTCAACAGGTCTTGCAGGGGCGGCATTGGCGACTGCCCGCGTGCTTCGACGTGCGCATGGCGCCTGATCTGTCGGCTTTGGCTGCGGCCAAGCAGATGGGAGAGGATGAAGTCATTGCGCGTGTGTTGAGTGCTCGCCTGAGGGTGTACATGCTGGGTTTTCTTCCTGGCTTTCCTTACATGGGAGGGCTCCCCCCCGAGTTGGCCATGCCTCGGCTTTCGACTCCGCGCCAGCGTGTGGCCGCACATTCAATCGCACTGGCTGGGGAAATGTGCGCCGTCTACCCTTGGGAAAGTCCTGGTGGCTGGAATCTGATCGGACGTACGCCGGTGCAACTGTTTGATCTACGACACAGTGATCACCCTTCCATGCTCGCCGCAGGGGATACCGTGAGTTGGTACGAAGTGGGGTCGGACGAGTACGAAGCGCTTTTCAGGCAATGCCAGGCTGGTGAACATTTGCGCGAGGCATTTCTGGCGCCGGAGGGCTGCGCATGAACCGTACGCCATCGGGCCTGCTGGAAATCCTTCAGCCAGGCATAGGGACCACGATGCAGGACCGCGGCCGCAGTGGTCACCGTCATGAAGGAATTCCCACCGGGGGCTGGCTCGATGCCCCTTTGGCAGAAATGGCTAACGCCTTGGTTGGCAACGCCGGCGGACAGGCGGTGCTGGAACTGCGGGGTATGGGCACCGAGCTGCGCGTCAAAAATGGGCCGGTTCGTGTGGCCCTGGCGGGCCGCGTCGCTGCCAAATGGCACCGCCAGAACGGCAACATCGAGTCCTTATCTGCATGGCGGAGCGCAACCCTTCAAATTGGTGAACGTCTGGTTTTAGGCCCGGCAGAATCCGGGTGTGCCTACTTGGCAGTGGCAGGCGGTCTGAACATTGCCCCGCAATTGGGCAGTTGCTCCAGCTACGCCCGTGCGGGCTTGACCGGCCTGCTCGGTCGGCCCTGGCGGCCCGGTGATGTGCTGCCTTGCAGCGGCTGGACTTCCCCGGACTTTCGCGAATGGAAGGTCCAGGAGTGGACGCCGCCATCCGGTCCAATCAGGGTGCTGCCCGGGCCCCAACAAGAACATTTTTCTGCGCAGGCGATCGCCCAGTTTTACGGCGAGGGCTGGGAAGCCACGACAGAGCAAGACCGCATGGGCCTGAGGTTGCGCGGTCCGGTGCTGAATCACGTCAGTGCAGAGGCGGCCGACATTGTCTCCGACGCGGTGGCGCCTGGTGCCATCCAAGTTCCCGCCAATGGACAGCCCATCGTCTTGATGGCCGATAGCCAGACGGTCGGCGGTTATCCCAAGATAGCCCACGTGATTACCGCAGATCTGCCCCGTCTGGCCCACCTGAAGCCTGGTGTGCGCGTCACCTTCGAATCCGTCACGCCCGCCCAAGCCCTCCAGGCCCTGAAGGCACAGCGTGACGGCTGGCTCGCGTGGCTGACCACCCGGGAAACTTTCCTGCCACCCGGCTTCATCGATGAAGAGGCCCTTTATTGCAACAACCTGGTCAGCGGTGTGCTGCTGGCCGAGATTTGATGGACTGCTTGTACATGCTTCAAACGATCAACCTCAATGCCGATCTCGGCGAAAGCTTTGGTGCCTGGAAAATGGGCAACGACGGCGACCTGCTAAAAATTATCGGAAGCGCCAACATTGCCTGCGGTTTTCATGCGGGCGATCCCACCGTGATGCAAGACACCGTGCGTCTGGCGATTGCGAACGGGGTGAGCATCGGCGCGCACCCTTCTTATCCGGATCTGCAGGGCTTTGGCCGTCGAGTCATGCAAATGTCGGCCCGAGAACTCGAGGCAGCGCTGCTGTACCAGATTGGCGCATTGCAGGCGGTTGCAGCGGCAGAGGGTGGCGCAGTCACCCATGTCAAGCCGCATGGGGCACTCAATAACGTGGCCTGCGCGGACGAGCATGTGGCACAAATCATTGTGGACGCTGTCCGCAAGCTCGACCCGTCACTGATCATGCTGGCACCCGCCCATTCGGCCTTGGCCCAGGCGGCCGAGGCGGCCGGACAGCCCCTGCGCAATGAAGTCTTTGCTGACCGCGCGTATCTGGATGACGGCCAGCTGATGCCACGTTCACAGCCTGGTGCGGTTCTTCATGATGCACAACAGTGCGTGGAGCATGTTCTACGCATGATTCAAGCGCAAGGCATTGTCACGGCCACAGGCCTGTGCTTGCCTTGTCGCATCGACAGCATTTGCGTTCATGGCGACGGGGAAAACGCAGTCCAAACCGCGCAAAGCATTCAGCAAAGTTTGCAACAAGCGGGGTACGTACTTTGCCCTTTGTAAGAGCCGCCACTGCGTCTACCCAGAAATTGCCTTGTTTGACCCGGCTGATCGTCCAATGTTTTTCACACCTTAAAAACATGAGTGCGCAATCAAAAACCAGCTTGGGGAAATCCTCTTGTCAGTTCGCTGATTGAAAGCACCAGAACAAGATCAAATGAAATGACCAACTCGAATGCCCACGTATTGCCTTCTTATCTTGACGTTGGACACCTTGGCCCCTGGGGCATCTATTTGGAACAAGTAGATCGTGTGACGCCCTATCTGGGACATCTGTCACGCTGGGTTGAAACCCTCAAACGCCCCAAGCGCATCATGGTGGTGGACGTGCCTATCCAGATGGATGACGGCCGCGTCGCCCACTTCGAAGGCTACCGTGTGCAGCACAACGTCTCACGCGGCCCGGGCAAGGGCGGTGTACGTTTTCACCAGGACGTGACGCTCTCTGAAGTGATGGCTCTTTCTGCCTGGATGTCCGTCAAGAACGCGGCAGTGAACGTGCCCTACGGCGGCGCCAAAGGCGGCATCCGGGTTGATCCAAGCACCCTCTCGCGCGCTGAACTTGAGCGCGTGACCCGTCGCTACACCAGCGAGATCGGGATCATCATCGGTCCGAACAAGGACATCCCGGCGCCGGACGTGAACACCAACGAGCAGGTCATGGCCTGGATGATGGACACCTACTCTATGAACGTGGGTTCCACCACCACCGGGGTGGTCACTGGAAAGCCGGTGGACCTGGGCGGCTCGCTAGGGCGGCGTGAGGCCACAGGCCGCGGCGTATTCACCGTAGGCGTGGAAGCTGCGCGGCACATCGGCCTGGACTTGGTGGGCGCGCGCGTAGCCGTGCAAGGCTTTGGCAACGTGGGCAGTGTCTCGGCCAAGCTGTTTTCCGAGGCTGGTGCACGCGTGGTTGCGGTCCAGGACCACACCACCACGCTGTACCAGGAGGCCGGACTGGATGTGGCCGCGCTGCTGCGCCACGCAGTCGAGTTCGGCGGTATTGCAGGTTATGCCGATGCCGAATCGCTGGCACATGATGCCTTCTGGGATGTGGAATCTGACATCCTAATTCCAGCGGCCATGGAACAGCAAATCACTGAGGCCAATGCAAACCGCATCCGCACGCGCATGGTGATTGAAGGCGCTAACGGCCCCACCACACCGGCGGCCGACGACATCCTTGGCGAGCGCGGTATCTTGGTGGTACCCGACGTGATCGCCAACGCTGGCGGCGTGACCGTGAGCTACTTTGAGTGGGTGCAGGATTTCTCCAGCTTCTTCTGGGACGAAGACGAGATCAACAAACGCCTCGTGCGCATCATGCGCGAAGCTTTTGCCGCTATCTGGGCCGTCTCGCAAGACCATAAGGTCAGCCTGCGTACCGCCACCTTCATCGTAGCTTGCCGGCGCATCCTTCATACGCGCGAGCTTCGTGGACTCTACCCATGATCGCGATTGATGCAACTTGAGTTCACCTGTACTCTCGGTCATTGTTGGCGTAAATCGGATATCCAGATCCTACACACTGGTAGCTTCTAGTCGTGGCATGCAATCATCGACAGCCCGGCTTGTCCAAAGTTCTGGAAGAAAGCGCATGGCTCTTCTAGGTCGAATTCACCCGTTGCGGGTCGAAGAGAGAGAACGTTCGGTTGGTAATTTACGAGGCGCGCTTTTTCAATGTCGGGAGTGCAACACCGGACATCGCGCATGTATGAAATGGTCTCGCGTGAGAGTCCGCTGCCCATCTCTGCTTCTGGCTGGCACCGCAACACGACCGGCTGATCTCGCTGCATATCCGTCATCCATTTCAGAGCAATAAGGCATCGCCCTCTCAAATCGCCACCAGCTGCCGAATATCCTTCGCCTTCATCTCACTCCCCGGCCCGCTGGCGATCACCTCGCCGCGCTCCATGACCAGGTACTGGTCGGCCAGTTCCTCGGCGAAGTCGTAGTACTGCTCGCACAGCACGATGGCCATGCGCTGGCCTTGCATACCTTCGTCGGCCAGCTTGCGGATCACGCGGCCGATGTCTTTGATGATGCTGGGCTGGATGCCTTCGGTGGGTTCGTCCAAGATCAGCACACGCGGCCGGAAGGCCAGTGCGCGGGCAATGGCCAGCTGCTGTTGCTGGCCGCCTGAGAGGTCGCCACCCCGGCGGTGGAGCATCTGCTTGAGCACGGGGAAGAGTTCAAACAGTTCGGGGGGGATCGGCGTGCCGCCGGGCCGCGTGGCCAGGCCCATTCGCAGGTTGTCTTCGACCGTCAGGCGCGCAAAGATTTCGCGGCCCTGCGGCACGTAGCCGATGCCGGCGGCCGCGCGCTCGTAGGGCTTGGCCTTGGTGAGGTCTTGCCCCGCGAGGTTGATGCTGCCGCTCTTGATGGGCACCAGGCCCATCAGGCTTTTGAGCAGCGTGGTCTTGCCCACGCCGTTGCGGCCCAGCAGCACCGTGACCTGGCCGGCTTCGGCGTTCAGGCTCACGTCGCGCAGGATGTGCGAGCCGCCGTAGTACTGGTGAATGTTTTTGACTTCTAGCATGTTTGTCTCTGTTCAATGAGATCGCACCCTCTGCTGCGACACCGCAAATGGGGGGATGGATCCCGGATCAAGTCCGGGATGACAAGTCCTGGTCAACGCCCC
>JACCDW010280038.1_pt1 | contig 13843 bp, 4 predicted proteins | sample 7449781 | NCBI WGS metagenome assembly JACCDW01 (sample SAMN15323449, study PRJNA562643) | freshwater metagenome | isolation source: river surface water | place: USA:Blue River Watershed | collected 2017-08-18 | reverse complement strand
GGCACTGTACATGATTTGCTTTACTTTTTCTGTAAACTCTCCGATCGCCTTGTCCATCACCGGCAAAAACTCAAGCATCATCCTGCCTGCAGTAAGGATTTGATTGACATTTTCATGCAAGATATTGGCGATCTCCTTCCTGTCCATTTCGGTTCTTTCAATGACAGTCCTGAGAATTACCTTGTTCTGCATTTCCAAGAGCGAGGCAACCTTTTCTTGCAGCTCCTTTGTGGTAGTAATATCAACATGTGTTCCGACCAAAAGAACTGGCTTCCCGTCTGCATCCTTTTCTACCACCACACCCCTGTCCAATACCCAATGCATCTTTCCATTCCCATCAAAAATCCTGTATTCTGTGGTGTGGCGATCCTGTTTCATGCTCTTGTAATCAAGGTCAATTTCCCTGAGCAGGTGGCGGTCATCTGGATGGGTGCTTTTCCACCAAATGTTATCTTCCTGATCAGCCTTTAGGTCAGCAGGAATAAAACCAACAAATGGATTGTATTGTGAGGAGTACCAGGTTGTTCCGGTTCTAAAGTCATGCGACCAAGCACTGTCTCCGAGATTGCTCATGATTTCCCTAACACGGCCGTAGCCATCGGGTAGAGGCCGGGGCTCGTTGACCAATGGAATATCGGCCTTGATATTGCTGTTTGTAGGTGTTTTTTTTGAGCTCATGGTGGTAGCTCGTGCAATATAACTACTTTTCAAGGTAGCATACCTACTAATACGTAACAATTATAGACTAAAACGTTTAACCTTCAGCTTTATTTACTTATTTTGGTTGAACACTCTCAGGGCACCCTCATCTTTAAACTGTACAATCAGTGTTTTCAATTGCCCTTTCAGGTTGGCAATCAATCCCTTCATTTTGGGATTATCGATCAAGTTGTGTAGCTCTTGCCGATCATTTTTGAGGTCAAACAGTTCCCACGTATCGTAAGGCCCATAAAAACGGATCAATTTATACCGTTCTGTGCGCACACCAAAATGAGGGGCAACATGGTGTGGCTGAGGAAACTCATAGTAATGGTAGTACATGGCTTTTCTCCAGTCCTTTGTGGCGGGCTTTTCAGCGAGCAATGGCAGAAAACTTTTACCCTGAATGTCTTCGGGAATTTTTGCACCGGCCATGTCGATGATACTGGGTGCAAAATCAATGTTAACCACCATGCCATCCACGATTGTACCTGGTTTGACCTTTCCTGGATATTTCATTACAAATGGAGTCCGCAGGCTTTCTTCATACATGAAGCGCTTGTCGAACCAGCCATGCTCTCCCATGTAAAACCCTTGGTCTGAAGTATAAATAACGATGGTATTTTCTGAGAGTCCGGCCGAATCGAGGTAATTCAAGATCCTGCCAATATTCCTGTCCATTGACCTGGCGGTGGCAAGATAGTCCCTGAGGTAACGCTGGTATTTCCATTTGAGCAGGGCAACACTATCATCCTTTACCTTGTTGTATTCAAGCTCAGCCTTGTCGTAATATTTTTTATAGACCGCTTTCTCATCAGCAGTCATCCTGCCAAACATGCCCATAGCCGGCTTGGTATAATCAACCCCCATTTTAAGGTCATCGCGCAGCACCATTGTTTTGTCAATGGTCATGTCCTGGTCTGCTGCGGCTCTTCTTCCCTTATAATCATCATTGAAATTGGCTGGAAAGGCAAATTCCTTGTTTTCAAACTCTGCGAGGTCTTGTGGGTCAGGCATCCAGTTCCTATGCGTTGCCTTCTCTCCCACCACCATGAAAAATGGCTTTTGCTTGTCACGGCCATCCAACCATTCCAATGCAAAATCACTGATCAGGTTGGTAACATATCCCTTGTGCCTGACCGTATCCTTGTTCATGTGTACAAAGTCCGGCTGAAAATACTGCCCCTGGTCTGGCAATACCCTCCAGAAATCAAAACCTCCGGGCAGGGTATTGAGGTGCCATTTCCCGATCCAGGCGGTCTGGTAATTGTATTGGGAAAGTACGCGTTGAATCTGTTGTTGATTGGCATCAAACGCACGGCGTGGGCTGTTGTCACGCAGACCATTGATATGGCTGTATTTACCAGTCAAGAGAACCGCTCTACTTGGGGCACAAATTGAATTGGTAACAAATACATTCTTGAACAAGGCCCCCTCTTTTGCTATCTTGTCAATATTGGGCGTTTGCATCAACTTGCTTCCGTATGCACTGATGGCCTGCTCGGTATGGTCATCTGAAAAAATGACCAAGATATTGGGGCGCTTCTCCTGTGCAATTGACACAATTGAAAAAAGGCAAAATGTCAAAATAGAAACAACTGAGCGCGCTTTTTTCATAGGTGTCTTTGATAGATCAATACGGCGAATTGTACCTTCCAATTTTTCTGCGGTAAGCGGGAAGATACTTTTTATACATGAAGGAGAGTTCTACAGATTTGTAATTGACTGAACTCGTTTTTGAAGGCGAAGCACTCACATCGTAACTCAATCCAAATTGAAAGTCATTGAATACATAGCCAACATAAGGGGTTATTGCGTCGTTCACACGGTAATAGAGCCCAAAATTGACCATCCTCACCTTTTTTTCCTCAAATCCCCTGGCACCATGTTGAATACCCATGATGGCGCCCAATGATGTGACTGACATACCATCCTGGTTAAGGTGTAATGCACTAAAATTTGCACTGATGATATCATTGATGGCTGTTCCAAAATCTGCATGAGCACTGTATCTTGGAGAAATCTTTTTTGTAGGGTCGTTCAACAGACTCCTCTTGGTCTTGATGAATCGATAACCAGAAATACCAAGATTCAAAAAAGAAAACTCCGAGTCATAGGTGTACAACAATCCTGCAGTTGCAGATGTGAAGGAAGTTGAATTTCCAAGATTTGTTTCTGCGGAAGGAAGGCTCCTGTTAAAGCCCATGCTTGAGAGTTGTTGATCAAATGTCAATCCGCCAAGGTCAACCCTGGTGCTGTTGTTGACCACACCCAGTGCAACGGAAATGCCATTGCCATTGTCGTCCAATGCCTGGTGGTAGCTTGCATTGAGGTTGACAAAATTGCTTTTGTACAAGCCATCCATCGCCTTTTCTGCGAGAACCATCCCGCCCAGGCCAAAATAACTTTGTCCTTCAAGGGTCTTTAATTTTCCATCAATGGAAATGGTTTGAGTACTATAAGGAGAGATGGTCCCAATCCATTGGCGCCTGATATTGCTTGCCACTCTCCAGTCTGCATCACTGGATGCAGTCAGTGCAGGATTGATGGACATTGGTGATACAATGAACTGTGAGAAATTCGGTTCTTGTGCTTGTAAGCATACAGGGAGAGATGCCAACAGAGCAAACCCAATGAATATGGACCTTAAATGTTTGATTGAATTTTTCATGTCATCGCATTAACAGTACACTACCAGTTTGTTGAACCTTGTTTCCATTGATATCAATACCCTCCGCAATCCACAAGTAAGCATCCATGGGTTGCTGCTGTCCAAAACTTATACCGTTCCATCCTTCTGCTGTTGTTTTGGTTTCGAATACCTGTTTTCCGAATTTGTTGAAAATCTTCAGGTAAGTCAACGACTTCATTCCAGCGATATAAGGAAAGAGCAGATCATTCACGCCGTCTCCATTGGGGGTGAAAGACTTGGGAACAAAAATATTGACCAAAGCTGAATCAAATACCAGCACCTTGAGTGTGTCTACCGTAACACATCCAGCAGGCGAAGTCATTTTAATATAATACGACTGCGTTTGGTTGTAGGTAAATACTGGATTGTTTATCCTGTAGAAATTCAGTCCCCACGATGGTTGCCAATCATAGCCATAATTGATTCCCTCAAATGTTCTGGCCTTCAGCTGTATGGGCCTGGCTGCGTTCGTGCTCACCGTTTCCAATCTCGCGGCACGGATCGGTTCAGCAATCATGATCAGGCTGTCTTTAGAGATGGAATAGGTACAAGAAGGCACGCTGGCAGAAAGGGTGATCTTTTTCAATCCTCCTTTCTTGAATAGTGTAGTGGCATTGTAGAACTTGGAGGAGTCTTCTCCATTGAAATTCCATTTCCAACTGATGTTCCTGACAGATGAAGTATCAGAATAATTGACGAATTGTTTTACGGTATTGATACAGTTGACTGGGTCATTAGAGAATGAAATACCAAATGTTTTGAGGTCTGCCATCTTGATGCTGTTGACCGTCATGTTGGTACAACCCAATGAATCGGTCACCCTGGCGGAATATGTACCCTGCATATAGGCGTTGAAATTAACACTGGTGGCATTGCTGATCAGGGTATCATTCCTGTACCATTGATACACTTTGGCCAATGGGGTAATGGACATGGGCTGGAATTGTCCAATACAAATAAGGGTTCCATTGGGTGCATTGATGGTATTCAATGGCAATTTGTTCAATCGTTGAACAATGTTGGCAACTCCAACTGAAGCATTTGTAGAATTGGAACAGTATGCATCACTTACATTCATGATGGTCATCCGATAGTTTACTGAATCTTTGGGTAGATTGGATTGAACAAAAATTGAATTTGCCTTTGAGAAGCCGCCAACCTGGGTAAGGAATCCATCCTTGTTGTCAATATAACTGATGGACCATGGGCCTGTTCCGGTGAAACTGAGGTTCAAGGTATCATTGGCATTGACACATACACTAGCAGGCCCTGTTATCTTTACCCTTGGTGTTGGGTTGACCGCAACCCTCAACTGGAAGGAATTGCCAGCACATCCATTGGTAATTGTTTGAATTTGGTAACCGGAATACACAATACTGTTACCAGAGTTGGTCAATGTTTGTGTTACACTTGCCCTGTAGACTGTATCGTTGGAAGTGTATCCACCCAAGGCAAATGATGGATTCACTTCATTGAATTTCCATTTGTAAAGGGTATTGCTTGGCACCCCTGTCGGACTAAACACGAGTTGTTTGCCGTTGCAACTATTGGTGGTTTGGTCACCGATTTTAGCAATAGGCTTGACTGTGACAAAGACGTTGAACGGCTTGAGCGCACAGGTTGGATTGGATGGGTTGATGGTATACACCGCCAAAGCATTGGTGTTGATTCCGCTTCTCAACGTATCATACACCAGGGTTTGTGGAGTGGTTTTCTTGGTGAAACTGCTCAATGACCCTGATGGCAAAATGGTTGGAGCCTCCCAGGTATAGGTAGTACGCATTGGTTCAAGCTCAACAGGCAAGCTGAACTGGCTTCCACTACAAATTGTTATGTTTTGATCAGGTACAATGGGCGCAGGATTAACTGTGAAGGTTACAAACTGTGTACTGTCTGTACAGCCATTGAAAGTGGTCCTGTAATTATAGGTAACAGTTACTGCTTTAATCGTAGTGTCGAGCAGGGTTTCTTCAATGAGAAAACTTCCTCTTGAAGATCTGTTGCTCAATCCTACGATGCTGTCCCTGGTCCAGGTAAAGATGGTCCCAGGTGTTTTGCTGGTTGGAATATAGGTGAATGGCGTACCACTGCAAATATCAGGCAATGATTTAGGACTGCTTAAAACAGGGATTGGATTCACAACGACACTCAATTTGAATGGATTTCCCAGACATCCCCCTGAGCTGGCTCCTGGAATGATTGGTGTAAGGGTGTATTCGGCAATTGATGGGAAATCAGTGAGGTTCTTGAGGCTTCCTGTGACACTGGTTGTTGGTAAGATGGTGTTTTCGGTTCCACCAATGAGTCCAACGCCAAGACTGGGCATGCTCCAGAGGAAAACAGCACCAACACTGTTCGGCGGCGTAATGGCGAAATTATTCCCGCTACAAACGGGTGTTGTTTGGTCATTCAGGGTAAGCACTGGATTGACCACTTCATAAACAGTTTGCTGGTTGGTACAACCATTTGCCGACAATGTATATACATAGGGCACTTGCACCGTGTTGAAAGTAGTATTGGTGAGCTTCTCGCTGATGCTGTTGGATCCCTGTGTCAATGGTTCGGTTATCCCCACAACATATGACCTGGACCAACTGAAGCTGACGTCCCTGGTGCTGCTCACGGGTGTATAATTAAAGAGATTTTCAGAACAGATCGCTGTAGGTTTGATTGGGCTTGAAAGCATGGGTTTTGGATTAACTACCACAGAAACAACCTGGGTTTTTGCGTTCAAACAACCATTGTAGAGCAATGAGAACCGATAGTTCACCGTTACTGGATCTCCTATTGAGTCAATGAGCAGTTCATTGATGTCTGCATATCCAGATGTGGCGGCATTTTGAAGTCCTGTTATGCCATCCCTCACCCAAATAAAGGCTGTTCCTGGAAAATTGCTGGTGGGCAAATAACTAAAACTGGTTCCGCTACATATGGCTGGAAGGTTCAAGGGGCTGGTCAATGTTGCGGAATTGGCTTTTACATTCACTTTCACAGTGAAAGGAAGGCCCACACAACCATTGGCTACCGGAGTAACATTGTAATAAGCAAGTCCGGTTGTTGTATCACTGTTGGTATTCCTGAGGGTCTGGCTGATCAGGGTTTGCAAAACATCCTGTGGTGAACCTCCGGTGATACCATTGCTGTAAGTGGGTTCAACCCACCTGTAGAGTGATCCTGGGGGAAGATTATTGGGCATGGCCACATTGAATGGACTTCCACTACATACCGTAGAAACCAAAGTATCAGTAATGTAGGGTGAGGCCTTCACTGTTACCACAATCGAGAATGGCTTACCGACACAATCCCCAAACCTTGGGGTCATCTTGTAGGTAGACATTACATCAATGGAATTGGTCGTATTGGTCAGTACCTGGCTAAAACTAGGCACTGGGGTGGTTTGCGCAACTCCACCAAGCACAGCATTGGGGATGTTGAATACTGGAGCGTCCCATGTATAGGTGGTGATGTATGGCAAAGGAGATGGGTTCATGGAGAAAGGATTACCCGGGCAAATGGTGGTATCCTTGTTCAAAATAGTCGGCGTTGGGTTTACGGTTGCAACAAAAGAGAAAGGCTTACCGGGACATCCTTGTGCAATCGGCGTAACCGTGTAGGTGGCCTGAGAAATATTGTTGGAAACATCCAACAGCGTTTGTGTGATGCTTTGGACAGGAGACGTATTGGCAGAAGCACCCACCAATGCATTTGCTGGAACAACTACAGGTAGTCCCCAGGTGTAAGAGGTTGTAATACCCGTCAGGTTACTTGTGGGAGAAGTAGAAAACTGCGCACCACTGCATACAATTCTTGATGCGGTTGACACCACAGGCAAAGGCCTAACGGTAACCACCAAACTGAAAGGATTACCAATACAAGTACCACTTTTCGGCACAATGGTAAAAGTTGCAGTCGCACCAGCATTAACACCCGAATAACTTAAATTTCCAATGATGGCTGTATCTCCCACAAGATTGACATTCGATTCTCCATCATTCAAAACAAGACCTGTAGCAAGTGTAGGAGAACTCCATGTATACGTGGTGCCCTGCGGAACAGGGTTGGGAGTTGAAATGAATTTATCATTGCTACATGCAATAAGGGTCTGTCCTCCCAATGCAGCAACAGGATTTACCTTGATCACAATCTTGAAAGCAGTACCTGTACAAGTAGTGGTGGGGTTGGGGGCTATGTTATAAACAGTGATTGGGGTAACCAGGTAACTTGCATGGGATGTCGTTGTGCGCAAATTGTTGAGGGCTGGGGCAAAAACAGTCTGGTTGTTTTGGGCAGAAGTCCCTGTACCTGATAGCGAGCCAGCAGGTTGCAACTGTGGCGTTGTCCAGTTATAATATGTAATGATACCTGTTCCTGTTGGGGTAGCTGTGGTCGAACTGAATATAGGAAGCGATCCGCTGCATATTTGAAGCGTATCAGATGGCGGTGTTACGATTGGGGCTGGGAAAACAGTGACCACAAGATCAAAAGGTTGGGCTGATTCACAGCTTCCTGCCTTTGCATAAACATTATAGGTTGCAATTTGTGGAACCAACCCCTTGTTTGTTAAAACTTGGGAAATGGGGGCATCCACATATTCCCCAGCAGCCCTGTTCAGCCCGGATCCTCCCTTTAACAATGCTGTGTCACTGTACTGTGGTGCTGTCCATGAATAAACAGTACTTGCCGGAATAATATTGGTTCCGGAAACACCAATCGGAGGAGAATACCTGAAAGGAGCCCCACTGCATGCTACTGTTGTCTGGGCTGTTAGCAACTGTGGCCTGGGGTTAACAGTGACTGTATATTGAATTGAAGAGCTTGCTGCACAATAAGCAGCGTTATTGGTAAGGTTATAGGGATAAATCGGCGTCAAGCTATAAGTCATGCTCACAGGAAGCGCTGTAGAATTGATGAGCTTCTGTTGATTGAAATTACCCAGCTTGGAAACAGGATTGGAAACTGAATAGGTCCCGGCAGTAACCCCCGAAAGGCCTGCAGCAGATGGCGCAGACCAGATCATGTAAACTCCGCTGCTGATCTGTGTTTTGGGCGTGAACGGCTTTATACCAACATCACTACAAATGGTATCGTAAAAATTAAAATCAGTAATGACTGGCGTAGGATTGATTTTATAAGTCAACGTATCCTGTACAAGACAACCAATCGATGAGTACATGGAAATGTAAAATGGAATATTGGCAGTGGCCCCAGTTGTATCGATGATATTGTCTGTGATGTTAGCAGAATTACCCCTTGCCTCTGGGCTTGCCCAAATGTTATTCCTGGTCCAGTTGAATCCTCCAGTTGTCTGCAAAGCCCCTGTAACGCCTACATTAAAGTTAATGCTGCCGCAACCAATGGCATAAGTACTCCAGGTACTTTTATTGTTTATATAGGGAAGTGCCGCTATGTCAATGGTCAGATTGTAGATTTTTGCATCAGATGCAACTACCCTCAAGACCAATCTGCCGTTACCAGCAGAGTTTACCAATCCTATGTTTTGGGTTACCGTGGGTGAAGCAGTTGGCTGAGGAGTATGGTTTTTTACATTGGTAGCTGTTGTGACAGTCCAAGTAAATGTAACTCCTGGTGCCAGTGTTCCAAAGGAAGCAGAAAAATCCCTGGCAGTACCTGGGCAATAATCACTCACAGTAACATTGGTCTGGCCATTTAACCCTGATAGGGATAAGGCAAAAATAAGTAGTAGGAAAATCTTGCGCATGAGCATTTCAGCGAATTGACGTTAATATTATTTTGCAGGAGTAATAATGATATTTCTGTATTCCACCGGTCCATGATCCCCCTGTAACATGATAGGACCTGGCTCTCCCTCTTTGCTATCTAAGGCACCCCCAGTAATGCCGGGGATAATTTGGTCGGTGATGATTTTTTTTCCATTCGCCACTACCGTAACCCTACGACCGATCAGCGTTACATCATAGGTTTGCCATTCCCCAGGTGCCTTTGCAGCCATTTCATTAGGGGTGATAAATCCATAAATCCCTCCAAAAAAGGTAGAGGATGGCTCTTGCCCCCTGTTGTCTTCCACTTGTATCTCGTAACGGCCCCTCAGGTAAACCCCACTGTTGCTGCCTTCAGGATACCTGAACTCGATATGCAATTTAAAATCATTGAATTTCTGATCGGTAATGATATTGGCCCCGGATTGAGGGCTTTTCATGATGCCATTTTCTGCCACCCACTGATTTTTCTTTTTAGACGCATGCCATCCATCAAGGTTTAATCCGTTGAAAATTTTAATGGGCTCTCCCCAGACAACAGCAGATGTTCTTTTGAGCAAAGGAGCCCTTTCTCCAGTAAGCGTTTGCCGTTGTCCCATGCTGCTGACAATGGTTCCAGTTAATTTATCGCCCTTCAGGACTGCTTCAAAAACCATGTCCTTTTCACTGTTTTCCCACTGTGCAGGTATGCTGAAGCTGATTTTACCATCATTAAAATTCACCTTGGAGATTGGTCTTGCACTGCCCCCATCTGCAACAAAATAGCCAACAAGGGTCTTGATACCGGAGAGCTTTACCTCGAGCCAGGAAGGAACCAATTTATCGCCTAAATCTACTGTCAGGTCCCATCGACCAATGGGTGATTCATTTTGCGCACTGACAGAAGAAATGTTTAATGAAAACAAAACCACCAACGATGCCACATACAACAGCTTAGGCATTAGGATATTCTTGGAAATGGACATATGGCTTTGGTTAATGGAAGACCAAGTTAATGAAATCAGTCGAAAAACCATAAAAATCAAATCTTAATGTATCTTACTTTTCCGAATATGAAGTTGCTAAGTAAATTTATCATTACAGTCCTGCTCTATATGGTCTCCATCATGGGCTATTCACAGGCTGATACACAGTTCTGGTTTGCAGCACCAGACCTGCAACAAGCCCATGGAGACAGGCCGATTTTCCTGAGGATGGCCGCATCCAAGCTTGCAGCGACCGTGACGATTTCCATTCCAGCCAACCCTGGATTCAGTCCGATTTCAATTACCATTGCTGCCAACAGTTCACAGTCTGTAGACCTTACAAGTTATATTGGGATTATTGAAAATGGACTGCCCAATACTGTCTATCAAAAAGGACTGTTGATCACCTCAACAGTTCCCATTTCCTGTTACTACGATGTTGCAAACGGTTACAATGGTGACATGTATGCCCTAAAAGGCAAAAATGCCTTGGGGAAAAAATTCACCATCCCTTTACAGATGGATTTCAACAACAGAACAGCGACAAACGCATCCTACACTACAGATTTCATCATTGTTGCTACAGAAGACAATACGAGCATCACCATCAGCCCCAAAAATAATTTGATTGGCAGGGCGGGGCCTTTTACCATTGTACTCAACCGCGGAGAGACCTATGTGTGTAGTTCAGCAAGCAATTTAGGGTCATTAAAACCAGGCGGAACTACCGTGACTTCAAATAAGCCCATTGCCATATCCACAAAAGATGATTCCATCGCCCTCCCTGGTCAAAGCTGTTCTGACACAGCAGGCGACCAATTGTTGCCGGATGATCTTGCGGGAAATGAGTTCATCGTCGTCAAAGGATACCTCAACATTACCCCAGACCACTACTATGTATACGCAACCAGCAATGCAACAACCATCAAAATCAATGGCAACAATGTTGGCACCATCAATGCGGGTGAATATTACACGGGCAAGCTGACAGATGTTTCTTGTTATATTGAATCCGACAAACCAACCCATGTATTTCATATAACGGGTTTTGGATGTGAAGTTGGGGGCGCCGTTATTCCGCCCATCAGGTGTACAGGGTCTACTTCTGTAAATGTTACCAGGGCAACGGCAACAGAAGGGTTTTTCCTTAATGTGATTGCGCCTACAGACATCATCAATGGTTTCAAATTGAATGGATCTCAGGCATTGATTGACCCCTCCATATTTCAAGCCATTCCTGGATCGGGAGGAAAATGGATGGCATCCAGGATAACCATTCCGACGAACGTGGCAGGGGCGGGACAGACCGTTACCGTAGAAAATCAAAATGGTAAATTTCATGTTGGCGTCATACACGGAAGTCAAAGCAGTACAACACGCTATGGCTTCTTTTCTGATTTCAGCAGCAATACCATTGTACTCAAAAACCAGGAAGATTCAACCAAAGAATTGAATGATAGTGTCACGCTTTGCAATAGAACCAACGCCAGGATCAATGCCAAAAATTTCAGTGCAGACACCTACCGCTGGACGGGGCCCAACGGGTTCAGCAGCGACAGCTCCATGCTGATCATCAACCCCTACAGAGCCAAGGATACAGGGCTCTATACCATCACCACTTCCGGTGCAGGTTGTGGTACTGCAACTGACAGCATCAGGCTCTTCATCGATCAACCTGTTGCCGATTTTCAGTTATCCACCAATGGTTGCGCGCAGGATGGTGTATCCCTTACAACACCCGCCAATGCCGGGGTTCGTTGGGTATGGGATTTTGGCAATGGTAAAAAACTCGATACCAACAGTGCCGTGATCCCACCAGTGGTGCTCGGACTTGCTGGCGATGTCCCCATCACCCTCAAGGTGGGTTCCGCACGCGGATGCTTCTCTGATGATGTTACAAAACTGGTACGGCTCTCTTCGAAGCCAGTGCCCGCTTATACCGTGCCGAGCGTCACCTGCATCAATACCAACATCACCTTCAAAGACGCTTCCACCATCCAGTCCGGATCCATTGTAAAGTGGAGATGGAACCTCGACAATGGTGCTGGGTTTAAGGAGTATACCAACAACGGTGATCAGGTAAGTCCGTACTCAAGCTTCGGAGCCAAAAATGTGCGGCTCGTGGTGGAGTCGCAAACGGGTTGTGTCAGTGATACCTTCAGGCTCAACAGCTTTGTCGTGAACCCTTTGCCTGTTCCGGGTTTTGTCATCCCGGAAGTCTGTCTGGATGATGCAAAAGCAAAATTCATTGACAGCACCAAAAGCCCGGATGGATACAGTTCGTTTACCTATCAATGGAGCTTCAACAACGGCAATCCGCCTGTTGCCAATGGCCCAACCTTTACACAGGCCAATACAACAGAAAAAGATCCTTCCATAAAGTACAATGCCACAGGGCAGTACCTGGTCAAGCTGGTGGTTGAGTCAAGGGGTTGCAGTGATTCCATCAGCCAGACTTTTAAGGTCTATGGCACCAACCCAACGCCTGCTTTTGATATCCTTGCGCCAGACTCGCTTTGTGGCAATGACTCTGTAAGAATCGTTAACCGCTCTACCATTGATTTTGATAACGTCACAAGGCTGGAGATCTACTGGGATGCCAACAATCCTGCGTTGAAGACCATTGATGAGACTCCCTTTGTTGGCAAGGTCTATGCCTTCAAGTATACCGACTTCCAGTCGCCGCCTACAAAATCATTTGCCATTACCCTCAGGGCCTTCTCCGGAAGTGCTTCTTCTTGTAGCAAGGCCATCACCAAAACCATCACCGTCAATGCCAGCCCTAAAGTAGGTTTTGCTCCTGTTCCTGGTATTTGCCTTGACGCTGCGCCAAGGCAGGTCACACAAACCTCCTTTGATCCGATTGTGCCGGGAACATTTGTGTTTACAGGAAAAGGGGTCAGCAGTACAGGTCTGTTTGATCCGGCTGCAGCAGGTGTGGGAACGCATGTGATCAAGTATGTTTACAGCTCTTCGGCAAGCGTTTGCAAAGACTCTGCTTCCCGCAACATCACCGTATGGCCCTTGCCCACAGCCAACTTTACCATCTCAACCCTCAACTGTGAGAAGAACCCCATCAGCTTTACCAGCACGTCCACCACGGCAGTCGGAAAACTGGCCAAGTGGGCATGGAACTTTGGGGATGCAACGCCGGTTGTCAATGCGCTTACAGGCGGAGTGGTCTCCCATACATTTTCTGTTTACAAGCGATATGACGTATCCCTTGTCGTCACTTCAGACAGCGGTTGTGTCAGCCCGGCAAAAACCATCCCCCTTGATGTGTTTGCCCTGCCAAGGCCGGCCTTTGATCTCCCCAATGTTTGTCTGCCTGAAGGAAGGGCCCTGTTCAACAACACTACCACCATCCCTGATGGTACCGATAACCTCCTGACCTACCGATGGAACTTCGGGGATCCCCGCAACAGCAATCCTTCCGTGGTAAAAAATGGTCTCCACAATTACAGTGCAACAGGGCCTTACAATGTGCAGCTCATCGTTACCAGCAACAAGAACTGCAAAGACTCCTTGACACAGCAACTGGTTACTGTGTACGAGCAACCCAAAGCCGGCTTCGCTTCTGAAGACTCTCTCTGTCTGGGAGACCTCCTCAATGGAAAAGACAGCAGCAAAACAAAAAATGGTGTCTTCAACAAATGGTTCTGGAACTTCGGTGATGGGGCTACAGCAAGTTTGCAAAACCCTACGCACCGCTACACCACTGCCTCCATCAATACCATCACCTTCTTCGC
>JACCDW011269906.1_pt1 | contig 13845 bp, 11 predicted proteins | sample 7449781 | NCBI WGS metagenome assembly JACCDW01 (sample SAMN15323449, study PRJNA562643) | freshwater metagenome | isolation source: river surface water | place: USA:Blue River Watershed | collected 2017-08-18 | reverse complement strand
TGATACGGCGCATAGTATTTTTCTTAGAAAAGGCAGGATTCGCAACTGGTGTGAGAATTTTTCGCAGCCTCTTTCGCGATAGGCCAGAGTAGCGCTCCAATACAGGCATCAGATCGCTCATTCTCGGTCCATTGGATTCCCACCGAATGGACCCCTTTTTCGGATACGCCTTACCCGTGAAACGCAGAATTCCACCGCCACCACCCCTATAGCCCGCCGGCAGACGTCCAGTCGGATCCAGCCAACGCATCGCCTGCTGCATCGCCTTCTTATCCTTCTCCGTCTCGGCCGATTCAGGCTGCTTCTCAATGGCAGCCATCACCTTTCGTACTAGAGAGCGGAGTTCCTCCGACTTATCTGTGATATTGCCGACCGCCACAGTTTTAGGAACATAGACTTCATCAATCTCCTTTTCCGAAATCTCGGGGAAATATTTCCGAATAACTCGTGTGAATTCTTGGAATGTCAGATCTATCTTCGGACGCGGCGGAGCATACTCTTTTATGGCAAACTCAATATTTCCAAGGCGTTTATTATTATTCAATGTCCTAAATGACTTACCCCTTATAGTATTCATCTCACGCTTCAAGCGGCGATAGGTAGCATTGCGGCGCTCGGTATAAGAGGCGGGCGAAAGGGTTGACGATCTGTGTCCACTCATCGCCTCTCCCGCACGACCAAACAAATCCAAAATATCGCCCGTTCTTTTTTGTTTATCCAAAATACTCCGTATCTGCTTATGCCAATTCTTATATGTCTTATTTCTACGGTTTGTGCGCGTCATTCTATTTAGGCAAAACATTTCCGCGCTTCTGTAATGAATCCATAGGGTGCACACACCGGCAACATGGCACCCGTATCGGCCCTATAGCGAATAGGGAAGCCGTCCTGGGCCATTGGAGCGCAACGCTCGGCGTCGGCGCACCAGCCACAGCCGGCCGCCGCAGCGCAGGCACGGCACTCGCGGAACCGACCACAGGGGTTCTCCTTGTAATAAATCCCATGCGCTGCATTTTCCTCTAGATCAAACCCCTCGCGGATAAAAGGCACAATCCAAAAGGAGATGATTACTCCAAAAAGGAGAAGACCCCCGCCTATAATCAGAACCTCTTTAGGAACCTCACGTTCCATGAACCCCTCTAGAGCGCATCCAGAAATTCCCGCACGCGCTCCAGATGGTCCGGCCGAACCCTGTCATAGGGGCCCGTCGCTGTCGCGCGAGCCGCACGCGCAGCCTCAATCGCCGCCACATCCGGAAACATGGCGCGGAAGACCGGGTCACTCACGCTACTCTTCAGCAGCGCCTCTAGAGATCCATAGTGGCGCATCCAGGCGAATGCCGTATGGGGCGGTACGCCACGTGCCCCCTCTCGCTCCTCCGTCCCACAGAGAAGGCAGGCATCCTGAAAGGCGGCTGGCGTGAGCGCCTCGCCATCCAGCACATCCGCAAGCCCCACCTCTTCAAAGTCGCCTGACCCCCGCCGCGTCGGAATCCAGAGTGTTGGTGCATTCGCCATGAGATAATCCATGTCCGTTGTCATAATCACATCCAGTTTGTTCGCACGGACGAGGTCCATGAGAACATCGTCTGCCTCAGACACGGACTTGACATACGGCACTTCCTCCTTCCATAGGCGCTCCTGAAAGGCGCGGCGCGCATCGCGCGTCATATGCCACGACTCTGACTTGGACCGTTCAAGTGACAGTTCAAGATAGGCCCTGTCACGCGCCGGCAGGGCTGCCGCCGCGGCCGATTCCAAGAAAGCCGCGATATTCGTCGCCTGGGTGGCCGCCGACTCTTTCGCGTCGCGCCGGGCCTGGACTTCCCGCTCCTTTTCGGGCGGCGGCTTTCCATCAAAGACGAAGAGGATCCGGTGGCCCTGCCCCTTCAACGTCCGCACAACCCCTAGAATCGCATCCGCATCCCCTTTGAACCGATAGAGGATGGACATTGCATCTACGCCGATGCGAAGCGCGGAGCGCGACGCTGCTAGGTCCAATTGCTGCCTATAGTGTTTCAGGTAGGAGTACAGACCTTTGATTCCCATAAGATGTGTAGTTCTTGGCAGTTTGGAAGCCCTGCTCACCCTAAAATTTAGTCTTGGGGGCCAAGCCGGTGACGGGCGTAGAAAAATGCCTGCCCTGCCATCTATACAATACGCAAGTGACCTCCATCTGGAGTTCTTTCCCGGCGTTGAGTTTGAGACTCTGCTCAAGCCTGTCGCGCCAATTCTCGTGCTGGCGGGCGACATAGGACCTGTGGGAGGAGGCGGAGCGGGAGCCCAGCGTACACGTGATTTTATCGCCTGGTGCTCAGAGCGCTGGCGCCATGTCATATGGGTCTTCGGGAACCACGAATACTACATCATGTATGCACAGAAGCGCTGGAAGTTCCTGAGTGCAGATAAATTGCTGACAATGGAAGAACGGGAGGCTGCTGCACGCGTCTGGCTGGCTACTCTGCCAAACGTCCACTTCCTCCAAGCCCAGTCAGTGGTCCTAGAAGGAATCCGATTCTTCGGGGCGACTCTGTGGTCGCATGTCACGGAGGAAACGCATGCGGCCTACGGACAGGAAATGGCTGATTTCAAGGCCATCATTGCGGAGCGGCAGGTTGATGGCAACCCCGTAGCACTCACCTACGCGTTCCGCCAGGCACTCCATGCGCGCCACCTCGCCGCTCTACGGGCAGCGATGACGGCCGGTGGACCGGAGCCCTTGGTTGTGGTAACGCATCACCTCCCTACAGGCGCTGCCGCTCCCGCGATTTACCACGGCGAGCCCACGAACCCGTATTATTCCAATGAACTCTGGCCGGAACTACGGTCAGGCAGCATTGCGGCCTGGATTTGCGGACACAGTCATGGTCGCACCATTCTGGAGAAACCATGTTTGTGTGTTCTGAATGCGCGTGGCTACCCGAAGCAGATTACGCCGGAAAATTTGTATTCCACGACGGCTGTGATTAGTCTCCACGATGCTCCGCCAGCCATCGGCGAACCAGGCTCCGCTCATTGTTTGACAGCGACCCTGTCCGGCGAATTATCGGGTCCGAGTGGCCGCGACGAGGATTCTCTTGCTGCCGACGAACGAAACGGCGTAGTTGCGCAGAATTGCGAGCCAGGCCCGGCCGCTTCCGATTCCGCCGGTAGGTTGTCAGACGAGACCGAGACAGAGTTTGTCTAACTCTGGGCTGAGCCAGACCAAGATTAGGAAAGTGTCTGCGGGTCGCGTTTTGCAGTTTCTTTCGCTTGGCAACACGGCCAATAATTCCTTTCATCGTGTAATTACCTTTCTCAACCGGGCCATACGGTTTTCTATTTCCGTACAGCATTCCCATAATGCGGTCAACCACATTCGCGGGTAAACCTTTCATAGGCTCCTTTCCAGCCAAACGCAGGGCACCAATAGAACGCCAATTCGGATTCCGCGTGACATAGTTCGCCATGATACGCTGGCGTGCCGCGCGTGTCCGGTTGTTCGCATTCAAATAGGGCGGGCGCGGATGAGGGCGCTGTTTACGCTTCTGAATTTCCCGCTCCAGACGCGCCTTCAATTGCCGACGCGGCGTCATAGCCGCTAGTCGGGCTTCCTCTTGTGCCTCAAAGCGAGCACGATTGTTGGCAGCGGCTTTCAACATTTCTTCTGTATTTTCTTCCCACGCAGCCATATTTAGCGCCTTTCTATAAAGTACAGTGATTAATTCCCCAAAACGGGATGTGTAAAACGTGAACTCGTCGGTGGCGGACCCTTCGTCGGCGGGGGCAGCGCGATACCTAGATCGGTGAGCACAATTTCCCGCCCATTCAGATAGCGCCAGCCGTATTGCGCATTGCCCCGCACATTATGCTGCCGACTGGACCGCTGGTTCGTGTCTGCAATCCACTGGGACTGGAGTGCCCAGAGGCGCGCGGCTTGGCCAGGTATGCCTCTTGAGCGATAGGCAACCAGAAAGAGTTCGGCCCACGTCTCTGTCGTCGCCTCGCGAATGGGAATAGAGTCCACCGGCGGGTCCAGGCAGGCGGCGTGAAGCATCTCATGAACGAGGACACGCGTGGCCTCCTCTTGGCGGTAGATGAAGATTCCCCGCTGGCTGCATGCATTCGTGTAGCCACCATTCAAGTGTTCCGCACCGAGAGGCTGACCCGTTGCTGGAAAATTCCGGGGTGTTGTTGTACCCATCCAGAAGACCTTCCACTTCCCACCACCCTTTGGTAGCCCGAGCCATTGAAAAAGACGACCCCAATCGTCTGTCGGAATTTTGACACCCGGAGGCAGAATCGCATACACTTTCGCGTGCGAGCACTCCGTACATTGAATGGGTACTTGACGCGACGCATAGGCTGTCCAAGCGGCCCGTTTCAGACCGAGAGGGTCAAATCTAGAAGGCTCACTCGCCTCCAGTTCAAACAGTTTCATATCCTCTTCGGCTGGTGCAGCAGCACGCCATTCAAGAGGTTGCTGCCGCAGCAGATTTTTTACTTGGGCGACCAGTTCGTCTAGGACGAGCGGCAGCATCTACAGGTGTAGGTGGTTTATTCATAGGTAGCGGCTCTGCTGTGTTAGCATGCACTATATTCCTAATCTGCAAGAAAAGGCTCTCCCAAAGAATTGGAATGCGGTAGGAAGGGATTGTGTAGCCACCTGCCGTTGCATCACATGCGGCAAGAGCCTCTACACATGCCAGACGCTGGTCCTCAGTAATTTCAGTATTCACAAGAAACACATCCAAGAGGAAGTGGGTTGCCTCTACCCAACGTAGATTTCGCATCAGCAATTCATAGACAAATGATTTCACCTCTTTCACATCATTAATAGTTGGCGGAGCAGCCTTCCGCCATCGCCCCAGAAGTGCGTGGAAAATATCGGGCCAGTCTGGCTTGGTGGCTACCGCTGCCACACGGGCCACTGGAATTTCCACGAACCAGTCGCGAATGCGATGTGGCACGGGCATCTCGGATGTCATCCAAATAGACACATCCCCCTCATTCATTTCCAGGCATGACTGAAGCAGCAGGACGGATTCCGAACTCAAGAGGTGCGCGTAATAGAAGACAAGGATACGCGAGCCACGCCCCGCCTGTCCTGCTAAGACCTGGGAGCCCGAACCAAGATTTGTGAGAATAGGAATAAGTACCTGCTTATCTTTCATGGACATGCGGGCAATATCAAAGCCCATATGCACAAGCGACGATTCCACCATGATTTGGCTGAGGTCGGCCGTATCGTCACCCGTGGCTTCCTCAGTATCACCACCACCTGCTACGCCACCCCCACCTGTGAGACTCGTAATAGGGCGCGTTGTAATTGTAAATGGCAGCCCTCTACGCATTGCGACTTCTGCGAGGCGCGCATGGAGTGCCCGCCGCTTTCCTGCACCGGCCATGCCTCGCCAACATAGATTCAGTGTATCCATCGTGTTCCCTGCAGGTGATTTGCCAACGTGGTCTTAAGCGCCTGGACTCAGTTAGAGGAGTTGAGACTGTCCAGATGGAGTGGTGTATTCCGATACAAACCCTACAGGTGGATCATGTACAACTGGGAACACTTACACGGGGGCTAAAACCGATTCTTCCCCTAGCCTACAAAGAATCTGACTTCCAGTTCCCTGCACTTTCTGTGCTCCTGCCAACACTCCCTATTAAATCGTATGACCCCGCTTCAGGTAGGCTCGTCCTATCACTGAGCGGTGAGGGCTTTCCAATGCAGACGCTGTACAAATTGCAGACTCTCCAGGACATGGTTCTGAACGCAGTGAGTCTGAATTATCGCGCATGGTTTCCCGGGATTATGCGAAAGCCGCAGGACCTTCGCCAGGGATTTCAACCGATGATACTCGGGCAGGAATTGCATCTCTATTGCCCCATCTATGAAGCGATGGCGCAACCTATTCCACTGTTCATAGGAGGTTCCTGGGTGTCGGGAAAACCGAAGCCCGGGAGCCTGAAAGCCGGTATGCGTGTGCGCGTAGCATTTCGCCTCTATGGTATTTCCTTTCATATTGGAAATCTCAATACGCCTGGGAGAAAACAGGAGTGGTCCGGGAAATTTCGGCTCCAGCACAAAATTATAGGGGTGCTTGTGGCCTAAGCCGCTCCGCTTACGCCACAGGCCGCTCCGCTTACGCCACAGGCCGCTCCGCTTACGCACCACGCTTAGAGAGCACGGCAACACTGACACCCAAGAGGGACAGGAACAGAGCCACGTGTGTCATCAAAAATATATAGTTGTCGCGAGTCTCTGGATATGACCTCACGTAACTATATGCCAAGAGCATCATGACTGCGATAAGAGCCCCATTGGTGTACGCGATAGTTGTAATTGCATTATCAACTTCCTGTGCGGTTGATGAGGATGATGTTGCCTTTCCTAACATAACAAATGTCGCAACGAGACATCCGATAAAGGCGACAATACCAACAAAATAGGCACCAGTTCCAAGGAAATTTCTTGAGTTTGATGACATTCCTACCAGGGTGTGCTATTTCCTTCTGCCTCCTAAATTCAATGTCGGTAGAGTCGCACCACGTTTATTAAACGCATTTTTCCCAGTTGTCTGCACATCACTTAGTGAATAGACGACATGAAATCCGAACCCACCGACAATGAAAAGGCTGATGGGAAAAATGTAATTCCAGAATTTTGATGTATCTATATGCACGGGGTTTGCTGTCGTGCTCATTCTAACTAACCTATAGAGAATGCCGCTGGGCTTCGGTGAACCTGGACCTAAACAATGTCATCCGCGTGTCGGGCGTACACGTCCTGCACACGGTTGCTTACCACCCGAGGTACTCCAGGAGGCAGCAAAGGGACTCGGTATAAAGGCTGCAGGAACGCCCACTGCACTGCGCAAAGCCCTAGAGAAACATCTGAAAGTTACACCGGAGAAGGAATATTCCTTCTTACAGGCGCTCCCCTTTTCACCGGCGCGAAAGGCAGAATTGGCTCGGACATGGCTTCGCCCGAAGCAGCCCGATGGCTGGAAGGGTGATCCGGATATGTGGCTGGACTCGTTGAATATAGCCGCAGTAATGAACCAGTTTGAAGAAGCGAACCCTCGCTTTGAGTTCATGGGTCCCTTTCCGATTGATTTCGCTGCACCGGACCCCTATAAAAAGGTGGGCGCGGCGGCGGGCAAGCAGTGTCTCATGAATGAGATGTGTGAATTGCGTGTCATGGACGCTAAGAAGAACGGGACCGATTTCATCGGAATTGTCTACAATTTGGACCCCCACTTCAAGTCGGGGAGCCACTGGGTGGCGAATTTCATCAATCTGAAGTCAAACACCTGCCACTACTTTGATTCGTATGGCATGGAGCCACCGGCCCAAGTTGCGGCATTTATGAAATGGCTGGCGAAGCAAGACCCCAATATGAAACTCCACTACAATCCGAAGCGGCTTCAATACAAGAACACAGAGTGTGGTATGTATTGCCTTCTCTTTAACACGCTCATGCAATACGGCACGGAATTCGTGAGAATTCCTCGGGCGAAGCCGTCGGACCAAGAGGTGATGAATCTCCGGGACTGGTTCTATTCCACTTAGCGGCTTAAGCGCGTAGTAGAGACCCGCTCACAATGCCGGCCTACAATAGAGAATGGCGGACCTGCAGCCGACGGTAAAAGATGCCTTTTTTTCACCCAAAAATGAGGCCATGCTCCAGCGACTGTTGAACACGGACGTTCAGCGCCGCATTGGGGGTGACCTGGGAGAGAAGCAGGAAGTACGACTGAAGAAGACTATTCACCACTATATGGGCGAGGTTTACTACAATCCGGAGAACGCCGGCCAGCCGATTCAGTCCCTCAACAAAGAGGTGCTGCGCGCGGTTGTCCCCGACTTTATGGGCTATCTGAAGCGTAATGAGACGGCGCCGCGCCCCACAACGGCGGCGGGCATGGAGACGGTGCGCATGGACGTCACGAGTCGCTTTGACCAGATGCAGACGGAGCGCCAGGGGGAGACGAAGGCACTGCCGGCGCCGCCCAAGTTCCAAGTGTCCTTAGACGATGCGGATGCACCGTCGTCCCTGTCGCTGTTTGAGCAGGCCAAGAGGGCGCGCGAGGAGGAGGCTCGGCGTATGGAGGAGGCCGTGGCGCCTGCTGCGCCCCCTGCGGCTGTACTGCCGGTCGCCATCACGCCCGCCGCTCGCGCGGCCGCGAACGACCTGATGGCACGCCTGGGTTCTGAGGACGATTTCCGTGCAGGGAACCTTCAGGCAGCGGCCGGCACGGTTGCTGCCCTGGCGGCCCGGGATGCCGCCCGCACCGCCGCACTGGATGCGAATCGGAACACCATCATGCCCGTGCCCCCGGATGGGCGCGGTGTTCTGTTTGGCGAGAACGGTGGGCTCCTGGGCCCCCGCTCGGCCGGCATCGCGATCGCGAACCCGACGCTGGCTCTGCCCGACGCCGTGCGGACGCGCCCACCGCTCCCGCAGGATATTATCAAGCCGCAGGATGACATCTTGAAGTACAAGGAGAACGAGTACAATCTGTTCATTTATAGCGCCGATCGCGACTGGGTCAACAATACGACGGAGAATCGCTACAACTTCAGCGTGAACTTTGATCCGGCGAACAACCGGTCCGGCTTCGGTCTGTCGCCGGCGACGAATATACGTTTCAAGAACATCTCGCGCATTGAACTCGTGAAGGTCATCATGCCCACGGAGGCGTGTGAGGTGCTCGTGACGCGCGATCCGCTTACAGGTGCGTATGAGACCGACTATAGTATTAATGCCCTGTCCTATCCTTACCTCCAAGTACGCATTGATGAACTAAATAACAACGGCTACGGCACAAACGACGGGCTGAATAACTCCTTTGGAGTTATCTCCTACGATGCCTATTGGGCGTCCGATTCGGGCCTGAAGAATCGCGGCTGGACGCGTATGATTCCGAAATTCCTGAAATGCCAAAAGATCTATACACCGACGCCTCTCGCAACGCTGAACAAATTGACGATTCAGATCCAGAAGCCCGATGGCAATCTCTTTTGCACATCAGCCGATGCGCTGGATGTGAGCGGCGCAGTGTTTTCTAGCATGCTTGGTTCATCTGAGTATTGGTCTGGAAATACAACTACGGATACGACAGGTACAAAATATGTGGATACGAGTGGCGAATTCATTTGGATTCAGACATCAAAGTGGTTTTCTGAATTTGCGATTACCCAGGGAGATCGTATTGTCTTGAAAAATCTGAACTTCCCTTCCACATTTGCTGCCTATAATACACAGGCTGCAAATGATATGCTAAATTATCTACAGCGACCTGAAGGGCATGTTGTAGTTGATATAGCAAGAAACTTTATTACTACAGTTCTGAATTTTAAAACTGGTTCCAATGATGCAGGGTATAGCAATTTCATCATTATCCGTAATGATATGGTGGATCCTTCAACGGGTTTAATTAGTCTAAAGAGTTGGGCTACGACAACTGCACTCCTAAATGCGATCAAAAAGACGAGTGGTAGCGGCCCTGGCTTCTCCAGCGGCGGTCGTCTGCTGAATCTGAACCACCAGATCCAGGTGATCTTCCGTGTCATCACGCGCGATATGGACTCAGCGACACGGATTCGTCCTGACAACCTCTAAATCATCCGCAATTGATTTTTAAAATCACAAACGGATAATTTACAGCAAAAGGGTATCTTCACGACCATGGGTCGTACCCTGCTCCGCCAGGGGAGGGTCCACCCAGAGGATCGTCCCCTTGTTCAGCATATTCTGGAAATTCAATTCCCAGTCCAGTGATTCCTTAAAGGGGAGCAGCGTCTTGGAAATGGCGCGCAGATACTCGCCACGAAACAACATGGAGTCTGTGCACCGGTAGCCCCAAGGTGTAGGCGACTTCATGACCTGCGTCGCAGCAGAATAGGAGCGAGAGGCAGCCACGCCGCGCGTGCCGACGCCTTCGCCAAGACTGACGCAGCCCCAGTTGTCTGCTGCGTTTGCGGCGCCGGCCAGAGTCTCCTTAAGGCGGGGCACAAAGTCGCGGCGAATATATGCGTCCGACTCCAGGACTACTATACTGTCACTATCCTTCAGGTCAGCATCCTTCGCCGCGTTCTGGACAGCAGCGAAAAAGTTCAGAATCAGCGACACTTCACCTTTGGACAGGCGCGCAGACTTGTAGCAGAAGGGGGGCAGATCACCCCGCTTCAAGAAAGGGTCGTAGACCTTGAAAATGGTCTGTGTATCCAGAGTGTCACCCCACGTGGGACCACACACACGAATACGCTCTTTGGGTACGCCACGTAGTAGAAGATGGGGCAGGATTCTCTCAAATCGCGCCTTTTCGTGCTGCGGATTGCAGAGAATGTAGACCCATTTGACTTCCTCGGGCCAAGCATTCGGCTTTGCCGAATGCGACTCCGAAGCCGAATGCGACTCGGAAGCCTGCGTAGCAGGCGACTTTGACTCTGAAGCCTCGGAACTCATCTTTACAGTTGAATCCCTTGCGCCTTAGCCCACGCCTGGCGGACCACACGAGGTGCCGGCACGAATTTGCCGTCTGCGCCCGCCTTCTTTTCGGATTTCGCAATCATGTGTTCAGGGAGTATATCATTCGGTGCATAGAGTTCAAAGCCGTCTGAGACCTCCTTCATCCAATAGGGTTTGTCGCGGAAGGCTTTGAGAATGTAGCCCTTCGGGGGGGCGGGGGGCGAGGGCGGCGCTGCGCTTAGTGCCGCTGGTGCCGCGGACTCCGCTATAGGCTTACGCTCAAACTTAGATGCCGAATCCGCAATATCCTTCTCCAGATTCGGATGATACAGAAAATCGCCAACGGCTCCTTTCAGGCTCTGACACAACACCTGGTTCTCGCTGACGTTGAGTTCGCAGTCCACCGCACCCGCCTTCATGAGTCCCTCTAGAGCCCCCGTGATTCCCTTCTTGCGCTCCGCAATAACATGAAGGCGCTCATCCGTTGTCATAACGTATGTTGCGGCCCCCTCCGGAATCGGCAGCCCCAAAGCCTTCGCATCCTTTCGGTCAATCTTGTCCTGGTTGCGAATTGTCTCGTCAATACGAATGTCCCCTGCTTTCGCCAATTGCGCTTCCTCTGAGAAACAAGAAAGATAGGTGTAAATGCTCACATCACGCTCGCCTTCTGGAAGTTCCAAGTGCGAACCAATACGGATGGCACGACCCTTCACCTGTTTCAGACGCACGTCATTCCAATAGGGTTCCATAATGTGAACGGCGCGCACGCACTTAAGCGAGAGACCCTCAGCACCGGCGGATGTGATACAAAATACACGGCAGATTTCGCCTTTGTGATTGTTCTTGAATCCTGCCTCCACGAGAGGGCCCTGAAGACCCGCGGGCAATTCATTAAAATTCGCATTGAAAATGTCCAGAGCGTAGCGGCGAATTTCATCATCTTCGCCACCCGAGAATGTAATATAGCGGGGAACATTCGGAACTGTTCCGTCCGGCCCGGGTTTGAAGGACTCCAGAGTGCGCTTGGAGAAGGCTGCCGCACCGCGGTCCCACCAATTGGAGATAATTTCAATTGGTACGTAGCCATTTGCGTCCATTGCCAAGCGGAAGAGGCCGATACCCTCCATGTCCAGGAATTGCGAGTAGACCAGAGAGGAGCCCTTCGCCGCCGCAATTCGTGTGAGCATCTCGGCGAATTTAGGGGAAATTTCCTCTAAGGCGCCAGCCACCGATGCGCCTGTGGCCAATTTGAGTTTATCCTGAAAGGGGCCGGCGAAGCATTTACGAACGCGCTTCATAGCATCCGGATACGATTCCCCCTTCTTTCGGCCGACTCCACAGTCGGCCTTCAGTTGTGCGGCCTTTCTAGCCATGAACTCCTTCAAGGAAAACTTCTTCTTCTCTTCTTCGGCTATTTCTGCGGCTTGAGCGTCAGCGTCTGGAGCGTCAGCGTCTGGAGCGGCAGCGTCTGGAGCGGCAGCCACGCCTTCCTCTTCCTCTCCATCCTCCTTTCCGCCGCCAGTAACACCTGACGGAATTTCACGGGGTGCCACCGCCACCGCAGCCTCCTCTCCCTCTTCCTCTGCGTCAATCGCCGCGTCGTCCTCCGCGGCCTGCTCGGCCTCTACCGCATCCTGTTTCTCCAAGATATCCAACTCAGGAAACAGTGGCTCATCAGGTGCCGTTGCAGCCGTATCAGGAGCCGTATCGGCAATATCGTCCGTCGCCTTTCCACCAGCCGTCGCCTCAGCCAAGAGTTCCGCCTTTGTAGCAGCCTTTGGACGCACAACACCAGGCGGAAACGTAAAGTTACATGCCTGGCGCGAGGCCATCTTGTAGTTGCTTGACTGCTTCTTCTTCCCTACGTCATACACCTCTGCCCACACACCCGAGTAGCCCTCGGCCCCAGCGTCCTTCGGCTTCTTCTCCTTCGTAATCTCCTCTTTGCGTGCCTCTGAATACATACGCTGACTATACAGGCTCATAGGTACACGTACAATCTCATCCACGGCCACGCGCGGCATCAGGTCCTCGCGACTTCCTTTGTAATACGAGACGAGCCCTGTCATACGCTTCAGCAATACAAGATCATTCTTTACAAGATCTATTTTGCGCCCCTCCTGAGCCGCACCCACAATGTCTACTGCGCCCGTGATAAAATGCTTACGGAAATCATCTCCTGTAGGGGGGAGTAGAGGCTCGGCCACAGTTGTCGGCACGAAGCCGAACCCCGCTTTTTGGAACGCCGCAGTCAGCATCTCTGTCACCTCTTTCACAGTCGGCGGCACCCCCTCTTCGGGTGGCATGCGCGCAACACCACCCTCGGGATTTACCTTCTTTATACCCGACGGCAGTAGAGTAATCGTCAACAGCGTGCCCTTTCCTGCCGGCTCTGGCTCCACTTTTACAAAATCCACAAACGGGTTCTCGGCAGCCAGAGCCTGAATCTGTTTCTGGGCCGCATCCCCTGTCTTATCAACCACCGCATAGATAGTCGGAATATAGCCATGAAGAACATTCATGAGAATACCCAACTCTTCGGGAAAGTTAATAAGCGGTGTGCCTGAAAGCCCTATAATCTTGGAATTACGCGCGTCCAAGAGCAGACGGTAGAAGAGATACCCGCGCGCATAGAGGCGCGTGAATTTCTCCACGGGCGGTGCATCGGGCTTCTTTGGATTTACCCAAGGCTCCTTTTTACAGAGAGTAGGTGCCCACCGGTCCGTCGTAATATCTTCTTTTGCGATGAGGCGTTTCAGGCCTTTTACATTCGTAATGTACGGGTCAATCATGCCCTGCATAAGGCGCACCAAGTTGTGAACTTCATCCACTATAATCACAGCGTCATCAAAGAAGCGCTCCTTACCACAACCCAAATCCTGCAGTTTCGCAGCAGAAATACCGTTGTAATTGATGAAACGAATGCGGCCCGTGGGATTTGTCTTTGGATCCCAGATGAGAATTGATAAAATCTGCTCGCGAATCTCCGTCTGCTGCTCGGGCGTCAGGTCATTATAATTGGACTCCGCCGGTTCCTTTCGGAAATCGGGCACCCAAATTGCGCTCGCCTTGGCAAGATGCGCAGGACCGACGCCTAGGACCTGGCGAATGTGGTGAATGCGGGGTCGGACTTTGGAATCTGGACCCAATAGTTTTTCAGATGAAAGTGGCGGAACCCGCAGAGGGTGACTTCCTTCAGGAAATTCTTCTTCAAAGAGGCGGGGGTCATGACGATGATTTTCTTGTTCGCGGTGGAAAAGAGGGCCTCTGAGGCGGCGATAGCCGTACAGGTCTTTCCGGAACCGAGACCGTGATAGACGAGCAGACCTCGGTAGGGAGATGCTTGGCGCATGTATTCGCGCACGAACTTCTGATAGGGATATTTCTCACCGG
>JACCDW010690183.1_pt1 | contig 13845 bp, 6 predicted proteins | sample 7449781 | NCBI WGS metagenome assembly JACCDW01 (sample SAMN15323449, study PRJNA562643) | freshwater metagenome | isolation source: river surface water | place: USA:Blue River Watershed | collected 2017-08-18 | reverse complement strand
CTTGCTGGTAAATTCGCTTGCACTGATTGCCAGTTTTTACCACCATTTTTTGAGATGTAAATTCCTAAGTCTGTTCCGCAGTAGAGAATTGCGGTATTGAAAGGGTCTTCTCGAATCACGTTTACAGGTGAGGCTGGCAAATCGCCCACAATATTAACCCATGTTTTACCAAAATCAGTTGATTTGTAGATATATGGTTTGATGTTATCTTCTCGGCGGTCGCTGAGAGTGATATAAACCGTGCCATCTTTTGTTTTTGATGCTTCAAGTCTCGAAACGTGTGCATTTTGAGGCAAACCAGCCATTATTTTTTTCCAAGTTTTGCCGTCATCGGTTGTTAGATGCACGTTTCCGTCATCAGTGCCTACATATAATGTGCCTTGCTTAAATGGCGATTCTGCCAAAGCCGTAATTGCTTGGTGAGCGATAGCATACGGCAATTTACCCATGCGAGTTTTATCGTTTGTGGTCAAATCTGGACTGATGCGTTTCCAAGTTTCGCCCATATCGGTTGATTTGAACAGATATTGCATTCCATGATAAATCGTATGGTTATCAAAGTTAGAAATATGCGTATAGGCCAACCATTCGCCACGATGCGTTTCTTCGTCCTCGGCTTTTTTGATGGTGATATTCTTGATGCGTTCCCTTCCTTCTTTAGTCAAATCACCTCTTTGTATGCGGCCATAAAAGGCACTCGAATACGTAATATTGGGGTCTTTGGGGTCAATTGCAATGATGCTACCTTCACCACCTGGTACAAAATGCCAGCCATTTTTCTTGTCATCAACGCCACTCCATGCTTGCCATGATACATTTGCTCCCATCGAGCCTTCGTCTTGCACGGAACCATGAATGTTAAATGGCGTTGCCATATCATACGAAACATTATAAAACTGCGTTGTTGGAATTTCCTTAAAGAAGTTTTTCCAAGTTTTTCCACCATCGTATGTAACCACTACACCGCCATCATTAGCATTGAGAATATAATTGGTGTCCGATGGGTCAATCCACATGCCGTGATTATCGCCGTGGATACGGGTGTCGGGTGTGTTGCCACCTTTTACGGTCTTCCAAGTTTTACCACCATCTTCCGACTCGGCAATGTTTAGTCCCATAATAAAAACCTTATTTTCGTTCACAGGGTCAACTCTAATCTGACTAAAAACCCAGCCGTACGTTCCGCCAAATGTTTCCATTTGTTTGTCGTTTTCGCTCATTTTCGTCCAAGATTCACCTTTGTCAGAGCTTTTATAGATTTCTGCACCCAAAATGACTAATTCTTTCGGTCGTCCATAAGAGTCGAGTTCTCCATCGTTTCCTTGACGTTTGGGTGTATGGTTATCTACGTAAGCATAAAGTATGTTGGGTTTTGATGCACACATTGCCAGACCTATTCTACCTGTATTTTTGGTATCTGGTAAGCCATTCTTGATTATTTTCCAAGTCTTACCTGCATCGGTTGATTTGTAGAGATAATCGCCATCTTCGGGTGTTGGGTCACTCCAACGTTTACGAATTCTGTTCCACATCGAAGCATAAAGCGTGTTGGGCTCTGATGGGTCAATTAATAAATCTATGCAACCCGTTTTTTCGTTTTGATACAAAACCTTGCTCCAAGTTTTACCACCATCGGTTGTTTTATATACGCCTCGGTCGGGATTGTAGCTCCATTCGTTGCCGCTGGCTGCTACATATACAATGTCAGGATTCGTGGGGTGAATAACTACCCGAGCAATCGTTGAGGTATTTTCGAGACCAATGTGTTGCCAAGTTTTGCCTGCATCAGTCGATTTATACATCCCCATGCCAGGTAATGAGGCTCGAAGAATATTAGCTTCTCCCGTACCAACATAAATAATATTAGGGTTTGATTTGGCAATAGCAAAATTACCGATGGCTTGAGTACCAATATTATCCATCAAAGGTTTCCAGTTTTTGCCCGCATCTTCGGTTTTCCAGAAACCACCCGTGGCAAAACTGGCGTAAATAATATTTTTGTTGCCTTCAATTCCCCAAATATCGGTTGCACGACCACTCGTATTATCGGGGCCAAGTAAGTGCCAGTTGAGATTTTTATAGGGAGAATTTCTGACGAGTTCAGCGTGTTTCTGAAAAGCATTTTTTCGGTCGATGCCCGTTGATGCACGATTGTTTTGTGCGATGATTTGCTGATGAATGAAAATCATCAAAATAAGTGTAAGTTTTTTCATGTTTAGGTCTGTTAGGATAAAGAAGATGTTAAAAATTATTGATTACCACAACCATCAATATAGGCTTTAAAAACCGCCCCCTGTTGTGTCTGAAAACCAGCAGTTAATAAAATACTTTTGCCAGCATCATAGGTTACATTGGCTGTTGGGGTTATTATATTTGTTGCTTGAATCGTTTCTGATGCCTCATATTTGATGGTGTTTGAAATCTGAGATGTTAGTGTATGTGTTGTTTGGCACGCTGCTCGTTTTAAAACCATCATAAAACCACCGTAAGGTTGCATACTGATATTGACTGTATTGTTGTTCAGAACTTGATAGTTTACTTCTGAACTGACAATATCTCGTGGCGTTGCTCCATCGCTCAATAATTGTTTGGTATAGTCGCCAGTAGCTACAAATGACATCGGCAATGTAAGGTTTTTTACTTGATTTTCGCCATTAATTCCCGAAATATACCAGTTTTCGCCTTTGCGGCGTGCCATCACCACGTGCGTTCCAGGGAACCCTTCTACCAAACGAGTTTCGTCCCAAGCGGTTGGTAGGTTACTAATAATTGTTTTGGCTAAGGTTGGCAAATTGGTGTAACTCGCTACCATATCAACTAAGTGAGTCATACCTGATTCAAAAGTATTGAGCAACGCAATTTCATGCACATCAGTTGTAAGGTGTTCTACCCTTCTTTCCCAACCAATAATCGTTGGCGTATAATCCATTGGGCCAATAACATTTCTCGTAAAAGGTAGAATCGTGTGATGTTGGGGAGCATTAGGCAAGAAACTTCCATCAAAAATGTAGGCTTCTGAACCTTTTACGGCTTCCATCGCTACTAAGTTTGGGTAAGTTCGTGACCATCCCTTCGGAATCACATTTCCATGAAAATTTACCATTAATTCATAATCGGCGGCATCTTTCAGAATATCAATGTAAAGTTTCATTAATTCTTGTTTATCGCTCTGAAAGTAATCAATTTTTACACCTTTTATTCCTAAATCGTGAATACGAGCAAATTCCTGTCGACGAGCAGATTGAATGTGCATTAAGTCACGGGGTTGTTCGGGTTGGTCGTTTGAAGGCCCGCCCGAATTGTACCATAGCCAGAGTTTTACGTTTTTGCTATTGGCATAAGTAATTAAATCATTGATATTACCACCATTCCCCATTTGATTCCAATTGGCATCAATCAACGAGTAGGGTAGGTTTAAGTCGGCGGCTAAATCAATAAACGTTTTTAGCTTGGTGAAATTGGTTGGACTATCGAGGTCAGACCACCAACTCCAGGTCGAGATTCCAGGTTGTATCCAAGTCGTATTTGCTATCTGCGACGACTTACTTACATGCGAAACAAGGTTCGATTCTACGACATTGTTAAGTTGTTTCCCAATCATGATTACTCGCCAAGGCATTGTCCAAGGGAGTGTAGAGCTTGCGTAAGCCGCATAGCTATTCCCATCGTCGGGGCTTGGTGCTGCAACCGAAAATGTACCATTTCCGAAATAAGAAGATAGGTGAGAAGCAAAAAACTTTTCATCTAAATCGGCTTCGGTTACTAAAAGCCAAGCATTTGGGGTTTGAAAAAGTGCTGGAAATGCCAATCCATTAAACTGATTAATGGCCTGATTAAGACTAACGCCATTCTGATAAAGTTTTTCATAAACAGGTCGGAAATTATCGTAGCCTTGAATCCAAGTTTTGCTGTTATTGACAGGAATCTGAAAGGTTGTTTTATCTTCAGTTACGTAGTAAGTAGTAGATGAAGTTTCGGGGAAACGATAGCGGAGTGCTATTCCATCGTTGTAGGCTCTAAAAATTACTTGAAATTTGCTGTTATTTGAATTACGGAAATTAAGTGTGATTTCGTTGGCATTATTACGAAGGTGTAGTTGTTTGCCAATCGACATCGAATAGTTTTCATCTATCAATGCCGTACTGCTATTTTCAAAAGTAAGGTTATTATAAAATGATTGGTCGATAAGAGAAACTCCTAAATTGGATTGCTCGATGATGGTTTGGGTTTGGTTATTTTCGAGGTATTCTACGACATATTTAAGTGTACCATCTGTTTCGATACGTAGGATAGTAACTCTAATTTTGTTATTTGGAGAATTAATTTGCCAGCTCTGTGCTGTAAGCTGTAAGGAAAGAAAAAAAGAAAGAAAGGCACTGTAAATAAATTTCATATATTTTTGGTTATGCACAAAAGAATAACCAAAAATATATAAATTATACCTTTAAACCAACACATCTTTATATTGCATATTGTAGAGGTTTGCGTAGAAACCGTCAAGTTTGAGTAACTCTTCGTGGCTACCTTCTTCCATGATTTGGCCTTTATCAAGAACGATGATTTTATTGGCTTTTTGAATTGTGCTTAGACGATGGGCAATTACGATTGACGTACGTCCACGCATTAATTTATCAATGGCATTCTGAATCAATTCTTCGGTTTCGGTATCGACTGATGAAGTAGCTTCATCTAAGACAATTATTTTCGGGTCATGAACCATCGCTCGCACAAACGAAATGAGTTGGCGTTGCCCAACCGAAAGAGTTGCTCCACGTTCTTGTACGTTATAATCATAATCGTTTGGTAATTGCATAATAAAATCGTGTACACCTACGAGTTTGGCAGCTTCCACAATTTTTTCTCTTGAAATACTGCTATCACCCAGTGTAATATTTTTTTCGATAGTATCCGAAAATAAAAAAACATCTTGTAAAACTACGCCGATTTGTTCACGCAGATTGCGTAATTCGTATTCTTTTACATTTTGATTATCAATGAGAATAGTCCCTTTGTTTATATCGTAAAACCTTGATAGCAAATTGATTATTGAAGATTTTCCTGCACCCGTTGCACCCACAAACGCAACGGTTTCGCCATGATTTACATTGAATGAAATATCTTTCAATACATAATTTTTGTCATTGTAAGCAAACCAAACGTTTTTGAATTCGACTTCACCTTTCAGAGTCCCTTTTTTAGAACCATCATTGGCGGTATAATCATCGCTATCCAATAATTTCAAGATTCTGTCGGTACTAACAATTCCCATTTGAAGGGTATTCATTCTATCGGCAATCATTCGGATTGGACGAAAGAAAATATTAATAAACATAATGAAAGCCGTAACCGTACCATAAGTTACTTCGGCATTGAGCATTTGTTTTGCCCCAAACCAAACTACCAAACCTGTACCCAGAGCAGCAATTACTTCGGCTACTGGGTAGTAAACCGAATAATACATAATTGACTTAATATTTTCGTCTCGGTGCTTGGTATTGATGGCATGAAATTTATCGAACTCAATTTTTTCTGAATTAAAAATCTGCACAATGCTCATACCCGTAATGTGCTCCTGCACAAACGAGTTGAGGTTTGAAACTGCATTACGCACTTCGTTGAATGATTTTTTTACTTTTTCTTTGAAAACATACGTACTAATGAGCATGAACGGAATCGTACTGAGGCTAATCAACGAAAGTTTCCAGTCGGTATAAAACATCACCGAAATAATAAGAATCAGTTGCAAGATATCTCCTGCAATGGCTGCAATGCCATCGCTGAAGACATCGGCCAGGGTTTCAATATCTGAAATTGTGCGAGTAACAAGTCGGCCAATGGGAGTATCATCGAAGAATTTGAGGCGTAAATGCAAGATTTTATGGTAAAGCTGCACACGAATATCTCGAATGATATTCTGACCGAGCCAACCAGCCAAGTAGGTATTAGTAAATTGAATGAGCGACTGAACAACCAAAAGACCAATCATGATAGCCATCATTTTGGCGAGGCCCGTATAATTGCCTGCCGAAACTGGACCGTCAATCGTTTGGCGAATCAACAAAGGTAGGGCAGGGGCCAGTGCAGCACCGAGCATGATTGTCAGCACCAAACTATAAAACTTAACATTATAAGGCTTGATAAATTGGAAAAGTCGTTTCAGAATTTCCAAGTCGAAGATTTTGCCAGAGGGTGAAGTTTCGTTTTTTTGTATTTCCGCCACAGATATTATTTATTGAAAGTATCAATTATTTAACCGATTTTGATGCTCAATAGTTTCAAAATCACTGTTTTATCCTATTAAAACTTGTGCCTATTACAGCTCAATTGTGTTGCTTGTAGTTAAAAGAATTACAACCCCAATAATCCATAATCACGTAATATATTTACGGGTTTATTATAGAAAAATAATTCAAAATCTTCAAAACCAGCAGCTTCGTAGTCGGTTTTGATTTCTTGGAATGTATAGACTTTTTTATTTTTGACCGAAATTTTATCGAGCATTTCAATCAACCAATCGCCTTGAGCTTGGTTGAGTTTGATACTGAAAGTTTCTTTTTTATCATGAAAGCTAAGATTGGCCGTCTGAAAAACTTGCCCCTTTTTCGTGGTGTTTGTATAACTTACCAATGGTTTTTTGCCCAACCAGACTACTTTCGATGTAGGTTTTAGCATAAAATTATCATCATCTTCAAGTAAGGCGTTTTCAATGTAATTTTTCGGAACTTTCGTGCGTGGAATCTTGAAATCGAACCATTCTTGGAGTGGGTACTCAAAACACACACCGTGCATATAATTGAGCAAAGACTTTTTTAATCCATAGCTAAAAGCCTCGTGGTCAGTGCCTTTGGGGTCAGAGAAAACTAAATCATTATTGGCAAAAGTGCCGATTGTATCGCTTGCTCGCTGCACCGAAAATTGTTCGGGATACATTCCCACGGGGCTATGTGCTGTCATAGCAAACTGATGCCAAAAGCCCGATTGAAGCGTACCGATTTCAAACATTTGTCGAACCATTTCGAGCGAATCAATGGTTTCTTGGGCGGTTTGAGTCGGAAAACCATACATTAGGTACGCATGAACCATAATGCCAGCTTCGGTGAAATTACGAGTAACTTGTGCTACTTGTGCAACGGTTACTCCTTTTTGAATCAATTCCAATAGTCGGTCAGATGCTACTTCCAAACCTCCCGAAACTGCAATACAGCCAGAGGCTTTTAGTAACTGACACAAATCTCGGCTAAAACTTTTCTCGAATCTGATATTCGTCCACCATGTAACGGTCAATTTTCGACGTAGAATTTCCAAAGCTAATGCTCGCATCAGAGCAGGTGGAGCGGCTTCATCAACAAAATGAAAGCCATTTTCGCCCGTTTGGGCAATCATTTCTTCCATTCTATCACAGAGTAGGTTTGCTGCAATGGGTTCGTAGATTTTGATGTAGTCGAGCGAAATGTCACAAAAAGTGCATTTTCCCCAGTAGCAGCCATGAGCCATTGTGAGCTTATTCCAACGCCCATCGCTCCACATTCGGTGCATCGGATTTACGATTTCGATAACTGAAATGTATTTATCCAACAACAAATCACTGTAATCGGGTGTCCCAACTTCCGACTGTTTGTAGTCTTTTAGCGGGGAATCATTTTTATAAATGACAGTCCCCTGACCTCCAATGGGGGAGTTTTGGAGAATGAATGTTCTCTTTAATAAAGCTCCCCCATCGGGGGCGGCCAATATCGCCTCCAACGGGGCTTCACCATCGTCGAGCGAAACGTAATCAAAAAACTTAAATACTCGTGCATCTGACAATGACCGCAGTTCGGTGTTGGCAAAACCGCCACCCATTGCCACTTTGGTAGTAGGATAATTTTGTTTTACCCATTGCCCAATTCTGAATGCACTATAAAGATTACCAGGGAAAGGCACTGAAATTACCACTAATTTGGGTTGAATTTCAGTCATTCTTTCTGCCAGAATCTTCACCAAAATTTTATCAATATAGCTGTAATCTTGCTGTAAGGCGTCGTATAATTCATCAAAACTGTTTGCTGAACGCCCTAAACGTTCGGCGTAGCGACTAAACCCAAAATGTGGGTCAACACACTCCATGATGAGGTCAGAAATATCTTCGAGATAGAGCGTTGCCAAATGCTTGGCTTTATCTTGCATTCCCATTGAGCCAAAGGCCCATTCGAGGTCTTCGAGTTGAGCAAAACGAGACGCCTCGGGTAAGAAGTTTTCTTGACAAATAACGTGCGAAAGCGTAGGGTTTTTGCCTTGAAGAAATAAAATTACAGCATCAATCGTCTGAATGTAATCTTCTTGTAAAGCAATTATTCGCTGAGAATTTTCTGAGAAAACTTCTGTTTTTGAATTGATAAAGTCGAATAATTCTATGAGACCTTTTTTAGAAAATAATGCCAAAATAACCTCAATACCCAAATCAGCTTGGAAGCATGAAATATTTTTGGTGTTCAGAAAACCCTTGATGTAGGCCGTTGCTGGATACGGCGTATTCAGCTGGGTAAAAGGGGGCGTTATGGCAAAAACTGTTTTATTCAAGAAATTTAGTATTTTATGGCTGCTTTCGCTCCATTGTCCACGTATTTGTAATCATTTCATTCCACCAAATACTCATTTTATCATTGGCTTGTATGCGAGAATCTCCCCAATAAGTGCCTGATTTTGGCAGAGAAAAGGCGGGCTGTACATCAAAGTTTTGATTGATATAGGCCACAACTTTGATGGTTTGCTTGTTTTTTTCGATAAACTCGAAGAAAGGTTTATACCATTCGTTCCAGATTTGCAGCGGAGTAAGTTTTACTGTACCTTCGCCCGCCACGCCATCCCAATACGGACTAATATTTTTTCTATAAAGTCCGCTCAAACTGTATCCTTGCGGAGCTGCCTCGCAAATCATGACAGGTTTGTTTTTATTGATGGCGTAGTAAAGCATTTCGCTGGCCAAACTTTTTTGGCTACGTTTATAAACTAAATTTGTACTATTCGTATATTTAGGTGCGAGTTTTGTTCCTGCCAAATACCAAGAAATTCCACAAAAATCAACGTATTTATCACCTGGGTACCAATCGCCAATATTTTCGATTTTATTTTCCATAATATCATCAATAGGAGAGGTGCAAGCCTGCCAAACCGAAAGCCAGTTGCGTGGAGTTTTGCTTTTGTCGTAATTGATTCTCAGAATATCATGGATTCGCTGAAATGCTACAATATATCGGCGGCGGTCTTCGTAGGCTTTATTCCAGTTTCCATCAAATTCGTAGCCGATTCGGAGGTAAAACCTTACTTTTGGATAGCTTTTCAGAAAATCGGCCAATTCATTGATTTTTGCATCGTAAGCACCATTTACAAGACTTTGAAGGTTTGTGGCATCATTCATCCAAATACCCAAAGCCATATCAAACGGAATATTTTTGGCGTATCGTTTTAGGCAAACATCTTCTAAAACGTTTTTTACACAATTGCTACCTGCCCCTTTGTTAGTTTGAGATTTTAGACCATCTAACGTAAAAATATCAACGTACTGCGTAAGTCCAACGGGCAACGGAAAACTGCGGTAAGTAAGACACTCGTCGTTTTTTTCGATATGGAAATAGTCGTAAATCGCTTCTTCATCTTGCCCAATAAAAAGGCTTTGTGCCTTTAGGTTAAGTTGAAAAAGTAAAGCAAAAGCAAGGAGAAATATTTTCTTTTTGTGGGACATTTTGGGAAATTAATTACGGATTATTCGATTGACGAATGACGATTTTTAGGCTTTTGGGTAATTATAGAAAAGTTTTTGGGTATAAAGGCACAGAGAAAGAAACGTATTTATTTACTTAATACCCTGCTCTCCTGTGCCTCTGTACTTTTTATTTAATGTAACGAAAATCTTGTCCAGCCTCTAAGCTCAATAAAATCTCGTAATACATATCAATACACGCCTGAATATCATCTTTATGGCACATTTCTACTGTGGTGTGCATATATTTTTGTGGCAATGAAATCAAGGCAGACGCTACACCTTCGGCCGAATAAGCAAACGAATCGGTATCTGTTCCCGTCGAGCGACTGGCGGCTGCACGTTGGAACGGAATGTTTTTCTCGGTACAAACATCAATCATAAAATTCAAAAGATTGTTTTGTACGGCTGGGCCATAAGTAAGCACAGGGCCACGACCACAAGCCAAATCACCATCTGTTTTTTTGTTGTACATCGGCGACTGAGTATCATGAATTACATCACAACAGATAGCTACATCAGGTTTTAATCTGCGAGAAATCATTTCTGCTCCACGCAAACCGATTTCTTCTTGCACAGCATTGACTACATAAAGCGTAAAAGGCAACGAAATGTTATTTTCTTTGAGTTTACGAGCTACTTCGGCAATGATATAGCCACCAATACGGTTATCTAAGGCACGGCCAACATAAAATTTATTGTTTAACTCCATTAACGTATCTTCAAACGTAATCACACAACCTACGTGGATTCCCATTTCTTCAACTTCGGCTTTTTTTGCGGCACCTACATCAATAAAGATATTTTTTAGTGTTGGTTTTTCTTCGGTAGCGGCTTCACGTACGTGGATGGCTGGCCAGCCAAAAATACCTTTTACGATGCCCTTGCGGGTATGAATATTTACTCGTTTCGATGGAGCAATTTGGTGGTCAGAACCACCATTACGACGCACATAAATGTAGCCGTCTTCGGTGATGTAATTGACAAACCAAGAAATCTCATCAGAGTGAGCTTCGATAACTACTTTGTATGGTTGACCTGGGTTTATTACCCCAACGGCAGTTCCGTAAACATCAACGATTTGTTCGTCGATGTAAGGTTTTAGGTAATCTAACCAAATTTGTTGACCTGACGACTCAAAGCCTGTCGGTGAGGCATTATTGAGGTATTCGTAAAGAAATTCAATGTTTTTTTCTGCCATTTTTCGCTGTATTATGTTTTTCTCAATTTTAACTCAAAAGTAAGGCTATAACACGAAAAAACCTTATTTTTTCTGAAAAACTGAACTTATGATTGCATTACAACCAAAAAAGCATCGCTCAAATTGGCGATGCTTTTCTTGAATAATAAACCCTAACCCTAAACTATGAAAAAACGTGGCGGCGAACCGCCTACTACCCTAATTTTATCTTTAAATGAGCTATGTATACTCATAAGTTTTCTATTGACTCACGGTCTATCGACTATTGACTAAGTATCAATTCATTCCTACGGCCGAAATATCAAGAATCTTAAATTCGGTACGCCGATTGGCTTGGTGTTGGTCTTCTCGGCATTGTGTTTCGTCGTCGCAGTTGTTTAATAATTCGGTTTCTCCGTAACCTTTTGCTACTACTCGTTTGGTATCGATGCCACGTGCAGCCAAATAATCTAATACGGCTCTTGCTCTATTGGCTGATAATTTTAAGTTGAAGGAGTCGCTGGAACGGCTATCGGTGTGTGAACGCACTTCTATACGCATGTTTGGATACTTTCTAAGAATCGGTATTAGTTTGGTTTCCAATTCTTTAGCGGCATCAGGTCTGATAAAATACTGACCAAAATCGTAGTAAATGTTTTCAAGTCTGAAAATATCACCTTGCCCAACCAATCCTAAGTTTTGCTCAACCGTCTTTGGACTTTTCTTCGATTGTTTCACTTTTCCCAAACTTTCGGTATTTACTGCGTAGCGGTCTTTACTGGCTGTTACCGAATATTCACCTTCTTTTTTAGGTTGGAATTCGTAGCGACCATCAGCTCCTGTCACGATTTGTTCTTTCGAGCCATCTTTTCCATTTTTAAGCGTCACGACCGCACCTTGAATCGGGCGTTGATTCACTTCCGAAACAATTGTTCCTTTGATTATCGGAGCTTTAGATTTCTCTAAATAAATCGTTATTGAAGTTTGGTTTTTGAGCGAAGAAGCAAATGTTCCGTAAGAAACACCATTCGACTCATAGCCTTCATTCAATGCTTTAAATTCAAAATCGGTACCTGTTTCTAAACAAACGCTGATTTTTCCATCAGAACCAGTTACGAAAAGTTCTTTATTTTCTCCGTTTTTCGACATTCTCACATCAACGGCTTCTAATGGTTTCTTGCTATCAGCATCATAAACCAAAATATTCAACTGACGGCATCCGTGGCGGAATGAGTAAAGGTTATCATCGCCGTAACCACGCTTACGGTTTGAACTAAAATAGCCGCTTGAACGATTGCCATTGGTGATGAATCCAAAATCGTCTTTTTCTGAATTGATGGGTGCTCCTAAGTTTTTAATATCACTCACAGGAATACCTTCCTTCATTTCTACATAAAATACATCTAAGCCGCCTAATCCTTCGTGGCCGTCTGAGGAAAAGTATAGATTTCCGTTTTCGTCCATGTACGGAAACATTTCGTTGCCTTCGGTATTTATTTCTCGACCCAAATTTACTGGTGAACTCCAATTTCCGTCACGATATTCTACCACATAAATATCTGTTCCACCAAAACCACCTGGCATATCCGATACAAAATATAGTTTAGTATCGTCGGGCGATAGGGCAGGGTGTCCGCATGAATAGTCATCGCTGTTGAATGGTAATTCTTTTACTCCTCCCCAATGCTTGCCGTTTTCTACGGCCATGTAGAGTTTTAGTTTATTTACGCCATCGGAACTCGTGCGACTGCGACCTTTATTATAGTTATTTCTGGTGAAAATTAATTTCTTATAATCCTTAAAGAATGTAACGGGGCCTTCGTGGTATTTGCTGTTGAGCGTTTTGCTGAATTGTTCGATTTTAGAAAGTGGCTTTTCTTTTTCTTCGGTTGCCATTGCTTCTAATTTTTCGGATGCACTAAAAGTCGAACCACCACCCACTCCGCTGGCTTGCTTCATGGCCACAATATTATCTTTACGAAGTTCGGCCGTATCTGGAAACATAAACAAATCGAGGAAAGGTGTTTGGTTTTGCATGAAAACACGCTTAATGGCTCCACCTTCTTCTCTGGCCGACACAAACACTAAACCATTTTTATAATACATCGGACTAAAATCTGACTGACGAGAATTTAGTGCATACAGATAATCAATTTTGTAGGTAGCCGAATCTTGAAAGAAATGGCTGTTATCCATATAAGCCACCGTGAAACGGCGTCCACGCATATCGGTCGTTTGTTCTTGACCGTAGCGGCTGTACATTTTTTGAGATTCTTTGTATTTGCCATTATTGGCCAATGCCTGAGCAAAATATAGGTAAATTTCGCTTTCAAGGTCTTTGCTGTATCGGTCAATTAGTTCGGCATAGATTCGCTCGGCATTGCGAGAATCCTGCACTTTTCGGTAGCTGTATCCGAGCTTCGTGAGGGCCTCTTTCATTTCGGGTGAACCTACTTTGGCCGTACGAAGATAATCTTCATAATTACGAATGGCTTCGATGTAACTCATGTTCTCAAAACTGCGATTGGCAGCTTTTAAACGACCACTCTGAGCGTATGTTGGTTGAGCTATTAGGAAAATGAAAGCCAACAACCAAATATTGTATTTTTTCATGGGTGAAGCACTTTTAAACTTGTCAATTAAATGAGTATAATTCACTGCACGTATGGGTTTTGAATAAGTTTTCTCAAAACTCGTGCCAAATGACAAAATAGCTTGGTAAATTGATTAGAAGGTAGTTTTTATAGGATAAGGAAAAAAATGTCTTTGTGAAGCAGTGAATTTGAATAAACGTATGCTACGAGGATAGCTTGACAGTTTCGGATTAAGCCGTATTTACAGGTTTTCTAATCACATTAGAAAACCTTATTTTTTTATACGGATACCACCTAAGTCTTTGACTACCAATAGATTGATGAGCCTGCTT